>Ga0163109_10000429_pt1 | contig 34055 bp, 31 predicted proteins | sample CRUFie1St13metaG_FD_108704 | JGI IMG/M metagenome (GOLD analysis project Ga0163109, IMG submission 108704) | Marine microbial communities from the Costa Rica Dome - CRUD Field 142mm St13 metaG | ecosystem: Environmental > Aquatic > Marine > Oceanic > Photic zone | place: Costa Rica: the Eastern...
GATAGGATAGGATAGGAAAAGTTATGGCGAAGAAAAGCAAACCTACGGGAAACAAAGAAGAAACGAACTCTGAAGAGGATCGTGATCAGCCCGATATTAATTCTGCAAAGCTCGAAGCTGTGAAAGAGGAGCTCGAGGAAGATGAAAATAAAGGGTCGGAAGCGCGTATTGCCGAGTTGGAGAATGAGTTAGCTAATCTCAAAGATCGCAGCCTTCGTGCGCTTGCTGATGCTGAAAATACCCGGCGTCGTTCAGAGCGCGAAGTGATGGATGCAAAGAAATATGGTTCAAGTAATTTGGTTAAGGACCTGCTGAATGTTTCTGATAATTTACATCGTGCTTTGGAGGCGGCCGGTGAGGATGTCAAAGAATTAGATGAGGCGGTTAAAAACCTTGTGGTCGGAGTGCAAATGGTTGAAAAAGAAATGCTGGATGTGTTCGAGAAGCATGGAGTTACGAAATTACAGCCAGTTGGCGAGAAATTTAATCATGATTTTCATCAGGCAATGTATGAAGTCGAGGACTCGGATCAGCCAACAGGCACCATCGTCGAATTACTTCAACCTGGATATGTCATGCATGACCGCCTTTTACGTCCGGCAATGGTTGCTGTCGCAAAAGATACGTCAGACGAGCCGGTAGAAAAGGTTGCTCGTGTTGATACCAGTGCATGACTGATTAATAATACTCGAAATATCGAATAAAATTATCCAAGGCAGCACAATAAACCACCTAGGTTACCATAAAATCATGTTTTTTGTGGTTTAATGGCTCATAAGGTTTAGAGGCCATTCTTTGCTTTGGCTGGTGGTATCAAGGTTTTATTATGCGAGGAACATGATTTTCTTTGCGGTGTAAGGTTGCAGTAGCCCAGACACATACCTATATGTGGCGAGGATGCAGTTAATCATCTGATCGCCCAATAAACGGAAATGAATGGGTATGATCAATGCTTGGCACACATAAGCGCATAGCACTGCGTATGTATTTGATAGCATAGGATAGTATAATTAAACGAGGTTCGCATGGGTAAAGTTATTGGCATTGATTTGGGCACCACGAATTCGTGTGTGGCAGTGATGGAAGGGAAACAAGCGAAGGTAATTGAAAATGCCGAAGGCTTCCGCACGACGCCATCGATGGTAGCATTTACCGAATCCGGGGAGCGGCTCGTAGGGCAAGCAGCAAAAAGACAGGCTGTCTCAAACCCTGAAAACACATTTTTTTCTATAAAACGCCTTATAGGAAGGCGATTTTCAGATGCTGAGGTAAAAAAAGATAGAGACTTGGCGCCATTTAACATAGTTGATGGCGAGAACGGTGATGCTTGGGTGGAATGCGATGGAGAAAAGTATGCTCCAAGTCAAATAAGCGCTTTTGTTCTGCAAAAAATGAAGGATACAGCCGAGGCTTATTTGGGAGAGAATGTTGAGCAAGCGGTCATCACGGTGCCGGCATATTTCAATGATTCTCAGCGGCAGGCAACAAAAGACGCGGGCAAGATTGCCGGCTTAGAGGTTTTACGGATCATCAACGAACCTACAGCGGCATCACTTGCCTACGGTTTGGATAAAAAGGGTGCTGGTACTATAGCTGTCTATGACTTAGGAGGTGGCACCTTTGATGTGTCTATTTTAGAAATCGGTGATGGCGTTTTTGAAGTTAAATCTACCAATGGCGATACCTTTCTAGGTGGAGAAGATTTTGATCAGCGTGTGGTTGATTATCTTGCCGATGAATTCAAAAAAGAAAACGGCATTGATTTGCGCGAAGACAAATTAGCTTTGCAAAGGCTCAAGGAGGCCGGTGAAAAATCAAAAGTCGAGCTTTCAAGTGCAGTCGAAACTGATGTAAATCTTCCGTTTATTACTGCAGACCAATCTGGTCCGAAGCATCTCAATATAAAGCTTAGCAGAGCAAAACTTGAGGCACTCGTTGACGATTTAATTCAACGCACAATCAAACCATGTCAGCAGGCGTTAAAAGATGCTGGTTTGAAGCCCAGCGAAGTAGACGAAGTTATTCTTGTAGGGGGCATGACACGCATGCCCAAAGTGGGTGAAACTGTTAAGAAATTTTTCGGTAAAGATCCAAGTCACGGTGTAAACCCGGATGAAGTGGTTGCCATTGGTGCAGCCATTCAAGCGGGCGTTTTGCAAGGTGATGTAAAAGATGTTCTCCTGCTGGATGTAACACCATTGTCACTTGGTATAGAAACTTTGGGCGGTGTCTTTACCCGTTTGATTGACCGCAATACCACTATTCCAACGAAAAAAAGCCAAGTGTTTTCGACAGCAGAGGACAATCAAACAGCGGTTACGATTCGTGTTTTCCAAGGAGAACGCGAAATGGCTTCAGATAACAAGGTTCTCGGCCAGTTTGATCTGGTGGGTATTCCATCTGCTCCACGAGGGATGCCACAGATCGAGGTAACATTTGACATTGACGCAAATGGCATCGTCAATGTTTCGGCAAAAGACAAGGCTACCGGTAAGGAGCAACAGATACGCATTCAAGCCTCTGGCGGCCTCTCAGACGACGACATAGAGAAAATGGTAAGTGAGGCAGAAGAGCACGCAGGCGAAGATAAAAAACGACGGGAACTAACCGAAGCGAAAAACAATGCTGACAGCCTTGTTTACTCAACAGAAAAAAGCTTAGAGGAGTTTGGTAATCAGATAGATAAGTCTGAAAAAGAAACCATAGAGAATGATGTATCTAGTCTAAAGGAAGCTCTCGAAGCCGATGATGTTGATGCCATAACAAAAGGAGTTGAGGCTTTAACACAATCTTCAATGAAGCTTGGCGAGGCGATGTATAAGGCAAGTCAGGAAGAAGCGGCAGCAGCTTCGTCTAATAGCTCAGGTGAGGGAGAAGAAGATGGTGACCAAAGTTCCAAGGCCGATGATGTAGTGGATGTTGACTTTGAAGAGGTCGATGAGAAATCGGAAGGAAAAGAGAAAAAAACTGCATCCTGATGGTTACTATCAGAGACCTTGGACAAGACAGTATGTTGTATAAACAAATGACCTTATCTCGCTCTTCCCCTCAGCGCGTAGGCGAGTAAACGATATGGATAAGAGCGATTATTACGAATTGCTTGGCGTACAACGTGATTGCGACCCAGCCGGTCTCAAAAGGGCCTATCGAAAACTCGCAATGCAATACCACCCTGATCGAAATCCTGGCGATGGTGAGGCCGAAGCAAAGTTCAAGGAGATAAACGAGGCTTACGAAATACTCAAAGACAGTGATAAGAGGGCAGCATACGATAGATTTGGCCACGCGGCATTCGAGGGCGGCGGTCCCGGAAATACTGGGTCTGAATTCTCTGGCGGTTTCTCTGACATCTTTGATGAAATGTTCGGAGACTTTATGGGCAGCGGTCGCCGGGGTGGCCGTCAAGGACCTGGAGCGCGAGGAGGAGATCTAAGATACAATCTCTCAATATCTCTTGAAGATGCTTTTAATGGTCGCCAAGTCGAAATAGGTGTTCCCACAACTGTCCATTGTGACACGTGTGGAGGTTCGGGGGCGGCTGAAGGTTCCCAGCCAACAGTTTGTGGTGCTTGCGGTGGAGCTGGTAAAGTTAGGAGCCAACAGGGATTTTTCACTGTTGAACGCACGTGCCCACAGTGTCAGGGACTAGGTCAAGTTATAGAAAAGCCTTGCGGCAACTGTGGTGGTTCAGGCAGGGTCCATAAGGATAAAAAGTTGTCCGTCAACATTCCTCCTGGGGTCGAGGATGGGACACGGATACGTTTGTCTGGCGAGGGCGAGGCGGGAATTCAAGGTTCTCCAGCCGGAGATTTGTATGTGTTTCTGAGTGTCGATAGTCACCGTATTTTTGAGCGCGAAGGCGCAGATGTATTTTGCCGTATTCCTATTCCGATGACGACTGGGGCTATCGGCGGATCCATAGAGGTTCCAACTATCAATGGTAGCAAGGCCAAGATGAATATACCTGATGGTACTCAAACCGGTCAGCAATTCAGGCTCAAAGGTAAGGGTATGACCATTCTTAATGGAAATGGCCGTGGGGATATGTATGTCGAGATAACAGTCGAGACACCGGTCAATCTTACAAAGAGACAAAAAGAGCTTTTAGAAGAGTTCGAGGGGTCGGGAGGAAAAGTTACGCAAAGCCCTATGTCAGAAGGTTTTCTTAGCAAAGTAAAAGAGATTTGGGACGACCTAACCGATTAAACCGTGTTCATCCCTTAAATACTGTAACAAGAATTCCGTTTAGAGCATTATTTTCCTAAAAACATAAGGTCGAAAATGGTTGATGACATGAAGATAGGCATAGTTGGAGCAGCTGGTCGCATGGGTCAAATGTGTGTGCGGCAAGTAGCTGAGTGGCAAGGGTGCTCAGTTAGCGGAGCTACAGAGGTATCTAGTCATAAGGCACTAGGGCACGATGCTGGCGAGTTGGCGGGTATCGGTAATATCGGCGTACCTTTGACAGCAGACCCTGAGGGGCTAGTAGAGGGTGCCGATGCAGTCATTGATTTCACTTCACCTGCCGTAACTGCATCCCATGCGCATTTGTGTATGCGGGCGGGTACTGCTTTAATCGCCGGAACAACTGGGCTCAGTGACGAACATGAGGCTGGACTGTTAGAGGCATCCGCAAAGGCTGTGATAGTCCGTGCTCCAAATATGAGTGTGGGTGTAACATTGCTACTTGCTCTCACTGAGCGTGTTGCTGGTATGTTGGATGATGAATTCGATATTGAGATTGTTGAAATGCACCATCGGCATAAGGTAGATGCGCCATCAGGAACGGCATTAGGGCTTGGTGAGGCAGCCGCAGCTGGGCGCGCAGTTCGTCTGAGTGATGTAAAAAAGACAAAAAGAGATGGTCATACTGGTCCCCGCACTCCCGGTGAAATTGGCTTTGCCACATTACGTGGCGGTGATGTGGTCGGCGACCACACTGTAGTTTTTTCTGGAGCCGGCGAGCGTATAGAGCTTTCGCACAAAGCAGCATCTAGAGCGATATTCGCCGCTGGGGCGGTGCGAGCTGCTCTTTGGAGTCGGGGAAAATCACCTGGACTGTACTCTATGAAGGCTGTTTTAGGCTTCGAAGATTAAAGTCTCGCCCGACTCTTAGATTTTGATGACCCGACCAGCCAGGTGCCAAACGCTACCATAGCTAATGCTAGAGAACTCTGCCAGCTAGGCCTTTCGCCCAATAAAAGGGCACCCCAAAGAACTCCAGAAATTGGAACTAGATAGTTGCTCATCGCCAGCAATCCCGTTCCTGATCTCAGAACGATAAAAAAATAAAGCAATGTTGCAAGGCCAGTTGGAAACACACCAAGCCAGACTAATGCCAAAAGGGCCGGAATATCTGGTGTAAAGTCTAAAGGCCAATCGAGAATTAATGCAACAGGCGCTGAGAAAAGTGCTGATGCTACCATGATACCTGCGCTCAATGTCGCAATAGGCAAATCTGGAGCCCTTCGAGTTATGACTGCAGCAATTGCAAAGCAGGTTGCGCCGCAAACAACTGCCATTTCTGCAAGGGTTTGTCCACCCAGCCTCATCAGTGTAGATGGACCAAGTAATAGCAAAATCGCGGTGAAACCTATGATCACTCCAATGCTTTTACGGAGTGTCAACCGTTCGGTCTGATCAGAGAAAAAGTGTGCTAATACGACAGTTATAATTGGCATAATGCCCATAAGTATGGCGCCAACCCCGGAATCTATTTGTTTCATACCGTAAAGCACTAGGGTAAAGGGCAAAACATTTGCTATGATGCCTAACAATGACAAATATTGCCAATGCTCTGGTTTTTCCGGTAAGCGCTCTCCCATTAGACGCATTATCCCCCACAAAAGGGTTGCAGCAATCACAATTCTAATGAAAGCAGCACTAGCTGGTGGAACGGTTGCGACTGATATTTTCAGCATAACAAAAGCTAAGCTCCAAAATAGAACCAAAGCTATAAGTGCACCCAAGTCAGATGGTTTTAGACTGAATGTCATAGATTGGAAGCTTTACCGCCTGTGCCATCGGTCCAATGCACTACGTAGAGCATCAGCTAGCTGTAATCGCTCCTCAGGAGTTAAAAAAGCGCCTATCTCGAGGGACCGTCCGTGACTTGCTAATTGAAGCTTACTATCATGCTTCAGGGGCTCATCGATTGTAATTTGCAGCCATGTAGGTTCGAACCGCCAACGTAAGACGTGGCCTAAGGGAGAAATTTTTCGCACCTCTAAAAGGTTTTCGGTGAGTTTTACCTCCTCGCTTTTTTGGCCGCTAATGTAATTCGCACGAAAAGCAATAAAGAGAACCAACATCTCTAGGCCGCAAAACCCGAGAACAGGCCATGCACCCATCTGCATAAAGCTTATTCCCACAACCGAGGCTGACAAGGAGACCGTGATAAATAAGACCCAAAAACCAAAGCGGCTCAAGCTGCGATTTGGCGTGAGGGATGCCGAAAAAATAATACTTTCAGTAGACCGTAAATTTGATACAGAAGGAAACATGCCGCGGTTTTAGAATTTTAGATCGCTCAAATCAAGAAGGGTGGACTTTTTGACGCAAGTTGAGCAAAACAAGTCTTAGGAACTTTTTGATCTGAGTCGATGTTTTATCTTTTGCACGAATAAGGCATGTTTTTGTTTCAACTTTCCAATGATCAAGTTGGTAACACAACTGTTATGAGGGGATCTGCCGAGAGTGCGGGCGCGTATTTCTGTGTAAATTATTTTGGGGTTTTTCTCCGGTCCGTGGATAAAGATATCTAAGATGCAGTCGTTCGAGCGATATTGCCAGATTTGAGACTCCCCGTCCTCTCTTACAAAATCAGGACTGCCGAGAATTTGAACAAGGGCGTCCGGACTCTTGTTTTCCAGAGCCGGAAATCCGTTTTTCCACGTTTTCTTTGTGCCGAGCATGCTTTTTAACTGCTGTATTTCACTGGCACTTAGATCTGCCCCGCGGCTGAGAGCGATATCGTCCCCCACTAAAAAGTCTGTTCCAAATATCTGAGCTAGCTCTATTTCCGAGGACGACTCACACGAAACTGTGATAACAGCTAGGAACGCATAAGTTGCCAATGAGCGCGGAATTTTCACCTGAAACAACCTATTTATCTTCAGTGCTTTCCTTAGGTGAGCCTTCCCCCGCTTCAGGCAAAACTTCAACTGAGCCAGAAATTCTACCACCTTGTTCGATTTCCAACTCACGATACCGGATATTACCAGTCGCAACTCCTGAGCGACGAATTATCAGACGCGAATTTGCTACTAATTCTCCATCAAACTTTCCTCTGATTTCTGCAATCTCAATTTCTACATTGCCTCTAAAATCACCGCATTCTGCAACTTCAAATACCCTGCTACCCGTTAAAGAAGCTTCTACCTGCCCTTCAACAACGAGCGTATCGCAGGCGGTTATTTCACCAGATAAGCAAATATCTTTCCCCACAACTAATTTTTTACCCGTTTCCGCGGTGGCCATTTGCCCTGGTATGCTTACTACTCGTTTAGCGAAACCCTCTGGCAACCCTGATGGTGATTTTATCTTTGCAGCCATGTATACCGCCCGATCATTTAAATGTTTTAACATATAAAAAGTATAAGAATTTTATGCAGTGTAATGCACGTCAGTAATGTGTCAACTAAACCTCAATGCAACTATGAGTTCGATTATTCATTAAGCTTTTGTGAATTGTGAAGGTGAACCATAAAGACAGTTGCAATGACTGGTGCCAGCAAGTTCACAATCGGAGTTGTCATAAGAAAGACGATCAGCATTCCGGCAACTTGGACTCGGCCCCGATTACATTTGCGTAGTATAGCGACGTCGACGGGATTGCGGCGCGATAAACCTACTAGTTCAAAATATTCGCGACCGGTCAAGTACCCATTAACAATATAAAAAAGGACTAGATTCATTGGCGGGAAAAATATCAATAGAAAATAAATTGGGAGTGCAACGATATTAAAAATCAAAATTATACAGGCGAATCTGAGCGTGGAAGCTGTAACCTCCCCAAATGATTGATATCGCCGAGGTGGCAATCTCGGATAATATTTTGCTTCCACCGCACTAACAATTTCATCGAAAAAAAACCCTAAAGTTAATGAAACAACACTAGGAAAAAGAAAAAATGTTAGTAATCCCACCAAACCGAAAAAAAATGAATTAGAAAGCCAAGTGAACCAAGCTCCCATCCATTCACGGATGTGAATGAGGTATGGGATGCTCTCTAGGGAAATTTGACTCAAAAGCAACCAGATACCACTTGCTAAGACCCCCATTATTACAACGGATCCCAAAATGCTGTAAAAGATAATTCGTCTAAGCGGTGGGTCTCTTAGTTGAATAACCGCTTCAAAAAGGAACCTAACCATGATGGATAATTATAGACAACAAATGTGCTAAGCAAGGTAAACGATGGGTTAGCTTGCTGCGTTCCGGAAGGTCGCTATACTAAGGCCCTGTTAAGGCAGGCAGATAGTTCTTTAATAAGCTGCGAGGAAATAATGGCTACATATGAACTGTTAGGTGTTGGGAATGCATTAGTCGATGTACTTTGCAACGTAGACGACTCCTTCCTGCATGAGCATGGTCTTGTTAAGGGAAGCATGCAATTAGTCGATGAGAGTGAGGCGAATAATTTGGTTAGTACCATGAGTACGTCACACAGGGCCTCAGGCGGCTCCTGCGCAAATTCAATGGCTGGTTTTGCGTCTCTTGGTGGAAGGGGTGCCTTCATTGGCAAACTTAAAAATGACAGCGCTGGAAAAGCATTTCAGGCTGACATGAAAATGCTCGGTTGCTCTTTTGCTGCTGTTCCTTCGGAGCAGGGGTTGCCAACCGGAATGTGTTTAGTTTTTGTTACACCAGATGCGCAACGCACAATGTGTACTCATTTAGGTACGGCGGCGCTGTTAGCGCCTGATGACCTTAACGAAACCGTCATTTCTGGAAGTAAGATAATATACATGGAGGGTTATCTTTTTGATCAGCCAGTAGCGCAAGAAGCGATGGTGCGTGCAGCGGGTGTGGCTAATAGAGCTGGCGGTAAAGTCGCCTTAACATTATCAGATAGTTTTTGTGTGGAGCGCCACCGGGATGCTTTCGTTGAGCTTATTGAAAGCAATACAGACATTTTATTTGCTAACGAAGATGAATTCAAAAGCCTTTATCAGGTAGAAAATCTTGAACAGGCCGTACAGTTGAGTCGTGGTAAATGTGACGTAATATGTGTTACCCGGGGAGAAAGGGGAGCTGTTATTATCAGCGACTCAGAGACTATTGAGGTAAAATCAGAAGCTGTTGAAAGGTTAATCGATACTACAGGTGCCGGAGATCAGTTTGCTGCCGGGTTCTTATTTGGACTTTGTAAAGACAAAGACCTTACTGCATCTGCACGGATAGGTGCAATTGCTGCGGCTGAAGTTATAGGTCATTATGGAGCACGTCCTGAAAAGGATCTGGCGGAATTAGTGGCGGGTAGGTTAGGCTGACCTGCCCTGCCGACAACCCCCAGCCCAAAAGAAGTTGGAAAACATCTGTTGCGGTTTTTTGTCAGGGGCAAGTCCTTGCACTTTTGTTTTTGGGTTTCTCTGCGGGGTTGCCTTTTCTTCTCGTGTTTTCAACATTTTCAATTTGGTTGCGTGAATTAGGGCTCAGTCGAACAGCAATCGGTTTAATAAGTTGGATTGGAATTACCTATTCCATAAAGGTGATTTGGGCGCCAATCATTGATTGTACTTCCCTATTCGGGCTGAATTCCATTTTCGGTCGTCGTCGTGCCTGGATGTTGATATCAATGGTTGGAATTGCCTTCGGCCTATTAGGAATGGCTTTTGTTGATCCAGTGAAATCAACTCACTTGTTGATAATTTTTGCTTTCGTCACCGCACTTTTTTCAGCTACGCAGGACGTTTCTATTGATGCTTTTCGAATTGAAAGCGCACCAGCCGAAATGCAAGGGGCATTGGCGGCTGCGTACCAACTTGGTTATCGCATAGCCCTTTTGGTTGCTGGGGCTGGTGTGCTCTACATTTCAGAGTATGCTGGTTGGGCGTCGAGTTACTGCATAATGGCAGCGCTGATGGGAGTGGGAATCGCGACTGTTTTGATTGTCTCAGAGCCTCTTAGTGAAAATACCCTGCCAAAGGCGGCAAATATTAATGAGTGGCTAAGCGGCTCGTTTTTGCGACCATTTAGCAATTTTTTCAGTAGGTATGGAAGGCTTTCTATTCCCATACTCCTATTTGTTGCTGTTTATAGGATTAGTGACATATCGATGGGGGTGATGGCCAATCCTTTCTACGTCGATCTCGGATTTACGAAAACTGAGATTGCAAATGTTATAAAGGTATTTGGCTTTACTATGACCATCACCGGAACTGTTTTAGGTGGCCTGTTGGTCACTCATTACGGCGTTATGGGGCCGCTGCTCGCCGGAGCAATTCTTGTATGCTTGACTAATTTTTTATTTGCTATAATGGCGCTTAACGGGCCCAACATAAACCTCCTTATTGCAGTGGTCAGTGTTGACAATATCAGTGGCGGTCTTGCTGGGTCTGCATTCATTGCATATTTGTCCAATCTAACGCGATCTCCTTATACAGCAACACAGTACGCGCTGTTAAGTTCGCTTATGACACTTCCGGGAAAGTTTATCGGCGGATTTTCAGGGATCGTTGTTGATGGTGTAGGGTATATGATTTTTTTCGGGTATGTAGCGTCGCTCGGACTGCCAGCAATATTTCTTTGTATTTTTTTGGCGGAGCGGACTCAGTCAAAAAATGGGAATTAAAAAGATTGGAAATAACCCTGCCACATCAGTGCACAACTAATTTTGGACATTCGGCTTCATAAATTGACTCAGCTTCGAATAATTTTGTATAGCCGTTGTTCTAGAACTTCATGCAATTGCATCATACGCTGCAATTGCTCCGGCATTGATTAGATCGCTTACTCGTGAACCTAACTGGACAATTTGAATCGGCTTTGAGAGCCCTTCGAGAATAGGTCCAATCACGCCCCCATTACCCTGCGCTTGCAGTAATTTTGAGGAAATACTGGCACTATGTAGGTCCGGCATTACTAATACATTTGCTGGTCCAGATAACCGACAAAACGGGTAAATGCGTTGCATCAAATCAAAGTCAAGCGCGGTATCGGTGGTCATTTCGCCGTCATACTCAAAATCGACTTCGCGATCGTCCAGCAGTGTTACGGCCATTCTGACGCGTTCCATTTGACGACGTTTCGGTTGACCAAAGTTCGAAAAAGATAGGATTGCTACGCGCGGTTCTTGACCCAGTTTCCGGGCATACGTTGCTGCTCCACAGGCAATATCTGCTAAATTCTCACTTGTAGGAAGCTCATGCACGCCGCTATCAGCTATCAGGATAGTGTGCTTCTGTGCCATCACCATAGTTATTCCCATTGGACACTCGCCTTGTTTTGTGTCTATTACACGAGTGACCTCTGAGTAAGCTACAGCGAAAGGCCGAGTCACTCCTGTTACCATGCCATCTGCATCACCGCAGGCAACCATGCAGGAACCAAAAATATTGCGGTCTTGATTAACCAGTCTCTGACAATCGCGAAATAGAAATCCACGTCTCTGAAGCCGGTTGTAAAGGTAATCCGAATACGTGGTTTTATCGGTGCTTAGCGCCGCGTTGTGTATTTCAAGGTCTGCTGTTCCTGCAATACCGAGACTACCCATGGTTCTTTCCACGTGTTCGGCTCTACCTAAAAGAACAGGTTCGCCGTAGCCTGCGTTGCGGAAGGCGATTGCAGCGCGAATAACTCTTTCGTCTTCACCTTCAGCAAAAACGATTCGCTTATTTTCCGATTGTACGCGTTGAAAGATAAACTGTAATTTTGCAGCAGCAGGGTCAAGGCGAGCGGATAATTGGCGCCGATATGCATCCATGTCTTTTATAGGTTTGCGCGCGACTTTGCTGTCTGCCGCTGCCTTTGCTACCGCGGGCGGGATCGCAGATATCAAGCGTGGGTCAAATGGTGCTGGTATTATGTAGTTTGGACCGTATTGAAGGCGTTTGCCTCCGTATGCGGCATCTACTTCATCGGGCACGTCCTCTCGCGCGAGTTCGGCAAGGGCATAAGCTGCAGCAGATTTCATCTCATCGTTAATAGTTGAAGCACGAACATCTAGAGCGCCGCGAAAGATATATGGAAAGCCGAGTACATTATTAATTTGATTTGGATAATCTGATCGGCCTGTCGCAACGATTGCATCACCTCTGATGGCTGCAACTTCCTCTGGGGTTATTTCTGGGTCTGGGTTGGCCATAGCGAAAATAATAGGATCTGCACGCATGGATTTTACCATGCTCCCAGAAACCGCCCCTTTTACCGATAGGCCAAACAAGACGTCGGCACCCTTTACAGCATCTTCCAACGATCGGTCATTGGTGGGTATTGCGTGAGCTGACTTCCATTGGTTCATCCCCTCTTCACGACCCTGATATATAACACCCTTAGAGTCGCAAAGTGTGATTTGGTCATGCGGCACACCCATTGATTTTATAAGCTCAATACAAGCAATTGCTGACGCGCCAGCACCATTAACTACCATTTTGATGTCGGTCATTTTTCGATTTGTCAGCTCGAGCGCATTTATCATCCCGGCTGCAGAAATAATCGCAGTGCCATGTTGGTCGTCATGAAATACAGGAACATCGAGTATTTCGCGCAACTTTTGTTCAATAATAAAACATTCCGGAGCTTTGATGTCCTCGAGGTTGATCCCACCAAACCCATTACCAATTGCACGAACGCATGCAATGAATTCATCTACGTCCTCAGTTTCTACCTCTAAATCGAAACCATCTATATCAGCAAATCGTTTGAAAAGGACGGCTTTGCCTTCCATTACTGGTTTTGAGGCCAACGCGCCAATATTACCCAAACCGAGAACAGCAGTACCATTAGATATCACCGCAACCATATTGCCTTTAGAGGTATAATCATAAGCAGTGTCAGGTGCATTCTCGATTTCGAGGCAGGGATAAGCGACCCCCGGAGAATAGGCAAGCGACAGATCTCGCTGGGTATTGAGCGGTTTTGTTGCTCGTAGTGCAATCTTTCCTGGTTGACCACTAACGTGGAAATTGAGTGCATCTTGCTGGCTAATCTTAGTATTGGACATTATGCTGGAATTACCCCCCCTAACGAAACAACCTTCACTTTATGCCAAGTTGGTAAAGCGAACAAAAACTTGAATTTAGTTTGACATGAAGTGAGACACATGACCAGCTAGGCAATTATCTTTATTTTTGTTTTAAATGTTTGCCGAATCTCCAATCATATTGGAGCACAAGATATGAAATGATCTTCATGAAGAAGAAATAATGCCAACACATAAAAAAATTAACCCAATGTTGAGCCCCATGAACCGCGACGAGCCGAGAAAAAAAGCAAAAGGGCTCAAGTCTGACGCCCGGTCTCGCATAGCCGCTACGCCGATGATGGCACAATATCTTGAAATAAAGGAATCATACCCAGACTGTCTGTTGTTTTATCGTATGGGAGATTTTTATGAGATGTTCTTCGATGACGCTATTATTGGAGCTGAAGCCCTAGATATAACGCTTACCAAACGTGGAAAGCATAAAGGTGCGGACGTAGCTATGTGTGGGGTTCCGGCACACGCGGCTGATGCATATTTAGCTCGTTTGATAAAAAAGGGGTTTCGCGTAGCAATATGTGAGCAGTTAGAAAACCCTGCAGAAGCTAAAAAACGCGATGGTTCCCGCACTCTTGTTAAGCGGGATGTCGTGAGGGTTGTAACACCTGGCACTTTGACTGAGGAGAGCTTGTTGCACTCTCGTAGTAACAATTTTCTCGCTGCTATTAGCTACGTTTCCGGAGATTGTGCAGTTTCCTGGTTAGACATATCTACAGGAAAATTTTTCCTTCAATGTATGTGTCCCTGTACGCCAGGATCAGTGGCGGCTGCATTAGCACGCATAGCGCCCGGTGAGATTTTACTGCCGGAAAAATTACACCTTTGTCAGGAATTTCAGCAGGTGTGGAACGAATGGAAAGAGGCGTTGGTGCCTTTACCGGACATTCGGTTTGACCCAATAAATTGCCGTAAGCGTTTGGAAGTCTTTTTTGGTGTAGCAACTATGGATGGGTCAGGGTCTTTCACTGAGGCCGAATTTTCTGTAGCCGGTGCATTAATCGATTATATCGAGCTTACCCAAGTTGGCAACACGCCGCACTTAGATCGACCTAGGCAGATTACTTACAACACGTTCCTAGAGATTGACGCTGCCACCAGACGCAATCTTGAATTGACAACAACGTTGTCCGGTGAGTCGAAGGGCAGTCTCCTAGCGACAATCGATCGTACTGTGAGCGGGTCAGGCGCTAGACTGTTGGCTTCCCGTCTAAACTCTCCATCCACGGAAGTGCAAGAAATAAAAACTCGACTCGACTCGATAGAATTCTTTGTTGCGGACATAGACACAAGAGCACGGGTACGTGAGGTTTTGCGCGGGTGCCCCGATTTCGAGAGAGCATTATCGAGATTGGCGCTGAATCGTTGTGGTCCTCGTGACATGGCTTCGGTCCGCGACGGTTTAGCCGTTGCAAAAGAAATTAAGACAATTTTGGGGAAGATAGGACATTTACTACCTAAATCCCTAGAGCCCGCGCTCACTTTACTTGATTGCCATGAGGTCTTGGCAGACCTTTTAGGTCGATCATTAAGAGATGAGTTGCCAGCTAATGCCCGGGATGGTGGTTTTTTAAGAGAGGGCTATTCGCGCCAACTAGATGAGCTCAGGCAATTGGGTGGCGAAAGTCGAAAACTCATAGCGGCATTGGAGTCAAAATACAAAATTTCAACTGGGGCTGAGACCCTTAAAATCAAAAAAAATAATGTTCTGGGGTACTTTGTTGAAGTTTCTGCTCGGCAGTCGGACAGGCTTGGCGACCAATTTATTCATAGGCAAACTATGACCAATGCTGTTCGCTTTTCCACAGCTGAACTCGCAAAGTTTGCAAGACAGGCGTCAGAATCGGGACAGCTTGCTCTGGATTTGGAGTTAAGGCTGTTTCAAGATTTAATTATTGAGATTACCAAACAGAGTGAGACTATTAGTTGCGAGGCAGTTGCGTTGGCGGAGATAGATGTTGCTTCAGGCTTGGCTGAATTGGCTGACGAGCAACAATACTGTCGGCCGGACGTTGTAGATGAGAATGTCTTCTCGATTATTGGGGGTAGACACCCAGTTGTTGAGACTGCGTTAGAGCTATCGGAAAATCGACCGTTTGTCTGTAATGATTGTATTCTCGGCGAAGATCAACGAATTTGGCTGATTACAGGTCCAAATATGGCGGGTAAGAGTACTTTTCTGCGCCAGAATGCACTTATTTTAATTTTGGCGCAGATTGGAAGCTTCGTTCCAGCATCGGAAGCCCAAATCGGTATTGTGGATCGACTATTCAGTCGAGTTGGGGCGGCAGACGACTTGGCGCGCGGTCGCTCAACTTTTATGGTCGAGATGGTTGAGACGGCCTCGATTTTAAATCAAGCGACTGAGCGCTCCTTTGTGATATTGGATGAAATTGGCCGTGGAACAGCGACTTTTGATGGATTGTCAATCGCATGGGCTGCGATCGAACATTTGCACGACAAAAATTGCTGCAGAGCATTATTTGCTAGCCATTACCATGAGCTGGTTTCCCTTGCGACAAGTCTGGATACATTAAAACCCTTTACGATGAGAGTAAAAGAGTGGAAGGGTGATGTAGTTTTCTTGCACGAAATTGTCGCAGGCGCTGCTGATCGATCATATGGAATTCATGTCGCCAAGTTGGCCGGCTTACCATCTGCGGTGATTGCTCGGGCAGAGCAGGTCCTTTCGATTTTAGAGCATGGAGAGCAATCTTGCTCTTTAACGGGATTAGCAGACAATTTACCTCTTTTTGATAAAGCCAATTACAAGCCGACCTCAAAAATTGCATCACCTACAGAGGCCGCTATAAGTGATATTGATCCTGATCAAATAACGCCACGTGAGGCGCTAGAACTGATTTATCAATTGAAAAGTGATCTTCATTGATTGTTTTTGGATGTAGTTTTGCTTGCAATGAAGACGCTGTATGCGCAAATCTCCTAGTATGACTAAACTTAAAAATCGCTTGGAAATTATCAGCCGCAAGACTCTTCTAAAAGAGGCTCGGACGATTGTGCACAAAAATGGAACGGGGGAACAAGCTCGGAAATCTCTACTCGGACTCTATAGAAGAGAGATTGAGCGTGGCTCTGGAGAAATCGAGAGTCGGTTCAACAAATGCCAAGACGGTGCTCTTGCAGTGCAGGGCCACTGTTTTTTGATAGATCAGCTTATTAGAGTGATACATGATATAGGAGCCGAGTATTTTTATCCGGCACCCAATCCAACAGCGGCGGATCACCTTTGTATAACGGCTTTTGGAGGTTATGGCCGGGGAGAATTGGCTCCAAAATCTGACTTGGACCTGCTGTTTGTTCTACCATACAAACAAACACCACGCGGGGAGCAGATAGTAGAATTAATTCTCTACACACTTTGGGATCTAAATCTCAAGGTTGGGCATGCAACCCGTTCAATTGATGAAAATATTCGGCAGTCCAAGGATGACATAACCATTCGGACAGGTTTGTTAGAATCTCGTTACGTGTGGGGAGACAAATCGTTATTCACCGAATTACGGGAACGATTCTTTGGTGAAGTAGTCCAGGGTACGGGGCCCGACTTTGTTGAGGCAAAACTTGCAGAGCGAGACGAACGTCACGATAGAATGGGCAACTCGCGATATGTTTTGGAGCCTAACATTAAAGAAGGTAAGGGAGGCTTGCGTGATTTGCAGACCTTATTTTGGATAGCTAAGTATCTCTATAAAGTTACCGATGTTGGTCGGTTGGTTGATGAGCGGGTGTTAACCCCTAAGGAGGTTAAAGCGTTTGACAAGGCACAAGGGTTCCTCTGGACTCTTCGTTGTAACCTACACTATTTGACTGGGCGCGCCGAAGAGCGTCTCACGTTCGATGTTCAACCTCAGCTTGCAAGCAGAATGGGATATCGAGATCACGCAGGAACGTCTGGCGTTGAACGTTTCATGAAACACTATTTTTTGATTGCCAAAGATGTGGGTAATCTGACTAGAATTTTTTGTGCGGCACTTGAGGCCCGTCATCAGCCATCGCGAATTTTTAGAATGCCAACAATTTTTAATCGTGAGGTCGAGGGTTTTGAAATTAATCGCGGTCGGCTCTCTGTATCATCACGTAAACATTTCGTAACTTATCCTATAGATATGTTGAGATTATTCGAGGTGGGCCAGCGCCTTAATTTAGATATTCACCCCGCGGCGTTGCAAATGATTACGCGCGATTTAGCATGCATAGATAATGAACTTCGCGATGACCCAGCTGCTAACAAATTATTCCTCGATATTTTGATGTCAAAGCATGATCCTGAGAAGACACTACGAAGGCTCAATGAAGCTGGAGTGTTTGGCAGATTTGTGACTGATTTTGGCCGAGTGGTGGCTCAGATGCAGTACGATATGTATCACGTTTATACTACCGATGAACACACTATCCGGGCGATTGGAATTTTGAGTCGGATCGAGGCAGGGGAATTGGTTGCTGAGCACCCGTTGGCAAGTAGGGTCGTTCATAAAATTGCATCGCGGGAAGTTTTATATGTGGCCGTGTTGTTACATGATATTGCTAAGGGAAGAGGAGGAGACCACTCCGTGTTAGGAGCTGAGGTCGCGGCAAAGCTTTGCCCTCGACTTGGGCTTTCGCCAGAGAAAACCGAAACTGTTACATGGTTAGTGCGGCACCACTTATTCATGAGTGACACTTTCGCAAAACGCGATCTTGGCGACCCAAAAACGATTATTGATTTTGTTGGCGTAGTTCAATCACCGGAGAGACTGAGATTACTCTTGTGCTTGACCGTTGTAGACATACGTGCCGTTGGGCCGGGTCGATGGAATAATTGGAAGGCAACATTGTTGCGAGACCTATACCATCGGGCGGATTCTTTTATGACTGGCGGCCTCATGAAAGATGGTAGAGATTCTGCTGCCGCCGCCATTGTATCAGATTTGCGAAAGGCTCTTAAATGTTGGTCTGTGCGCGATATTGATGCCCATCTTGCTCGCGGTCATGCTGGTTATTGGACAGCTTACAGCCCGAAAACTTTGTATCGCCATGCTTTATTGATCCAAGAGGCCGAAATCCGTGGCACCCCACTTGTTGTAGATACTGACATTGATCGTGGAAAAGGCGCCACCGAAGTAACGATTTATGCCGTCGATCATCCCGGTCTTTTTAGTCGAATAAGTGGTGCCATGGCATTGTCAGGTGCAAATATTGTTGAGGCTAAAATCACTACTCTCAATAATGGGAAAGGCCTTGATAGTTTTCTGATCCAGGACTGGAAGGGAAGCGCTTTTTCTCGGCCAGATAAAAAATTGGCCCGATTATCTGTACTGATAAATCAGGCATTAGCGGGAGAGTTAAACATTGCAAGCGAGTTAAGAAAGCGACAAAGTCAGTTGAACCGAACATCTGTCTTTACTGTCGAGCCACGGGTTATTATTGATAATAAGGCTTCAAACCGGTACACGGTTATTGAAGTTAACGGACGTGATAGGCCGGGGCTCCTTTTCGCGTTATCTGAAGCTCTTTATAAACTTAGTTTACAAGTTTACTCAGCAAAAATATCTACCTTTGGTGAGCAGGTGGTGGATGTCTTTTATTTGCAGGATTTGTTCGGGACGAAGATAGATCAATCAGGAAAAATAGAGCAAATTACAGAGGTTTTAATGGCCGCTTTACAAGATCCCGAGGCCGATGCAAGCTTGCAAAATTTGACAGTCAGTCACTCTGCAGTTTCGGCTAGCCGAATTAGGGGTTAAGCAGTTAACATTGAAAATTCCTAATAGTTAGCAGGGGGGGTTTGTGCTGGACGTGTTGGTAATGACATTGGTGTAAAGCTGGCTTGGAGTTTTTTAGATTTACTATGGCAGATTACAGATCAACGGCAGGACCAATGCTCATTTATAAGGCGAATATCTAGGCAACACTTTTTTGACTAACAGGGTTTGAATGGCAATCTATCGTGCTTTTTTAACGCTCGGCTCCTGGACTATGGTAAGCCGAATATTGGGATTCTTCCGAGATGTCCTAATTGCGAGCGTTGTCGGCGCGAGCTTAGTGGCAGACGTTTTCTTCGTCGCTTTTAAATTCCCGAACTTTTTTCGCCGCATTTTCGCCGAGGGAGCATTCAATTCTGCCTTTGTTCCTATGTTTTCCGAGCACTTGGCAAAAAATGGTCTTACTGCCGCTAAACAATTTTCCGCGCAGGTGACCGCAATTATGGTAAGCGTATTGACTGGATTTACGCTGCTCGCTTTGCTTGTCATGCCGTGGTTGATGATTTTGGTAGCCCCGGGTTTCAAAGAGCAGCCGGAAAAGTTTCAGCTGGTGATTGAGCTAACTCAGATTACCTTCCCGTACTTGTTGTTCATGGCGCTAATATCATTATTGGGTGGCATGCTGAACGCGTTGGATCGTTTTGCTGAAACCGCTGCAGCCCCCATCGGATTAAATATGATTTTGATCTCGGTGCTACTATTAGTCGGCGAAGGGGTGGTATCTTCAACTGCCCAAGCCCTAGCATGGGGTGTTTGTTTGTCCGGAGTAGTTCAATTTCTCTGGCTTGTGTTTGCCTGTTACCGAGCTGGATTATTGTTTAGGTTGCCATATCCAAAGCTTTCGCCAGAGGTAAAAAGGTTACTCAGATTGATGCTGCCAGGTATTGTTGGGGCTGGTGTGGTTCATATAAATCTGGTTGTGGACGTAATATTAGCTACTTTTTTAGCCGAAGGGTCTGTTTCTTGGCTTTATTATGCAGATAGAATTAATCAATTCCCCCTCGGCATTGTTGGCGTCGCCATCGGTGTAGCTCTTTTGCCTGCTCTCAGCCGGAACATTGCTGAAGGAAATTTAGAGCTTGCAATTAGTATTCAGAACAGGGCGATAGAGCTTTGTTTGGTACTTTGTGTGCCGGCGGCCGTAGCTTTTCTGGTGCTGGCTGAGCCAATTACGGTGGTTTTATTTCAGCGAGGCGAATTTATTTCAACTGATGCAAAGGCCACAGCACAGGCACTTACTGCTTTTGCTTGCGGGTTACCGGCTTTTGTTCTTATAAAAGCATTTTCCCCCGGATTTTTTGCTCGTAAAGACACTATAACGCCGGTAAAGATCGCAGCTATTTCTATGATCCTGAACGTTATTTTGGCACTTTTTTTGATGCAATATCTTGGGCATGTTGGTATTGCGCTTGCTACGTCATTAACGGCTTGGATTAACGTTATAGCACTTGCTGCTTTGCTCATCCGGCGTGGTTACTTCCGTTTTGATACTAATCTGTTAGCTAAGTTGCCTCGCATTGTCTTTTCGACAGTGTTGATGGCTATAGGTCTGGTAGTCGGGGTTGGCGCGTTATCTAGCCCTCTCGCTGGTAGTGAACTAAGTCGATCAAGCGCCCTCTTGGGCCTTATCATTTGTGGAGGGAGCTTTTATTTGGTAGTTATCCAAGTTACCGGTGCATTTCGATTTTCAGATCTTCGAAACAAAAAAGGAGAAGGCTGACTTGGCGTTCCTGACTTAACCACTTTTTATGACGTCATTGCTTTTTAATTTAACATATGGTGCGGCTTAGCGATCTATCGAAAGGTGAAGCAGAGAATTTGCTGGGGCTTCCATGTCCGCAGTTTGATAAATCCCCACTTGCCGTTGCTCCAGATTTAAAGGATGCGCGAGTTGCGCTTGTCACTTCGGCTGGAATCTCAATGAAGGATGATGAAACCTTCTCAGTCGGGTCTAGTGATTATCGTGTTATTCCTGGCACTGTAGATGCCAATGAGATAGTAATGAGCCACACGTCAGTCAACTATGACCGTAGCGGCTTTGTTCAAGACTTGAACACCGTTTTTCCTATTGATCGACTTCGAGAATTAAAGAAGGCAGGAACCATAGGGTCGATTGCTTCATCACATTACTCCTTCATGGGTGCGACGGAGCCGGGAGCACTGGAGGAGAGCGCTAAGAAATTGGCGGTTATGCTTAAAGAAGATAGGGTAAATGCTGTTTTTCTAACACCTGTATGACCAAATTGCACGCGCGCCGTTGGCATGCTAGCAAGATATATTGAAGGAGAAGGAATTCCAACGGTCTTAATTAGCCTTGTTCGAGAACATACCGAAAAAATAAATCCTCCTCGTGCTCTTTGGGTCCCCTTTCCATTGGGAAGACCAATGGGGGCGCCGGACTCACCAGGCCCTCAGCGCCGTGTGCTTGAGGCTGGCTTAGACCTTTTGGCGCGCTCGGATGTGCCCGTTTTAGAGAACTTTTCGGATCAGAGTCAGAAGGCAGTAATCGGTAAAACTGTTCGTTGGTCGTGTCCGGTGAATCTTCCACCGCGCACTGGTGGGATGAAGTATGCTAGCGGAACATTAGCGAAGGAAATATCCTTGCTCTTACCATGCCGAGCTTCGAATAACGCAAAGAAAGGACGGACAGTATTTGGGGTCAGCGGCCTTGATATATATGAGATTGCTACTTTAATAGACGGTGTTATTGTTGATCAGAGCATTAATTGTACGGGAAAAGATAGGTCATTGGCGCAAACGTTGAAATTAGCAGCCGACGATTTGAAGGTCTGGTACTACGAAGCTGCGACGCCGCAACCAGGAACAAGTAGCGAAGAAATATCTGAATGGTTTTGGTGTGAAACAGCGGCCGGTGACACTTTGCTTAAACTTGCATCTTTGATGGAGATGTCAAATGAAAAGCATTTGACAGTAATAGGGAAAAAGAGAATTGTTCCTCGAGACTTTCAATACCTAATTGATCGGATTAAGGACTAATTTGATGGTTCGATTAAAAGACATACCCGTACTTGATGCGCAGCATTTGCGTGAAAAAGAGTGCCCTATTTTTGATAATGAGCCATTTATTTCCGGCCCTGCTCTCGAGGACCGAAGAGTGGCAATTATTACAACGGCCGGGCTTCATAGGCGAGAGGACAAAAATTTTTTTCTAAAAGATACAGGGTACAGGGTTATCCCTAAAGACATAGATTTGAACGATATCGTAATGACCCACACTTCCGTTAATTACGATCGTACCGGCTTCCAGCAAGATATCAATGTTGTTTTCCCACTTGATAGGCTGCGTGAGCTTGAGAACAGGGGAAAGATCGGATCTATTGGTAAGTTTCACTATTCTTTGATGGGGGCAGGATGGCTTCCACATGAAATTGAACCCACTTGTGATGAGCTTGCGGGCTTGCTTCGTGAAGACAATGTGAATGCAGTTTTACTCGTGCCGGTTTGACCAAACTGTACCCGTGCGGTCGGCGCGGTGGGGCATTACATTGAGGAAAAGGGACTGGCGACCGCTGGCATAAGCTTGGTACGCGAAAATACAGAGCGCATCCGGCCCCCAAGGGCACTCTGGGTGCCATTTGAGCTTGGTCGGCCGTTTGGAGCTCCAAATGAGCCGGAATTTCAGACTAAAGTACTCTTATCACTAATTTCTCTTTTAGAGCGAACAGATGGACCGGTTATTTTGGAAGATTTCGATGAAGATCCACCCGGGGGTCATTCTTTTGAACAGGCGGGAGTTTTTTGCCCGGTCGGTTTCCCGAAGCCACCAGTCGAAAGTAACACTGGGGCTTTACGAGAAATTTTTGCTGAAATTGATTTGATGCAACCTTGGTACAATCTCTCGTTTGATAAGCGAGGGAGGACAACCTTCGGGCTCTCTGGGTTGGACATCAAAGAAGCGGTAGAGTTTTTGAGTGGATTTATTGAAGGAAATCCGAAAAATCCACGGGAGGATATGACTTTAGGCGAGTTTTTTCGCTTTACTTGTGAGGACGTAAAGATGTGGTATCTTGAAGCTGCTACGGCAAAGTCCGATATCCAAAATAGCCGGTCAGCAGCTGATTGGTTTTGGGGAGAAACAAATGCAGGTAAACTGTTACTTGCTCTGCATCCAAAATGTGTCAAGCATGCTGATGAAGGCGTTATGCACGTCGGTAAGACACAACTTATACCAAGGTCACAAGAACACTTGCTTAATGATTAATATTCAACTTAATCGATGTTAGCGTGCTGTTTTCTAGGGTCAAACAGATCTTAAAAAATTTATTTTATTAACACCTTAGAGCCGAGAGCTGTGAAAATGAAACTTGTATTTTCAGGCATCCAGCCAACTGGAAATCTACATATTGGTAATTATTTGGGAGCAGTCCGTAATTGGGTTGCCTTGCAGGAAAAATTTAAATGTATTTTCTGCATTGTGGATATGCATGCCATAACGGTCTGGCAGGATCCGCGCATACTTGTTGAAAATACACGAGAAGTTGCGGCAGCTCTAATCGCTGCCGGTATTGACCCAAAAACTCAAATTCTTTTCAATCAAAGTCGCAACCCAGACCACGCCAATCTCTCTTGGATACTCAATTGCGTCGCTAGGTTAGGCTGGCTTAATAGAATGACACAATTTAAGGAGAAGGCTGGAAAAAATAGAGAAAATGCCTCTGTAGGGCTGTACACATATCCTAACTTGATGGCTGCTGATATCTTAGTTTATAGAGCGACTCACGTGCCGGTCGGAGAAGACCAGAAACAACATCTAGAGCTGGCGCGTGACATCGCTCAAAAATTCAATAGTGATTTTGGTTCTGATATTTTTTCGTTACCAGAACCGCTGATCATGGGCGCAGCAACAAGGGTAATGTCCCTTCGAGACGGTGCTAGTAAGATGTCCAAATCTGACCCCTCAGACTTGAGTCGTATCAACCTGAGTGATAGCGCAGATGCAGTTGCGCAAAAAATTCGCAAGGCAAAGACTGACCCAAATCCTTTACCTGATTCTATTGATGCTCTGTCAGGCAGGCCAGAAGCCGACAACTTGATAAGTATCTATGCCGGGTTTGCCGGCATGACTAGGGAAGATTCTATCTCAATTAATTCGGGCAAACAATTTTCCGATTTTAAGAAGGATTTAACTGATCTTGCAGTATCTGTCCTTGAGCCAATTAATAACGAAATGAGAAAATTACTCTCAGAACCAGAGTATATTGATCAAATCCTCTATGATGGAAGCGAGCGCGCGATAGATATTTCGAGGCCAGTGATGGAAAAGGTTTTCGAAGCGGTGGGATTTCGTTCTTGTAAAAGAGGTGAGGTTTGCGCTTGACCCCGCTACTCGGAAAGCCCATTTTTTGAATAGAGTAATGATGCCGAAATTCGAAGTCTAGAAAGGCTTAAGGAGATTTAATATGTTCATTCAGACTGAAGAAACCCCCAACCCGGCGACGATGAAATTTTTGCCTGGGCGAGACGTTGTTAAGAGTGGCACTGCTGATTTTACCACGATTACCGATGCTGAAAAAAAATCACCCTTGGCATTACGTTTATTTCACGTCGATGGGATTGAAGGCGTTTTTTTGGGGTCAGATTTTATAACGGTTACAAAAAGCGAGGCAAAGGAGTGGCACGTTCTTAAGCCTTCAATTCTCGGCGCTATTATGGAGCACTTCACAGCAGGCTTGCCAATCTTGAATGAAAGCGCGCCTTCGCAAGATAATACTGATTCTGCGGATACGCCGGAAGATGATTTAGAGATCGTTGGACAGATCAAAGAGTTGATCGACACAAGAGTGCGTCCAGCGGTGGCTATGGATGGTGGCGATATTGTATTCGATAGCTTTGATGGTGGGATTGTCTACCTTCAGATGCAGGGCGCGTGTGCTGGCTGCCCAAGTTCAACAGCTACCCTGAAAATGGGTATTGAAAACATGTTAAAGCATTATATTCCAGAGGTGGTAGAAGTAAGAGCTGTCGGCTTTTAATTAAAATTCACTGCCAGAAGTGCTTCTATTTTGGAAGGTAGTATTGCATTCCGAACCAACGCCAGCGTGCACCTTCGGCCTTAATGGTACAATTAATGCGAGAACGTCCTGTTGAAAACGGTTTTCCAAATCTGATTTCTATTCGGCTTGTGCCAAGTCGCTGTGTTTTGATCTTGCCGAATTTTGAGTGGTAGCATGTTAAGCTATCTACATTGGTAACTGCTGGTGAAATGGTGAAACCGATGTTTGGTGGGTTTATGTCGGCTGATAATAACGGATTAGTTGGCGTTAGGTCTACAACTGGCAATGCCATTGCGTTTACAACCGTTCTAAACCTATCAAGATCACCATAAGCATCTGTAAAAGAAAAGCGCGGTAGGTAATACCGGTAGGTTTGTCGGTGCAGGACGCCAGAGTGTTGGCCAAAGGCTGCTTTGTAACCCTCCGCTTGCACTGCGTTTTGCGCTGTTTCACTTGCTAGTCCGTAAGGAAATGCAAAAGCTATCGGCGTGACACCTAGATTTTTGAAGATGAGGGAACGAGCAGTTTCAATTTCACGGGCTATTTCCTGTCTTGTAAGAGTTGCGAGGCGCCTCTGACTGTGTGCTTTTAATCCAATCGAAACGCCCGCTTCGGCCAATGTTTTAATTTGAGACCAACCTAAATAGCCCTTTTTTTGAGAGTTGATAGGTTGGGTGGTTAAAAAAAGCGTTACTGGAAGGGCTGCTTCTTTTAGCAATGGCCAAGCAGTGCTAAGGAACGACTCGTATGCATCATCGATCGTGATAACCACTGAGCGTTCTGGGATCGCTGCACCTATATTTAACTTTTCAATAAGTTGAGCCAGCGGTAAGACGGAGTAATCACCTGACGACAATTCTTTGACGTGATCAGTGAAGCTATCTTTGCTGAGCGAAGTTTCGGATTGAGCGGGATCTGAAAATCTGTGGTAAAGAAGAATAACCGCAGAATTTGAAGCAAGGGCATACGATGAACAGATAAATACAATCTGTCCGATTAAACTCAAACACAATAAAACCCTATTGAGTTTGTTTTCAAGTTTTCCAAAAAATTTCATTACCAATTCCGTCAAACAAAAAAATCTGTTTAAACCCGCGTGTCAAGTTTAAAATAAAAACGGATGCACTAGTCATGGGATACTTTTGAGTTTGGATAAATCCAAAAAAATTCTTGTCTTTGATACTTCTGCAAATGCATGCTCAGCAGCGCTATGGGTTGATGGGAAAGTAGTTTGTTCGTGCTTTCAGGTAATGTCACGTGGCCATTCTGAGGCTCTTGTCCCTATGATAGCGGAGGTTTTTCGAAAATACGACGGTTGCAATATTGATGTGAGCGGTTTGACTGCAATTGCCGTAACAGTTGGGCCTGGCACCTTCACGGGTATACGAATCGGGCTTGCAACGGCCCGAGCCCTAGCATTACCCGGTCGGCTGCCCGTTATAGGTTTGACAAATTTTGATGTCGTTTTCTGGCAGTCACCTAAAGTTCAGGGGCCAACATTAGTTGTGTTAGAAACTAAGCGGGAGGACTTTTATGTACAAGCTTTTGCAGAAAATAAAGAGGCACTCCAAGGCCCAATGGCCCTGACAGCGGAAGAAATTGAGACATTATTACCTGCTGAGCCTTTTACTCTAGTTGGTGATGGAGCAGAACGTTTAGGTCATAAGTTGGGCGATTCTGGGCGTAAGCCCTCTCATCTTTTTGGCGATGTGGAACCGATAGCCATGGAATTTGCCGAACTGGCCAGCAAGCGCTTTGACAGTGGCGTTTACGCCGATCCTGAACCACTGTACTTACGAGCACCTAGTGTAACTGTTTCGGCTAGAAAGTAATGATCCTGTGTCTGGTATCGTCGTTACCTCTACAGAGCAAACTTCCTGGCCGACTTTGGCGGATCTCTACCGTGAATGTTTTGATGAACCGTGGCCTCTTGTGTCCATTGAAAATATGCTTCGGCCTCCTGGGTGTTGGGCTTTACTGGCAGAAATTTCAGATAAGGATTTAATTATGCCCGCCGGCTTTGCGTTGGCGCGGGTTGTTCATGATGAGGCTGAGATTCTTAGCATTGGGGTTTCGCCTAGGTTTCGTCGGCGCGGTGTAGCCAAATCTCTAATGGAGGCATTGTTGAGTTGTGCGCGGAAGAAATGCGCAGACTCTCTGTATCTAGAAGTTGGAATTGACAATAATGCTGCTTTAAACCTTTACAAGACGATGAATTTCAAAACCATCGCTCGTCGTAAGGGGTACTATCGACGCGCTGATCGTTCCCAAGTTGATGCCTTAGTGATGAAAATAGTTCTATGAAATTAGATTGTTGTGTAGGGTATAAGAAAAAGTAACGATTCTTTGATGTTTGAAGTCTTTGATTGTTACAATGATAATTTGTAATATTTCTTGGTGATTAGTGATATTTTTTAGGCTATAGTCTTTAATACGTTATATTAAGTCGAAAGTTCAATAATTCGGCAACACACGCTGTTTGGTATTTAGCCGACGGCAACCACGCAAGTGGTAAAAACAAAAACAGGGGCAAACAAAAATGACCGAGCCTTCGGCCACCGAAGTAAAACGAGAAGATCTTCTAGGTTATACTTCGGAAATTGTAGCTGCGCATGTGTCAAATAACACTGTGGCAATTTCGGATCTTCCGGGATTAATTGAACAGATATATCGGACATTGGCGTCAATCGGTGGGGTCGACGTGAGCGCTGGCGACCGCCCAACGCCAGCAGTTCCGATAAAAAAGTCAATTACACCAGATTTTATTGTTTGTTTAGAAGATGGTAAGAAGCTTAAAATGCTCAAGCGACATCTGAAAACAGCATATAATATGACGCCAGAAGAGTATAGAGAGCGCTGGGGGCTGTCTCCTGATTATCCAATGGTGGCACCAAATTATGCAAAACAGCGTAGCCGTTTAGCAAAAGAGATTGGTCTTGGCACCAGATCACGTAGGCGCATAGAAATGTAGGAAGAGGTTTTTAGCATAGCGCGACAGCTCCTTGCGCGTATATGTGGTTAGCCGACCACTCTTTACTGGGTTCGGTCGATATTCGGAGATTAGGAAGCCCATGGGTGCACCAATTGAGCGGCTCTGCGAGGAAAAGGGCCTTAAAATGACCGGGCAACGAAGGATAATTGCGCGAGTATTGGCGGAATCAGACGATCATCCCAATGTTGACCAAGTTTTTTCTAGAGCTTCCGAAGTAGACCCTAGGATAAGTCTGGCTACCGTTTATCGGACAGTCCGATTATTTGAGGAGTCAGGAATAGTCACACGTCGTGACTTTGGCGACGGCAAAGCGCGTTATGAGGAGTCGTCAGATGACCACCACGATCATTTAATTGATGTGGAAAGCGGTGAAGTGTTTTGTTTTCATGATGCTGCGATGGAAGAACTTCGCGAGAAACTTGCAAAATCTCTGGGCTATGAGCTCGTTGATCATCGCCTAGAGTTGTATGCGAGGCCGCTTAAAACAAAAAAATAGGGGGCATCAGGCAAAATTTTTCATAAGATGACAATATTGCATAGCCTAATCTAGGGTAGCTTGAAATTACCGTTGTAAGATGACTCAATCCATTTCTCAGTCCATTCTCAATGCTTCTTCTGCAACATATAAAAGTTGTTCGGCTGATTTTGAGATTGTAAAGGGAGCTTTATCAGTGCGATTAGCGCGCGATATGAGGGAAATCGATGCTGCCCTCGCGCTGCGTTATCGGATCTTTTATGAGGAAATGCAAGCACGCCCCACGGAGGAAATGGCCCTCCGGAAGCGAGACTTTGACAAATATGATGATTTTGCTGATCACCTGTTGGTTTTTGACAGTGAATTAGGGCGGGGTCCTGAAGCGGTTGTTGGAACGTATCGCTTAATTCGTCGAGGCGCTGCAAAATCATGCGGAGGATTCTATTCGGCAAATGAATACGACATCAAAGTCTTAACCGAATTGTCCGACGAGATTCTTGAGTTAGGCAGGTCATGTGTTAATGCTAATTATCGTGACAGGAGAGTAATCAACCTATTGTGGGAGGGGATAACCGCGTATTGCGTCACGCATAATATCCGATTTTTGTTCGGGTGTGGAAGTATTCCTGGCTGTGACCCGGCCGCTCTCAAAATTCCATTGTCGTATCTTTACCATTATCATTTAGCGCCTGAAGAAATCCGACCGCGCGCCTTGCCTCAACGACATATAGAAATGAACCAAAGGCTGATCGGTGATATTGATCGAAAGACAGGCCTTAAATCGGTGCCACCTCTGATCAAAGGTTATCTCAGGATAGGGGGTTTTGTTGGTGATGGGGCGGTTATTGACGAGCAATTTCAGACAACGGATGTTTGTATTGTTGTTCAGACCAAACTTATAACAGAGAAATATGCTCGCTATTTTGAACGTCGTGGCTCTAATTTCCAGGCGATATAAAACGAGGCTGAAAAAGCATTCATGGTAACGTCCCATCTACTTGCGCTAAGACGATCAATAACTTTATTAGGCATCTTTACGATTATTGTTCTAGTTCAGTGGCCATTAAGGATTGTTGGTTTTCATTCGGGCTATAAGTTGGGGCACACTTGGCACAAGTTATGTCGTTGGGCGATCGGGATGAGAATACGCTCTTACGGGAGCATCTCAATGGAATCTCCGACTTTTTTTGTTGCCAATCACACATCATATCTTGATATCCCCGCATTAGGTTCTTTAGTCGATGGTACCTTTATAGCTAAATCAGAAATAAAAAGTTGGCCAATGTTTGGCACACTATGTAGCTTGCAGCGAACGATTTTCATAGATCGAGACTGGCGAAAAGCACGGGCACAACGAAAACAGCTGTACAAGCGGTTGGATGATGGAGACAGCCTAATTCTTTTCCCCGAGGGAACCAGCAACAATGGCACATTCACACGCCGATTTAAGAGCGCTCTTTTCAGCGCTGCCGACTGGAATCTGGACAATCAGGGTCTTGCAGTGCAACCAATTACTATTGCCTATACGCGACTTAATGATATCGTGATTGGCCGCCGTCTCCGCCCTCTGTTCGCTTGGTATGGCGACATGGTCATGTTTGACCACTTTTGGACACTTTTGGGTTCAGGAAGTCTTGGTGTTGATATTATTTTTCATCCTCCTGTCCGCTTGAAGAACTTTGGTTCGCGTAAGGAATTGTCTAGACATTGTGAACGGAGAGTATCCAACGGTCTCTCGGATGCGCTTGCTGGGAGGCTTTAGTTGACGCGCTGGTTGCTGGTGTGGGCGGCTCTTGTTTGCGACTATTATATAATAAGGTTTGCTTGCAAGATAATCTCACATGTGGAACTCTAAGTCTTCTGTTAGAGCGAAGCCTGCTACAGTGACTAGATAGAAACACGGAATTAACTTGATCATTATGCGTCCCGGCCCGAAAGTTTGGTATACAATAAGCATCACTTGTGGCGCATGTCTGATGGGAGTTTGACCTTGGGCAAATCGGTTTTCATCAAAACCTATGGATGTCAAATGAACGTCTACGATTCTGATAGAATGGTAGATTTGTTAAAGTCTGCAGGGTATTCGAAAACGCAGAATTTAGGAAGCGCCGACCTTATTATATTGAATACTTGTCACATTCGCGAAAAAGCGGAGGAAAAAGTTTATTCAGAGCTCGGGCGACTTACAAAGTTAAAAATAAGGAGGAAAGAGCAGGGCTCTAAAATACTGATTGCTGTTGCGGGTTGTGTTGCTCAGGCCGAGGGCCAACGAATACTTGAGCGCGCGCCAATTGTGGACTTAGTGTTTGGTCCGCAGACCTATCACCGATTGCCGTCTATGGTCCAAAATGCCATGGCAGACAACAAACGCATTATAGATACGGAGTTTCCTGTCGAAGATAAATTCGACTATCTTGCTGAGGGAAGTCAACAGGGCGGCCCATCAAAATTTCTTACAATACAAGAGGGTTGTGACCGATTCTGCACTTTTTGCGTTGTGCCTTACACCCGGGGCGCAGAGCAGTCTCGCTCAGCAATTTCAATTGCGAAGGAGGCTCGTCGCTTAGTAGCAGATGGTGCGCGCGAAATTACTCTTTTGGGACAGAATGTAAATGCTTGGCACGGAGAGTCCCCGTCCGGGGCAGAATGGAAGCTTGGTAGATTGATTTGTTATCTTGCTGAGATTGAGGGTATTGATCGTATTCGTTACACAACAAGCCACCCCAAGGATGTTGATGATGAACTAATAGATGCTCATCGGGCAGTACCGCAGCTCATGCCTTTTCTTCATTTACCAGTACAGTCTGGATCCGATAAAATACTCGCAGCGATGAATAGGCACCATAATGCCAAAGACTATTACTACACAGTGGAAAAGCTACGTAAAGCATGCCCCGAAATTGCTCTATCATCAGACTTCATCGTGGGCTTCCCCGGCGAGGAGGATGTGGATTACGCTAAAACGATAAAAATGATCAATGACGTTGGATATGCCCAGGCGTATTCTTTCAAATATAGTTCCAGGCCTGGCACGCCAGCCGCGGACATTACTGATCAAGTGGAGGATAATGTGGCGGCTGAGCGTCTTGCAGGCTTGCAGCAATTGTTGCGTGCGCAGCAGGATGCTTTTCTATCGGCGCAGAAAGGAAAAACGGTTAAAGTCCTGTTTGAAAGACGAGGTAAGCAGATTGGGCAAATTTGTGGTCGCTCGCCTTATATGCACCCGGTACACGCTCACGCTCCAGACAGCTTTTTAGGTAAAATTGCAGAAGTTCACATCGCAGAAGTCATGACAAATAGCCTTTCAGGCGAGGTAGAATTGGGTGATAGGTTGTCCAGTATTACGGCATTTGCAGAGGGGGCCTCTCTTTGAGCGAAAGTTCTCGCATAGCTTCAGAGAGTGCTCGCCAGCTCTATTTTGACGATAATAACCTGCTTGTCTCTCTTTTCGGTGAATATGATAAGCATTTGGCGCGCATTGAAGAGGAGCTCCATGTTACACTAATTAGCAGAGGAAATCGGGTAGCAGTAACTGGAACAACCGATGCTGTGGGGACTGCTTGTGAAACATTGAATCGGCTTTACAAACTTTTGCAGCGAGGTGAGCATGTTGGTATAGCTGAGGTAGACGCAGCCTTGCGCATGGCCCGTCATCCTAGGTTTCAAAGTGGCGTGGATGGTCCTTGTATACTTACTCGACGACGACGGATTAGTCCGCGCTCACCCCTTCAGGCTTATTACATCCAAGCGATGACGAAGTTTGAGTTGGTTTTTGGGCTCGGTCCCGCTGGCACTGGGAAAACTTATTTGGCCGTTTGTTTTGCGGTAGAACGTCTTTTGAAGGGGGAAGTAAAACGGATAGTTTTGTCTCGTCCAGCAGTGGAGGCGGGCGAGCATCTTGGGTTTTTGCCTGGTGATATGAGAGACAAGGTCGATCCGTATCTGCGACCAATATATGATGCACTTCATGATACGATGCCCTCAGACCAGATTATGAAGCGTATCCAGAATGGTGACATTGAAATAGCGCCTTTAGCATTTATGCGGGGACGTACACTATCTGATGCGTTCGTTATTCTTGATGAAGCGCAAAACACCTCACCAATTCAAATGAAGATGTTCCTTACACGGCTTGGTGAAAATAGCAGTATGGTAATCACAGGCGATCTTAGTCAGGTAGACTTACCTTCTCGTCTACCGTCGGGATTAGCTGATGCGGTCGAGACGCTAAAGCATTTTGATAAAGCTAGTTTTGTCAAGTTTACAGATGCCGATGTGGTTCGTCATCCACTAGTTGCGGGCGTTGTAAGGGCTTATGCAAAGCGTGAATCAAAGTTGAACATGAATTCAGAAGATGAATAATGGCCTTGTTGTTGATATTAGCGTAGATGAAATGCCGGGAACGGAACTGTCGAAACCAGTTTTAGCAGAACTTTCGTCAGTCGCTCGCCGAGCGTGGACTAGTGTAAGCCGTGCTATTTATGAAGCAGAAATAAGTCTATTGATTACTGATGATATTCAGATACGCAAGTTGAATAAGCGCTACCGCGATATTGATCGGGCAACAAACGTGCTCTCGTTTGCCTGTGACAGTGATGCGGTGATGCGTCCGAATGGCGCGCCTGTTTTGGTTGGCGACATTGTGCTTGGTTGCGGTGTTATTGCGCGGGAGGCAACCCTACATGGAAAGTCTTTTTCGGATCACATGTGCCATCTTGTTGTGCATGGAGTTCTGCACTTGGCTGGATACAATCATGAAAGCGGGGCCGAAGCAGAGAAAATGAGGGCACTTGAAATTTCCATATTAGCCGAGGAAGGGATTGACGATCCATATATGAATTGGGCCGACGGATAGCTATGATGGATAGAAACATTTCAAATAAGGAAGAAAATACATCCAATGGATCTGACGGTGAAATGGGATTTTCGGGCAGGATTTGGCGCTGGGTTCGTTCCATAAGGAATGGCCGTAATGGGTCAAACATACGTGAAACGTTTGAAGAACTGATCGAGCAGCATGAAGAACGTGAATTGCCGATTGATGATCGCGAACGTGCATTGCTTGAAAAAGTTCTCACTATAGGGGAGTTGACGGTTAACGATGTGATGGTTCCGCGTGCAGACATTATAGCGGTCGAGCGACATATGCCACTTGATGAAATTGTTGGCTTGATGTCGGCTGAAGTGCATTCGAGGCTGCCAGTGTATCGTAATACTCTCGATGATGCGATTGGTATGGTGCATATTAAGGATGTTCTAGCAGCCACAAACAGTAAAAAAAGCACAAAACTAAGCGATATCGTCCGCTCGGTACTTTTTGTTGCTCCAAGCATACGCGTGCTCGATCTATTATTGCAGATGAGGGTAGCTCGCACGCATATGGCTTTGGTAGTAGACGAATACGGTGGAATTGACGGGTTGGCAACTATTGAAGACCTTGTTGAGCAAATTGTTGGAAAAATCGAGGATGAACACGATGTTGAGCAGGGCCCTAAGCTTAGGGCGCTTGACGACAAATCGGTTTTGGCTGATGCTCGGGTTACCCTAGAAGAATTTGAGGGAAGGGTCGGAGAATTCCTTACATTAGAGGATAGGGAGGATGACATTGATA
>Ga0163109_10000430_pt1 | contig 34006 bp, 35 predicted proteins | sample CRUFie1St13metaG_FD_108704 | JGI IMG/M metagenome (GOLD analysis project Ga0163109, IMG submission 108704) | Marine microbial communities from the Costa Rica Dome - CRUD Field 142mm St13 metaG | ecosystem: Environmental > Aquatic > Marine > Oceanic > Photic zone | place: Costa Rica: the Eastern...
AACGAGGGATTCAATATTGCATTCAATGCTTTCTATTTACAAGAAATGCTAAACACTATTGATGACGAAAGTATCTCTATATTGGATTTTGGAGGAATAATGGAAAAAATACCGAAAGGAAAGGACATAAATGGTGACGAGATATTTGAAGAGAGATTTAAATCTAGTGGCGTTATCATTAAAACCTCAAACCACGATAGAACTCTAGTCTTAATGCCAATACTTCTTTAGTGATAATACAGAACATAAAAATACAAAACATAAGGTCTTATGAATTTGCTGAGTTGCCTATAAACAAAGGGATTAATGCAATTTATGGAAATAATGGGTCTGGAAAAACATCATTACTAGAAGCAATTTACTTTGGGCTTTCATTAAAAAGTTTTAGAACCTCAAAAACAGAACAAATAATAAGAAATAATGAATTAAAAGGCGAAATATTAATTACTAGCAGTAATAAGACTATTAGAGCTATTAAAAACAAAACAAGCTCAAGAGCTATTGATGAAAACAACGAAAAAAAAATTGCTAGAAAAGAACTTTTGATGCTATTCCCCACTTGTGTGATCGAAAATAAAGAATTTTCATTTACTGATGCACAGCCAGATTATAAAAGAAGGTATTTAAATAAAATTTTGTTCTACGTGGAACAAGATTTTGATAATTTATATGAAAAATTTACAAAAATACATAAGCAACGTCTTTTTTGCCTTAAAAACGGAAAAAAAAATGAAATTTTAATTTGGAATAAGGCATTAATTGAAATTGAGCCAAAAATAACCATGTTAAATAAGGCCTTAATTGACGATTTAAATAATTTTTTTACTTCAAACAGTAATCTTTCTTGTTTTTTCGGTAAAAATGATTGGTTAAAAGGCATTAATTTTAAATATAACCCTGGTTTTGATGATGAGATTGGGTTAGAAAAGCATCTTAATAATAATTTTGAAAAAGAATTTGTGATAAACAAACCATTAGTTGGCTTACATAAGAGAACTTTTGATATTTTATTAGATCGTGATCATGCCTCTTCAATATTATCTAGAGGCCAGCAAAAAGTTCTTTCATGTATTCTCCATCTTTTGTCAAAGGAATTTATAGAAAAAAGTCTTAAAACCCAACCTATAGTGTTGATAGATGATATTTGTTCTGAATTAGATAAGGAAAATCAATATTTAATGTTAAAATATCTAAATAATATGAGTACACAGGCTATATTGACGTCTATAGAAAAAATAGCTTTAGATCCTAAATTTAACGTTAATCTGTTCCACGTAGAACAAAAAGGAGATATTTCAAATGTCAAAAGATAAATACGATTCATCGAGCATTAAAGTTTTAAAAGGCTTAGAAGCTGTTAAGAAAAGGCCTGGAATGTATATAGGTGACACCGATGATGGTTCTGGCTTACATCATATGGTTTTTGAGGTCCTAGATAATGCAATAGATGAGGGTTTGGCTGGGTTTTGTGACTATATTGAAGTTAAATTAATGAAAGATGGTTTTGTGTCTGTGTCCGATAATGGGAGAGGTATTCCTGTTGACATGCATGAAGAGGGCGTACCAGCAGCACAAGTGATAATGACCTCTCTACATTCAGGTGGAAAATTTGATGAGAATAGCTATAAAGTCTCTGGTGGCTTACACGGGGTAGGGGTATCAGTAGTAAATGCTTTAAGCAGCAAGTTGATATTAGAAATAGAAAGAGATGGGAAGAAATATTGTCAGGAATATGCAGAGGGCACTCCTAAAACAGATTTAAAAGAAAGCGGAAAAAGTGATAAAACTGGTACTAAAGTGAGCTTTCTCCCATCTAAAGATACATTTGCTTTTACAGAGTTCAATGTTGAGACACTTAAAAGAAGAATCAGAGAACTTTCTTTTTTAAATTCTGGTATCGCAATAACAATAATTGATGAAAGGACTGATCAGAAATTTGATTTTAAGTCTGAAGGGGGTTTGGTTGAATTTGTTAATTATTTAACAGGGAAGAAAGAGCCAGTCGGCACTCCTTTTACTGCTCAGGCAAATATGAAAGGAATAGGAGTAGAAATTGCTATCCAATGGACAAATACTTATTCAGAAAATGTTCAATGTTTCACAAATAACATTCCCCAGGTAGACGGCGGAACACATATGGCTGGTTTTCGAGGTGGATTAACTAGAGCGATAAAAACATTTATTAAAAAAGAAGACATGATGAAGAAAAAAGATATTGAGCTTACTGGTGAAGACGTGAGAGAAGGGATGATGGCAGTAATTTCATTGAAAATGCCAGACCCAAAATTCTCCTCTCAAACAAAAGACAAACTAGTTTCATCAGAAGCTAGACCAGCTGTAGAAACCCTTATAAACGATTATTTTATGGATTTTTTATTAGCTAACAAACAACAGGCAAAAGAAATTCTAGGGAAAATACTCGAGGCAGCATATGCAAGAGAAGCTGCTAGAAAAGCTAAAGAAATGACACGAAGGAAGGGGATACTCGATCTTGGAGGTCTTCCTGGTAAATTAGCAGATTGCCAAGAGAAGGATCCAGAGAAATCTGAAATATTTCTCGTCGAAGGAGATTCAGCTGGAGGTTCAGCCAAACAAGGAAGAGATAGAAGTTTCCAGGCAATACTTCCTTTAAAAGGAAAAATTATTAATGTTCAAAAACAAAGACTAGATAAAGTACTGGCATCAAATGAAATTGGTACGCTTATAACTGCCCTGGGCACCGGAATAGGGCATGATGAGTTTGATACTGAAAAGCTTAGATACCATAGAATTATTTTTATGATGGATGCTGATGTTGACGGTTCTCATATCAGAACATTGTTGCTTACTTTCTTTAATAGACACATGCGAGATTTGATTTCAAAAGGGCATGTCTATATGGCTCTTCCTCCCCTATATAAAATTAAAAAAGGCGGTAAGACTTATTATGCTAAAGACGAAGAAGAAAAAGATGAGATTCTAAAAGACATAAGAAAAGATGATAATGAAAACTCTAGATCTCCGGAAATACAGAGGTATAAAGGTCTTGGTGAGATGAATCCAGAACAACTTTGGGAAACAACATTTGATCCAACTAATAGAAGGCTTGTTCAGATTACAATTGATGATGTAGGAGAAACTGACGATATTTTTGAAACTTTGATGGGTGATGAAGTTAAACCAAGAAGAGAGTTCATTGATGAGAATGCCTTAAGAGCCAAAAATGTTGATGTTTAAAATAAATCTTTAAACACTTCCTCTAAATCATTAATTGAAACTCTTTTCTGAGACATGGTGTCTCTATCCCTAACTGTAACAGTCTCCTCTTCCAAAGTTTCAAAGTCTATGGTTATGCATATTGGTGTTCCTATTTCATCATGTCTTCGATAATTTTTTCCAATATTACCACTGTTTTCAAATAGAACTCTTCCCATGCCTAGTGACTGTAATTTATTCTTTATTTCTTTGGCTTTTGCAACTATCTTCTCGTCATTTTTTTTCAATGGAATAATAGCTGCTTTTATAGGGGAAAGGTGTGGTTTTAATTTTAAAACAACTCTTTCTTTATCTTCTATTTTTTCAAGATGATAAGCTTCGTTTAATATAGCTAAAATAGCCCTATCAACACCTGCTGAAGGCTCAATTACAAAGGGAACCATCCAGTTATTATTTTCATCTTTTAATGCTAATTTAGCATTCGACTCGTGGTTTTCAGATACTTTTGACTTAAGGCTTAGTTCATCTTGATTCTTTGAGTGAGAACCTAAGTCAAAATCGGTCCGATTAGCAATACCTTCCAGCTCCTCTACTCCATGTGGAAATTTATACATGATATCAACTGTAGCTTTAGAATAATGTGCTAGTTCGTCTTTTGGCACTTCGTAAAGTTCTAAGCTTTTTTTAGGAACTCCTTGTTTCTCCCACCAATTAATTCTTAACTCAACCCATTTTTTATGCCAATCTTCATCTGTACCAGGAACTACAAAAAATTCTAATTCCATTTGTTCAAATTCTCTAACTCTGAAGATAAAACTTTTTAGTGTAATTTCGTTTCTAAAAGCCTTTCCAATTTGAGCAATACCAAATGGCACATTTCTAGAAGTTGAGTCAACAACATTTTTAAAGTTTGTAAAAATTTGTTGTGCAGTTTCAGGCCTTAGATAAGCAAATGTTTTGCCATCGTCAACTGGACCTATATTTGTTTTAAACATCAAATTAAATTGACGAGGTTCAGTTAAATCCTCTTTTTTACAATAATTAGGGACCTGATCAGCTCTAAATCTTTCACCACAGGATTTACAATCCACTAATGGATCGGTAAAAGTTTCTTCATGACCAGAATACTTTAGTACTGATTGCTTTGTGAGTATTGCTGCATCAAGTCCTTCAACATCATCACGCTCATACACGACTGATTTCCACCAAGAATTTTTTATATTATTTTTTAATTCGACGCCTAAAGGACCATAGTCATATAAACCTTGAGTGCCACCATATATTTCACTGGATTGAAATATAAAGCCTCTTCTTTTACAAAGAGCTATTAGATCTTCAATATTTGTTGCAGGCATTTTTTTAATCAACTATAAAAGGTATTCTAGTATTTTAAGAATGTTTCTCATAATTTTTAAAACAATATCTATGTTTCCATTATTTTTAATCAATGGAATCTCGTTAGTTATTTCAATAATGCTGTTTAGATTCAATAGTTCACAAAAAAGAGTTACCGAAAAAAATTTAAATCATTGTGGTTTATCTTCAAAACAACTTTTAAGATTATCGATAAACAAAACCTCAGAAAGCATGATGCATTATCCATACGTCTGGGGCAATCCAAAAAATTACAAAAAACTGATTGAGAAATATAATCCTGATCAAGAAATTTTTTCGAAGAGTGAAAGTAAATTAATTTTCACTCTTCACATGGGGTGTGTTGATGTGATGCTAAATCTGCTCTCTGATGAAATTAAGGGACTAGATATTATATACACTCCAGCAAAGAACAATGAGCTAGATAAGATTATTAGAACATCAAGAACTTTTTTCAAAGCAAACATGATCCCTGCAAATGAAAAGGGCATGATTCAGCTTTATAAGAATTTTTTAAATAAAAAAAGTTTAGCAATGGCATCTGATTTAGTACCACATAACTTTAATGGAAAATACTCTAAATTCTTTGGTAAAAAATGTTTCAGCATTGATTTAATAGAAAAGCTTTCAAAAAAAGGTACACACAATATATATTTTGTTTACTTTTCAAAAGGTTTACAAAAAAAATATAAATTTAATGTAATAAAGATTGGCAAGCAATTGACAACTGATGCTATGAATCAATATTTTGAGAAGGCTATAAAAGAAACTCCAGAACTCTATGGATGGGAATATAAAAAGTTCAGAAAATTAGATAAAGAAAAAAGTAATATTTATTAATTCCTCCAGAAAGAGGGAAACAATAATAATAAAAAACCAAAAATCTCAAGTCGCCCAATAATCATCGCTAGAGAAAGTGTAATCTTTCCGGCTGGCTCTAAACTAGAATAGTTATCTGAAAACTGTCCAAGACCAGGCCCAAGATTATTCAAGGTTGCACTTACAGCAGAGAAAGCAGAATAAAAATCAATATTCTGAAGCATTAGAACAAGCAAGAATAGAATTGAAATAAGAATATAAATTGTAACAAAAGAAAAGACAGACTCAATTTGCTTTTGCTCAATTTTTTCACCATTAAATTTTATAGTGCTGACTGCAGTAGGGTGCATAATTTTAGTAATATTATCAAAGGCTAATCTTATTAGAATATTTATTCTCCACGCCTTAATGCCGCCTCCAACTGATCCTGAGCAAGCGCCTACATAGGCTAAAAGCATGATTAAGATAGGCAATAAAATGCCCATATTATCAAGGTCAGTAATAGTAAATCCTGTTGTTGTAATTATTGATATAGTTTGAAATATTCCATATCTAAATGACTCACTTAAACCTATTTTCTCATTAAATAGTAAGACCAAGACAGAGAATGTTGTTACTGTAAGAATAAGCAATAAAAAGAATTTAAATTCATCATTATTTACATAAAATTTAATGTCTTTTTTCAGCAAGAATAAAAAATGTAATCCAAAATTTGTTGCAGATATTAAAATGAAAAGAATTGCTATGCCCTCAATTAAGGGGCTATTAAAATGTCCAAAATTATCATCATAAATAGAGAATCCACCAATCGAAACAGTGCTGAAAGAATGGGATATAGCCTCAAAATAATTCATCCCCGCAAGCCAATAAGAAATGGCGCAAAGGATTGTAATTCCTAAATAAAATCTAAGCAGCGATCTTGCTGTCTTTTTAAGCCTTGGAGAAAAACTATTGTCTGCAAAACCAGATGTTTCAGCTTGAAGTATCCTTATTCCGCCAGAGGCTGCTGGTATTATTGCAAGAACAACAATTATTAAACCAACACCTCCTGCCCATTGAAGTAGCTGCCTATAAATAAGAAGAGAATCCGACAGTGAAGAAAGATTAGATATTGTTGTTGAGCCAGTGGTTGTTAGACCAGAGACAGCCTCAAATATCGAATCTGCATAATTCATTCCACTAAAGAAGAACGGAAGAGAAGCTAAAATAGAAATAAAAACCCAGCCAAAAAATGTAATTAAGAAACCATCTCTGGGTGTATAGATAAATTTTTTTCTTCTGAGAGTAATCTCAATTAAAATTCCATAGATCAAACAACTTATAAAAATTGATAAAAAAATCATTTCCATCTCTGATGCAAAAGCCTGCATACTTAGAGGCGGTAAAATTACAAACGTTGCAAAAAACAACGTTAAAGGACCTAAGAATCTTAGAAATTTTAGAAAACTAATCATTTAAAGTTGTTATAAAACTCATCAAAAGCTTTTTTATCCTTGTAAAAAATTATTAGATGGTCTCCCTCAAGAAGTTCTGTTTCTTTATGAGCTATGACTACATTTTCCCCTCTTTGTAGACAGGGAATTTCAATAGAGTCTCCCATCTCTAATTCATTTATTTTTTTTCCTTTTAGGCCTTTAGCAAAATTATCAATAGTTATTTCTAAAACTTCCGCTTTTCCTTTTTTAACTTTATGAACATTTGAAACAGAACCTTTTCTTACATATTTTAAAATATATGAAACCGTTATTTGAACCGGAGAAATGATGATGTCTAACTCATTTTTACCAACCAGATCAAAGTAGGCGTCATTATTGATAATGGTAATAGTTTTTTTTGCCCCTAGTTTCTTTGCCATTAATGAGCACAAAACATTTGTTTCATCATCTTGGGTAACAGCTACATAAACATCACAATCTGCAATACCTTCATTAGCTAAGAAATCTTTATCTGCTGCATCAGCATTTAAAATGAGAACATCATCTAATAGATCAGAAGCAATCTTGCTTTGTTCTATATCTTTTTCTATTACCTTTAAATTAAAGTCATTGTTTATTTTAGAAGCCAAAGATGTGCCAATATTGCCTGCACCGACAACATAAATATTTTTATACTTGTCTTCAAGTTTCTGAAGTTCTTGGGTGACATCCTCGATATGTTTTTCATCAGCTATAAAAAAAACCTCATCTCCTTCCAAAATAGTTGTATCACCTGTAGGTATTAAAAGGCTTTCATCTCTATAGAGAGCAGGAATGCGTGTTTCATAATCTGGCAAATCATTATTTAATTCTTTTATTTGGCGACCAACTAAGATACCGCTTTTTTTGGCGTAGACACTTACAAGCTTAATTTTTCCTTCAGCAAAATCTAAAATTTCAAGAGCACCTGGATGTTTCAAAAGACTCTTTATTTCATCAGTAATGAGATCCTCAGGGTTAATGAAAAAATCTACATGACTCGCAATCTGCTTAGCGATTTCTTTATATTCAGATCCTTTTAATCTGCAAATTATTTTCTTCACATCAAATTTTGCATGTGCAATTATTGATGCCAATAGATTTATTTCTTCCGAATCTGTGAGGCAAAGAAGTAAACTTTTTTCATCTAAATTGCTTTTAGAAAGCGTTTTAGGAGAAGTTGCGTCCCCAAGAACTGTTTTGATTCCTTCTTTTGATTTTAGTGGCTCAAGATTAGCTTCATTGTTATCTATTACAACAATGTCATTATCTTCGGTTGATAATTCTGTAGCGACGCTACCACCTATTGAACCACCACCAAGTATGATTATTTTCAAATCAAATTTCCCTTAAGAGGAATTATATCTCTTTTTGAATTAAAGAAATCATTTGATGAAATTACTTTTCTGCCCGGAAACTGAACACTTTTTAAATTTATCGCTCCTTTTTGACAGCAAACTATCATGCCATCTTTATTGAAAGATGAAATTTCCCCTGGATTACCTGTGATAGTTTTAATATTTTCTATGTTTATTGCTCTTACTAATTCATCATTGAATTTAAAATAGCAGCCTGGCCACTTTTTGAATGCTAAAAAGTTTCTAAATACCTGAGACGAATCTACATTCCAATTTATCAACCCTTCTTCTTTTTCGACCTTATCAGCATATGTTGCTTTTTCCTCTTCTTGAGTTTCAGGTATTATTTTTTCGGAACAAATTTCAATAATAGTATTACTCAAATCCATATTGGTAATTTCGACTAACTCTTCCTCTAGAGCATAAATATCTTGGCCATGATTATTTGTAGAAAAAGTTTTATATATTCCTCCTGCATCAAGTTTTTCCTCTATTTTCATAAAACTTACTCCAAAACTTTTATCACCATTAGCGATAGCTCTTTGCATTGGGGCTGCACCTCGCCATTTTGGTAATAGAGAAAAATGAACATTTAAACAGCCATATTTAGGATATTCCAAGAGCCATCTTGGTAAAATTTTGCCATAGGCCACAACAATAAGAAGATCTATATTCTGATTAAGAATAATTTTTTTAAAATCATTATCACTCAAGTTTTCAGGCTGGAGAATGTTATATATATCTTTTTTTTCCAAAAACTTAGAACTTTTGAGCTGAGCGCCTCTGCCAGCTTTCTTGTCAGTTTGAGTGAGAATAAAGTTTATTTGGAAATCTTTCTTGGATAATTCCTCAAATATATCGAATGCAATTTCAGGGGTACCTGCAAAAGCTATATTGATCTTTCTATTTTTTTTCATCTTTAAGCTTCAAAAGCTTATCTCTAATTCTATTCCTCTTTAAAGACGATGAATAATCTACTAATAATTTTCCGTTTAGATGATCAATTTCATGCTGTATGCAAAAACCTAATAAACCCTCCGCAGTCAACTCTTTATCTAAGCCATTTAAGTCTTGATATTTTAATTTTATTTTCTTTGCTCTCTTAACCTCCTGCCTAAAAGAGGGAATTGATAAGCAGCCTTCTTCCGACAATTCAAGAGTATCATCTAAAATTTCATAATCAGGATTGACTATGTATAAAGGAGTACTTTTGTCTTCAGATAAATCAATTACGATTAATCTTTTATGGATGTCTACTTGAGTTGCAGCTAGCCCTATGCCTTTATCTTCATACATTGTGTGTAGCATATTGGATGCTATGGATTTTAATTCATCATTAAAATCTTTAACTGGTTCAGCAGTTTTTCTTAACCTTGGGTCAGGAAATGTTAATATATTTAACTTATTCATTTTTGTTATTATTAATATTATATGGACGAAATTAAAGTTTCTGTAATTCTTGGTTCTGATTCAGATGTTGAATTAGGAAAAGCTGCTATTAATTCCTTGAAAGATTTCTCAATTTCTTGTGAATTAAAAGTCATATCTGCCCACCGCTCTCCTGATGTATTGGTAGATTATTTGAAAAATTCAAAAGATAGAGGCTGTAAAGTTTATATAGGAATTGCCGGTATGGCAGCACACTTGGCTGGCGCTATCGCCGCACATTCTTCAAGTCCAGTTTTAGGAGTTCCATCAGCAAACAGTTCGTTGAATGGCTTGGATGCAATATTATCTACATTACAAATGCCTGCAGGTGTACCAGTAGCAACTTTTGCAGCTGGAAAGGCTGGTGCAACAAATGCTGGTATTTTCGCTGCACAGATGTTAGCAGCCAGCGATGAGGATTTGGCAGAAAAAATCAAATCTTTTAAAGCAGAGTTAAGAGAGAAAACTATTCTCAAAGATAAAAATCTTGATAGAGACTGACAAGATATCTTTAGCAGCAAGTTGGATTAAAGAGAAAAAAATCATTGCTTATCCAACAGAGGGAGTTTGGGGCATTGGCTGCATTAACAATCAATCTGTAATCTCAAAATTGAGTGAAATCAAACAAAGACCTAAAGATAAAAAATACATCTTACTTTTCAGAAGTGTTGACGATTTAAGAAAAAAATTTGAGGTGAAAAAAGATTACATCAAACAAATTAAGGAACTATCAAATAGTTTCACAACAGTCATCGTTCCTTTAAATAAAAATAACAGTATTGCAGTCAGAATTCCAAAAATAGAAATTCTTCAAGATTTACTTGAAGAAGTTGGTGAAGAAATTGTTTCTACATCAGCAAACATATCATCATTAAGTGTGTGTAAAAATGTAAATCAAATTAAAAAAGTTTTTTCTAATAAAATTTTTGGTATTCTTAACCTCCCTTTGGGCGGAGAAAATAGATCGTCAAGAATTTATGATTTAAAGACTAATGCATATGTTAGATAAAATAGCAGAAAACTTTCAAGAGATTCATCAATCACTGATAGATAACTTTTATCGTTATGAACAAAAAGAAAAAATTATTGTTGATAATTGGGAAAAAGAGTCTCTAGGTCGTGGTATTTCAGTTGTTGTAGATTGCGGCAAATTTTTTGATAAAGCGGGAATCAATTTCTCCCAAATCTCTGGCAATTCTTTACCTAGATCATCTGTTGGAGGTGAGGGGTATAAAGACGCCCCTTATTTTGCGACTGGAGTTTCAGTTGTCTTTCATCCCAAAAACCCAAACATACCAACTGCGCATTTGAATGTGAGGTACTTTGCGACTTTCAATGAGAACAATGAAATTAACGAAGATTGGTTTGGAGGAGGTTTTGACCTAACACCTTACGTTCCATTTGAAGAAGACTGTAAATTTTGGCATCGGCAAGCCCAGACTGCATCAAAAAATAAATATCAAGAATGGAAAAATAATTGTGATGATTATTTCTATTTGAAACACAGAAATGAGCACAGAGGTGTTGGCGGTATTTTTTATGAGAAACAAACATTTGAAAAACCTGAACAAGGATTAGAACTGTCCAAAAGTGTTGCAGAGTCCTTTTTAAATGGATACAGCAATATTTTAGATAAAAGAAAAGATCTTGAGTTTACAGAAAGACAAAAAGAGTTTCAGATATTTAGAAGAGGAAGGTATGTAGAATTTAACCTTTTGTATGACAGAGGAACGTTATTTGGACTCCAATCTGGAGGAAGAATAGAGTCAATTTTAATGTCTCTCCCAAGTGAAGTTTCATGGCGCTATAAATTTGATCAAAGCCTAAATAGTGAGGAGCAAAACCTTTACAACCTAATATCCAAAAAGCATCAATGGATATGAAATATAAACTTGGTGTGCTTGGCAAAGGAATTTCTTATTCATTGTCACCTGAAATTCATAATTCCTTCTCTAAACAATCCAATATTGATATTGAATATAAAATTTATGATATAGAAAAAGACTCATTGTCTTTTATAGAAAATTTTTTTAAAAATGGTGGACATGGTTTAAATATAACTCAACCATTTAAAGAAGAAGTAGGAAAATTTTATAATGAGCCACCTTCAAATATTCTCTACAAAGGTGACAATAAGATAAAGGCTGACTCAGTTGATGCGGAGGGACTTTGCACTGATTTATCAAAAAAAAATATTAAGGTAAATCCTGACACAAGAATTTTGTTGCTTGGACTAGGTGGTGCTGGAATCTCAATAATTAATTCTTCAATATTTGGAAAATGTAATTTTGTGGTATGGAATAGATCCAAGAATAAGTACAAAAATATTCAAAGAGATTTTTTAGAATTTAAAAATAATTATGATAAGAAAATTGACCTTGTAATTTCATGCGTTTCAGAAATGAATAATGAAATTTCTGAGATTATTTTGAACACAACCTTTCAAGAATTTGCACACATATATGATATTAATTATAGAAACGAAACAAATACGCATTACAAGAATATTTCTTTGAAAAAAAATGTTAGTTTTAATTCAGGTGAAGGCATGTTGGTTGAGCAAGCTGCACTTTCCTGGGGGAGATGGTTTGGTGATATACCTGATACTTCAGATGTTAAAGCAAGGATTGAAAATGGAAGGCTATAAATTTATTGCTGGGGCTGTCTGTCCCTCTTGTAAAGAGCAAGACAGCATAGTGCTTAAAGATGATGATTCCGAGGTTAAATGTATTTCTTGTAATTATTTTGAACTTAAGAATGATAAAGATCTTGGATCTATTAAAATAATTGACGATTAGAAGTGACTATTAGTATGGTTTATTACTCGACATAAGGGATATTTATAGTAATATATGCGTAAATGAGGAACAAGTTAGGGCTTTTCTTATTATCTATAACATCATTTTACACATCAGCTGACTGGCTAGATGTGAATATGCCCGTGGGCGTAACCGACATCAGCAAAGAGGTCTTTGACCTTCACATGGCTATATTTTTCGTTACAGTTGCAATAGGCGTAATTGTTTTCGGTTTCATGTTTTACTCCATGTGGCGCTATAGAAGAAGTAACAATAAAAAACCTGCCAAATTTAAAGAAAATCACAAACTTGAAATACTTTGGACAGTGATACCAACTTTAATTCTTGTTGCAATGGCTGTTCCAGCTTCTATTACGTTAAAGAAAATATATGACCATGAAGCTGAAGAAGGCGGCATGGACATTCAAGTAGTTGGCTGGCAATGGAAGTGGCAATATAAGTATTTAGATGAACAGGTAGGCAATAAGCCTTTAAGTTTCTTTGCTAACTTAACTACTCCTCCAGATCAGTATGAATATAACAGAGTTGAAAAAGGTGAGAATTATTTGCTTGAGGTTGACGAAGAAGTAGTAGTGCCAGTAAATACTCCAATAAGATTTTTAATCACAAGTAATGATGTTATCCATTCATGGTACATGAGTGACTTTGCTGTTAAGCAAGATGCTATACCAGGTTTTATAAATGTTGCAAAAACTACAATTAACGAACCTGGCATTTACAGAGGAAATTGCACAGAACTTTGTGGTGAAAGGCATGCCTATATGCCAATAGTGGTGCGTGCAGTTACTAAAGAAGAATACGATGAATGGGTTGCAGAAAAAAGAGAAGCGATGGAGCAACTAGCTTTTTTAACAGAAAAAGAATGGACCGCTGATGAGCTGTATGCTCAAGGCGAAGAAATATATAAAACTCGTTGTGCAGCATGTCATCAAGTAAATGGAGCAGGAATTACAGGTTTTTATCCTGCATTGGCTGGCAGCGAAGTTGTAATGAATGATAAGACAGGTCAAATAGAAATCCTCATGGAAGGCATTAGAGGGAGTCAAATGCAATCTTTTGCAGAGCAGCTTAATGAAGTTGACATGGCAGCAGTAATAACTTTCACAAGATTAGCTTGGAATAATGATAAACAAGGCGATGGGACAATTGTTGTTCCCAAAGACATTGTTGATTATAAAAAAGGAGATTTATAGGAGTAATTATGAGTGCAGTAATTGAGAATCACGAACATGACCATCATGGACCTCAAAAAGGGATCTTAAGGTGGCTTTTCACAACCAATCATAAAGATATTGGAACACTATACCTGTGGTTTAGTTTTCTTATGTTTTTAACAGGTGGTGCAATGGCTATGGGGATAAGAGCCGAGCTTTTTGAACCAGGTTTACAACTTATGGATCCTATCAGGTATAACCAATTAGTTACTATGCACGGATTAATAATGATATTCGGAGCAGTGATGCCAGCATTTGTAGGTTTAGCTAACTGGCTTATTCCTATGCAAATTGGAGCACCAGATATGGCATTGCCAAGAATGAACAATCTGAGTTTTTGGTTGCTTCCTTCGGCGTTTATAATCCTTCTTTCAACTGCTTTTATGGAAGGAGGTATGCCTGGTTTTGGTTGGACTTTCTACGCACCTTTATCAACAAATTACCCCAATATCGCTTACTTTGTGTTTGCCGTTCACGTAATGGGAGTCTCTTCAATAATGGGTTCAATTAATGTAATTGTAACAATTATGAACATGAGGGCACCTGGAATGACATTAATGCAAATGCCGTTGTTCGTATGGTCTTGGTTAATAACTGCATATTTGCTTATAGCTGTTATGCCAGTTCTAGCTGGTGCAGTAACAATGCTATTAATGGATGCATATTTTGGAACATCATTCTTCGATGCTGCAGGTGGAGGAGATCCAGTTTTATTTCAGCACGTCTTTTGGTTTTTTGGTCACCCAGAAGTTTATATTATGATTCTTCCTGCATTTGGAATTACTTCTCATATTATTTCCACTTTCTCAAGAAAGCCTTTGTTCGGACATTCATCAATGGTTTATGCAATGGTTTCGATTGCTGTACTTTCATTTGTAGTTTGGGCTCACCATATGTTCACAGTTGGAATGCCACTCGCTGCTGAATTATTTTTTATGTGGGCAACAATGATCATTGCCATACCTACCGGTGTTAAAGTTTTTAATTGGGTTGCAACTATTTTTAAAGGATCAATAACTTATGAAACACCTATGCTATTTGCAATAGCTTTTGTTGTTTTATTTACAATAGGTGGTTTATCTGGCCTCATGTTGGCGATCACACCTGCAGATTTTCAATATCATGATACTTATTTTGTTGTAGCGCACTTTCATTACGTAGTGGTACCAGGTGCAATTTTCTCAATAATGGCTGCTGTTTACTATTGGCTTCCAAAATGGACAGGAAATATGTATGACGAGAAAATGGGTAAGCTTCATTTTTGGCTATCATTTATTGGCGTTAATGTAACCTTCTTCCCGCAACACTTTGTAGGTTTAGCTGGAATGCCTAGAAGGTATGCTGACTACGCTTTACAATTTGCAGAATGGAATGCAGTTTCATCGATTGGAGCATTTCTGTTTGGTTTATCACAGCTACTTTTCCTTTACATTGTTATCAAGGCTGTTTTTGCAGGCAAAAAAGCAACTGCGCAGGTTTGGGATGGCGCAGAAGGATTAGAGTGGACTGTAGACTCTCCAGCTCCGTATCATACATTTGAAACTCCACCAAAAGTAAATGGCTAAGAATAATTTTTCAAGCAAAATATTTCTTTATTTAGTTTCAGCTGTAATTTTTATGTTCTTTTTTTCTTTTATGCTAGTGCCTCTTTACAATGTTTTTTGTGAGGTTACAGGCCTAAATGGAAAAATATATGGCCCATCATCTTTTTTTGTAAAAGATGAGGTAGAAAAAAAAGATTCTAGAGAAATAAGAATAAAGTTTTTAAGTCAAGTTAATGAATCAGCGCCTGTTAATTTCTTCCCTTCTTCTAATGAGGTAAGGGTGTGGACCGATAAGGTGAGTAAAACGTCCTATATTGCAGAAAACACTACTGATAAACAATTAACCCTAACTATAATTCCATCAGTGTCACCTGGTTTAGCTGCAGAAAATGTAAAAAAAATTCAATGTTTTTGTTTTGAAGAGCAGGTTCTAATGCCTTATGAGAGGCAAGAATGGCCAGTTAGATTTTATGTAAGTTCTGAAGTAGGAGATAACGTAAATGATATATATCTATCCTATACACTCTTTGAAACAGATCGTGTTTTAACAGACAATATGAATCATGGAAAGTAAGACTGACAATTTTCAAAAATATTATGTTCCTGAGAAAAGTGCTATTCCAATAATTTTTGCAGTTTCTGTTTTTTTTGCTGGGTTTGGCGCTGCTAACGCAATCACTGGCAATGGTTCCACAATGCTTCTTCTAGGGATGTTAGCTGTAGTTATTACTATGTCTTTCTGGTTTTCTGTTGTTATGAAAGAGTCAAAAGCTGGACTTGATACACCACAATTAAATAATTCTTATGTATTTGGAATGGGATGGTTTATTTTTTCAGAGGTAATGTTTTTCTTCGCTTTTTTTGGTGCATTATTCTACATAAGACAGTTTGCAGTACCATGGCTTGGAGGAGAGGGAGAAAAGGGCCTTGCTGGAGAATTATTATGGCCAGAATTTGAGGCAACATGGCCACCAATGATAACTCCTGAGCAGAGCATTATGGGTGATCAGGCAGTAACAAAAGGACCTGATGAATCTATGTATCTACACGGCATAAGTGGAATAATTAAGTGGCTTCCTTTATGGAATACAATCGTTCTTCTAAGTTCAAGCGGAACTGTTCACTTTGCACACATTGCACTTAAAGAGAACAACAGAAAAAGATTTAACTTTTGGTTAGGTATTACTGTGTGCTTAGCATTTATTTTTGTAATTCTCCAAGCAGCAGAATACTATGAGGCCTATGCTCATCTGGGATTAACTCTAAATTCTGGAGTGTATGGGACAACTTTTTTTATGCTAACTGGATTTCACGGAATGCATGTTTTGATCGGTGGGATCTTTCTTTTAACTCAGCTATTTAGGTCAACAGGGTTCAAACATTTTACAGAAAAAGAACATTTTGGCTTTGAAGCAGCTTCTTGGTATTGGCATTTTGTTGATGTTGTCTGGGTCTGCCTATTTTTATTTGTTTATATTATTTAACCCCAGGGCGCATTATTGCCAAGTTGACCTGTAAAAATCCCATAAGTAATGAGTATTAATATGATGGCACCAAGAGTCACTCTAAACCCAAGCCCATACATTATGCGTTTCTTTTTAGGATTACCTTTGTCAATAAAAAGAAAAACAAGACTCGAGAAGAGGCTTATTAGCACAAGAACAACTAAAATAATTATTACAGTTTTAAGCACACTATCATTTTAACAGATGCATAAATTTAAATTCAGAATACTATTCTTTTCTTTAGTTTTTTTTCCTATCACAATTTTGCTCGGAATTTGGCAGATAAATAGAGCGGACGAAAAAAATAACATCATGGATCAATACGCAGAGCTTATTAAAAAACCACCTATTCAACTGGCAAATTCTTACCAATATAGTAACTGGGAGCCCGTATACGGAGAAGGTGTTTATCTAGATGAGATTATTTATGAGGATAATGCAATAAGCAATGGTAAGGCCGGATATAAGGTTTACCATTTATTTGAACTTGTTACTGGAGAAAATATATTTGTTAACAGAGGATTTATTGAAAGAAAGCCAATGAAGAATGATCTTCCAGAGGTTTCAGTGCCTGAAGGACTTTTCTTTATACAAGGCAATGTAATGCTTAAGCAAAAGAATGCCTTCGCGAAAGAAATAAATGAAAGCGATTCCAGAATTATTCAAGAATTTAATCTTGCAAATATTAAACGCAAAAGAGGACTAGAAGATAAAGAAATTTATGATTTCTTGTTTAATTTAGCTCCATCAGACCCATTTAAGCTTGTACCAATTGAAAAGCCAATAAGCATGAGTGCAAGCAAGCACATAGGATATGCAATTCAGTGGTTTGGCTTAAGTGTTGTTTTAGTTGTAATGACGCTAATTGCGTTTTTAAAAAAGAATGAATAAAGGAATAGGTTTAGCATTAGTTATTTTAATTACCCCTTTGGTGGTAATTACTGCTTCTACGCTTACTTTTTACTTGGGTTATAAACCTGCAAGCACTTCAAATAATGGAGAATTGATTGTGCCACCCCTCGAAACAAATCTTTTTAAACTTGAAAATATTAATGGAGATTCTTTTAGCTTCAGAAAGGGAAAATGGTACCTAGTTTATTTTGATAACTTTAATGATTTAGAAGCCTCAGAAGAAAAATTGAAATTTGCCTTCAGCATCAATACAACTCTTGGCAGAAAAATGAATAGACTTAAACGAGTTGTTGTATTGAGAGAAGATTTCAATTCTAAATCAATTAACAATTTATCTGCAAAATTTCCAAATGTTTTTTTTGTTAAAGATATTGATCGAGAATTTGAGAATTTGCTTTTGAATGCTGGTATGAAACCTTTCGAAAATCAATCTCTATTTTTGTTAGATGATTTTTCTTTTGTAATGGAGGAGTTTAATAAAGAGCTTGATTTTAAAGAAGTATTTGAGGACATAAAAACTTTATTATGAATATTTTTACAACAAAAATTTTATCAATTTTAGGAGTTTTTCTTGCTTTTATTGTTATTGGTCTTGGAGCCTGGACCCGTTTAGCAGATGCTGGACTTGGCTGTCCTGACTGGCCTGGATGTTATGGGTTTATAACTTTTCCAACTACTAGTCAGGAAATTGAAATGGCAGAACAGTTGTATCCGGACTCTCCTGTTGAAATTGACAAAATAATTCCTGAAGTAGTGCATAGATATTTTGCTGCATCTCTGGGTCTTCTTGCTATTTTTCTACTTTTTATATCCATTAAAGAAAAAAAATATATCCTTACTTCATCTCTGTTGCTTGCAATAATCATAGGCCAAGGAATATTTGGTTATCTAACTGTGAGCTTAAAACTACATCCTTTAATAGTTACCACACATCTTTTTGGAGCAATGATAACTACATCAATTTTTCTTGTTATTTTTTTAAGGTCACTCAAACTTCAGCACAACTTCGAAATTCTTAAAGCAAACAGACATTTAATAATGATTGGTTTTGTTTTAATTATTTTTCAAATTTTTTTAGGAGCATGGACATCAACAAATTATGCTGCGAGAGCCTGCTTAGATCTACCATATTGCCAAGGCGAATTAATACCTAATACAAATTTCAAAGAAGCTTTTAATCTATTTCAAACTATTGGTCCTAATTACTTATTTGGACAAATGAGCAATGAAGCTAGGGTTGCAATTCACATTACACATAGAATTGGCGCAATAGTTGTTTTTTTATATTCTCTTTTTCTTATATTTAAATTGAAATCAAAAGAAACCTTACCTGTGTTAGGAGCTTTTGGTGCAATTCTTTTTCTTCAAGTTTTCTTGGGCATAAACAACGTTTTGAGCCATTTACCTTTGTGGAATGCTGTAGCCCATAATATTTTTGGCGTTATGTTGTTTCTGTGCATGATTGTTATTATGTATTTGAGTTATAGAAAAGTTGATGCAGCTAAATAGATATCTCGATCTTTGTAAACCAAAGATTGTTCTTCTTTTAACACTAACAGCATTAGTGGGGATGATGCTCTCAACAAATTTCTATAATGACGTCATTTCAGGTCTTGCAAGCTTACTTGGATTTGCATTCTTAGCAGCCTCATCGGCAGCTTTAAATCAGATTTTTGATAAAGAAACTGATAGAAATATGCAGAGGACAAAAAATAGACCTTTAGCATCAGGAAACATTACTTTGTTAAATGCTTTAATTTTTACATCTATACTTTTATTTCTTGGTTCATCTCTTATGCTCTATTTCTCTAATATTTTGACATTACTAATAACTACTTTCGGTTTCATTTTTTATAGTTTGATTTACACAATTTATTTGAAATGGGCGACTCCGCAAAATATTGTTATAGGAGGATTATCAGGAGCGTTACCTCCATTAATAGGATGGACAGCAGTGACAAATGAAATTTCATTACTACCACTAACACTCGTTTTAATTATTTTTCTTTGGACTCCTCCTCACTTTTGGCCTTTAGCAATAGATCGAATTGATGAATACAAAAAAGAGGGCGTTCCAATGATGCCAATTGCTAAAGGCGTGGCAAGAACAAAAATTGAAATGGTAATTTATGCTGTTCTACTATTTGGTGCATCGCTTGCTCCATTTCTTTATGGGCTTACTGGAATTTTCTACTTAGTTTCGACATCTTTATTGAACATTTATTTCATTTATTTATGTGTTGCGTACCTTAATGATCGTAAAAATGTACTTTCTATGAAAATTTTTAATTTTTCTGTTAAGTATATGTTTTTGTTTTTTTTAGCAACTTATATCGACTTCTTATTAATGCTGTATGTCTAAAAATAAACTTACAATTTTATTATTTGCCATTGTTATTGCACTAACCTCTTATTCATTTTGGCGAATAAGCTTACCTAGAGTGCTATCTATCGAAGAGATGAAAGTAAATGGGTTCTATAAGTATGGTGATTTACAAGAAGTAAGAGAATTTGAGCTAAAAGATCATAATAATAATATTTTCACTAAAAAAAATTTAAAGAAGCATGACATAAACTTCATATATTTTGGATATACTACGTGCCCGACTGAGTGTCCGGTAATGATGTCTGTAATGAGACAGCTTTTCGAAAAAATTGACACAGATGATATTGCATTTTATTTAATAAGCTTTGATCCAGAAGTTGATACTATTGATCGGCTTAAGAGATACGTAACTGCGTTTAATGAAGATTTTATTGGAGTGTCTGGTGAGCAGTCGGAAGTCTTGAAATTAGGCTATCAACTTGGAATAGAAAAATTAGAACCCATGCAAAATCATATGAGTCAAAGAGTAATTTCGCATACTAATCATTTAGTTCTTGTAGATGATAATGCAAATATTATGGGGATATTTAAGGGGCCATTTGACAGTAGAGCTATGTCGTTAGTAACTAAGTCTTTGTTGCAGACAAATTGAACTATTTATTTGTAAGAACAACTTTTCCTATTACACCTCTATTACCAATAAGATTAATTGCTTCAACAGCTCTCTCCATTGGAAATGTTTTTGAAACTAGAGGTTTAATTTCACCATCTTTAAGCATTTGATTAATCTCATTTAGGTTTTTAGCATTTAAATCAGGCTCACGCCCAGTAAAAGAACCCCAAAAAACTCCAACTAATGAAGCCCCTTTCAAAAGTGAAAGATTTATAGGCAATTTAGGTATCTGTCCAGCTGCAAAACCTACCACTAAATATCTTCCCTTCCAACCAATGGACCTAAATGCTGGTTCTGTGTAACAGTCACCAATTGGGTCATAAATAATATCAAATCCACCTTTTAGACTTTTTGACTTAAGCTCTAATGATAGTTTTTTTGATTCATCTTTATCTTTGGGACCCTCTCCATATATAACAACTTCGGCAGCACCATAATCACGACAAATTTGAGCCTTTTCTTCGTTTGATACACCTGCAACAACTCTTGCTCCTTTCGCAACTGCAATATCTACAGCAGCTAATCCCACGCCACCAGATGCTCCTAATACTAGTAATTCATCATCTTTCTTGAGTTCACCTCTTTGCATAAGGGCATGATAGCTGGTGCCATATGCCATTTGGTATGATGCAGCCATTTCGAAAGATGTGTCTTCTTCAATTGCAAAAGTCCCAAGTTCATGCATACAAATCTCTTCAGCAAAAGCTCCATAAGCAGACATAAAATAAACACGATCACCCTCTTTAAATTTTGTTACATTTTTTCCAATTTTTTTAATTACGCCTGCTCCCTCATTCCCTGGTGCAAAAGGAAATTCAGGCTTAAACTGATAAAGGCCTTGAACAATTAAATAGTCAGGGAAGTTAAGAGCTGCAGCCTTAACTGATATTAGAACTTCATCATCTCCGGGCTCAGGAGAGTCAATATTCTCCCAAACAAGATTTTCAACTGGACCGAATTCTTTACAATGCAGAATTTTCAATTGATTTCCCCTCTATAGTTTTCTAAAAAAGTTTCAAAATCTATCTTATCTTTATTTTGCTGATCTAAGTATTCTTTTTTGGATGTTTTAGCTTCTAAGGACATCTTTTTTAAAAATTCTTTCGAAAGATTTAGATTTTGTTTTTTTGATTTGGAACTTATAAAATTTACGATTGAATTATTTGATAAATCATCAATAATCTGTGTGGATAGTGGCACTTCATTTCTTCTATAAAATTCTTTAAACATATTTTTATGGTTCTCTTTTAAACCAATTGCGTTTGATAGGCTTTCAAGTGATTCTAATAATTCTTGTGTTAATGCCTTAATATTTTTTTCTGCATCACCCTTTTCAAAACTGCAAATCAAATTACAGTCCTGACCAGATTCAGAGGCTCGCCTTATATTTTCCTTGATCTTAATTTCTTCGACAGGATCGATTTTTTCATCACCACACAAAATGCAATATATTGACAAAAGTTCAAGAAACTCAATTTCAATTTGCGATATTCCATAAGCTGTATAAGGATTTAAATCTATAGATCGTAACTCAAGATACTTTATTCCCCCTTTTTTTAACTGATTATATTGACGCTCATTTGTTGTAAATTCTCCCTTTGGTCTTATGTGATTATAGAGTTCACTCTCCATTTGAATTGTCCCATTATTTATTTGTTTTGGATTTGCTAGTTCAATTTCAATTTCTTTAAATCTTTTATTTGGAACATTTATGTAGTACTTAATTATTTCGAGATAATCTTTTAGTGAATTGAAATTAATAAATTTCTGCTCTTGCTCCTCTGAGTAATATCCTAATTTACTCACTCGCAAAGATGTAGCTTTGGGTAAATAACAGTCTGTTCTATTAAGAAATTCTGCATTTATATCTCTATCCTTAATAAAAGATTTGTGAGCAACAGGAGATGCCCCTATAACCCTCAAAACCTGGGGAAAAATACGAAGAAAATTTCTGCATGCGCAGAGATAAATCTCATCTTTGTCTCCACCAAGAGAATCAATAACCGAGCTTGAGAAAGATATATTAAAGTGAATGCCTGCTGTACTTTGCATCTTATCTCCATATCTATTTCTTAAACCCAACCTGTAAAGATAGGCCAATTTTGATTTATTTATATCACCAGAAGGTGGAAGAGTAATATACTTTTTCTTAAACTTCGGCGGCATTGAATAATTCCACAAAAAATCATCCTCAATTTGCTGCTCTAAATACAAATGAAGATCTTTTAGAAATTTAAATAATTCCAGATTATCCTCAAAAGGAGGCGTAACAATTTCAAAGTGAGGCTCTGAATAATCAAGTGTAATGTATTTATTAAAATGATGACTACCTAGATTACTAGGAAATTTGTTGCCTGAAATTTTGCCTTCTATATCTGTTCGAAGATTTTCTTTCTCTAACCCTTTATATGTCTTTTTATCAGATGCTAAGAAAGCTTTAACTTTATCTCGGTTGATTGCAACCATGAAATAATAATACTTATTATTTTGGACCAGAAGCAAGAATCTCTTCGCTTACTTCAAATTTTTTGATGTTATCTTTAAATCTTTGTGCTAATTTTTCTGCTTCAGTGTCATACATATCTTTATCTTCCCATGCCTCTCTTGGGTTTAGATATTTTTCATCAACTCCAGATATTTTATTCGGAATTGTTAAATTTAAAGATTCCATATGATAAGTATCACTATGATCAATGGCATTATCTTGTATTGCTGAAATAATTGCTCTAGTTACAGGAATAGGGAATCTTTTTCCTACTTCATATCCTCCTCCTGTCCAGCCAGTATTTACAAGATAAACTTTTGTATCCATTTTCTCGATTCTTTTGATTAGCAAATCTGCATATACTCCAGCAGGTCTTGGAAAAAAAGGAGCTCCAAAGCAAGTTGAAAAAGTGAAATCCATGGACTTTGTACTTCCCACTTCGGTAGAGCCCACTTTAGCGGTATAGCCACTCAAGAAATGATAAGCAGCTGAAGTTTTGTTAAGTATGCTTACCGGCGGTAACACTCCTGATAAATCACAAGTTAAGAAAATAATATTATCTGGCTCTATTCCTTCATTGTCTGGAACGCTATTTTCAATAAATTCTCTTGGATAGCAGCATCTTGTATTTTCTGTATATTTATCACTATCATAGTCAGGGTTCCCTTGAGCATCGGTATCAACATTTTCTAAAACACTCCCAAACTTAATTGCATCCCAAATCAATGGTTCATTTTCTCTGGAAAGTTTTATGCACTTAGCATAACAACCACCCTCAAAATTAAAGACTGTTCCATCTCCCCATCCATGCTCATCATCTCCGATTAGTGAACACTTGGGATCTGCAGATAGTGTCGTTTTGCCTGTTCCAGATAAACCAAAAAATAATGTTGTACGTCCATCTGAGGTTTGATTTGCTGAGCAGTGCATAGGAAGAACATTTTTTTCAGGTAATAGAAAGTTTTGCACAGAAAACATAGACTTTTTAATTTCACCAGCATATTTCATACCAGCAATCAAAACTCTTCTTTTATGAAAATTGATTATCACACAACCATCAGAATTAGTTTTATCAACTTCAGGATCACAAACAAAATCAGGTGCTGAAATTAACTGCCAAACTTCTTTATTTTCGGAGTTATATTTATCAGGAACAATAAAGATTAATTTTGAAAAGAGAGAATGCCACGCTTTTTCACATTTTACTTCTACTGGAATATAGTGATCTTTATTTGAACCAACATGAACTTCTGTTTTATAGTGTTTTTTATTACTTAGATAATCTGAAACTTTATCCCATAGATTATTAAAATCATCTGAATTAAAAGGTTGGTTGACGTTACCCCATTCAATTTGATCTCTAGTGCTAGCTTCTTCTACAATAAATCTATCTTTTGGACTTCTTCCAGTCCTACTTCCAGTTAAGGCAAGAAATGCGCCATTGCTGACAAGTTTTCCTTCATCATTAGCAACAGCCTCTTCAATAAGTTTAGAATTAGATAAAATTTGTTCTTTTGACATTAAAGGTAGCCCAATACTTATTTAGTCATGTTTGTAAAAATTAAAAGGTATCTTAACAGTATTAATAAAATCATTGAAGCAAAATAGACAGTTGACCATTCGGCAATATTTAAAGATAAAAACGTCCAAACTTCTTCTGCACACTTGCTGCTACCAATGAAGATTTTTTGAATACCTTCAAAAAATGGATAAATATTAAATATCACATCAAAGGGCATGTCACATAAGCCATCAGGCAGTTGATCCTTAGGCAAATTTTGTAGATATATTTGTCTACTTCCTGCTGATAGACCTATAGTCAAAGCTAAAATTCCAAGAATATCAAAATAAGTTTTTAATATCGGCGTTAACGCCTTAATCAGAAAAATTACAAAAACAGTTCTAGCTGTGTAAGATTGAATTAAACATAGATTACACGGCGTAAGGCCCTCTATATTTTCAAGATAATATTGACTTAGAACAACAAATCCCGAGCAAAAAGTAATAAAAAAATCTAAATAGTTTTGAAAAAATGCTTTCACAATTAAGTATTATATATACTTCTATGGATTTTCAACCGAACGTTATTCTAATAGATGGAACCTCATACATTTATCGAGCATTCCATGCATTGCCACCTTTAACTACATCAGCTGGGAAACCTACTGGAGCAACTAGAGGATTTGCAGCAATGTTGAACAAATTAATAAAAACGTACCCTGAAATACCTATGGTTATGGTCTTTGATGCAAAGGGAAAAAATTTTAGAAATGATTATTATGAAAAATATAAAGCAAATAGACCTCCAATGCCTAATGAACTTAGACATCAGATTGAGGATATAAAAAAATTATGTGGACTATTTAATTTTACTGTACAGGAAGTTGAGGACGTTGAAGCAGATGACGTTATTGCTACTTTAGTTTCTAATTTTTCTGAAGATAAAATTTTAATATCTTCTCCAGATAAAGATCTAACTCAACTAGTGAATGAAAATGTGATTCAACATAATTCAATGAGTGATATTTTCTTTGATGAAAATAGTGTTAAAGAAAAATTTGGAGTTTTCCCAAATAAGGTCGCTGAATTACTTGCTCTAGTAGGGGATAAATCAGATAACATCCCAGGAATTACAAAAGTGGGAGAAAAAACTGCCGCTAAATGGCTTAATGAATATGGAAGTCTAGATGAAGTTATTAAAAATGCTGAAAACATCACGGGAAAAGTTGGTGAAAATCTTAGAGAGGAAAAAAATGTTTTACAGAGAAATTTCTTTTTGGTCAGCTTAAAAAATGATATTAATTTAGGACTTCAAAAAAATGATATCTCAATTCCAAAAGCAAATAGTAGCGGGCTACAAGAATTTTATAGGGGTTTAGAATTCAATACATTTATTGAACATGAGGACAATAAAAGTGCAGGTGTAGAGTACAAGTCTGTAAAATCTCTTGAGGAGCTAGAGAGGCTTTCATCTCAATTTCATAACTGTGATTACTTTAGCTTTGATACTGAAACAACATCATTGGATGTAAATATTGCACAAATAGTTGGTTTTTCTTTTTGCTTTGAATCTGGAAAAGCTTTTTATGTACCTTTAGAACATAATGAGAGCACTGATCTCTCAAAGGATGTTGGGATAAAATGGTTAAAAGAAATCCTTCCTAAAAACTCATCAAAACTTATAGGACAGAATTTAAAATATGATTTAGCAGTTCTTTCAAAAGAAGGCATTTATTTAGAGTCCTTTCTTGCTGATACAATGCTTATGTCATACGTATTAAACAGCACTGCATCAAGACACAATCTAGATGCGCTTTCCGAGCATTATCTCAATTTTAAAACTATTAAATATGAGGATGTAATAGGAAAAGGAGCAAAGAAATATAAATCATTTGCTGATGTGCCAATTAAAGAAGCAACAAATTATGCTGCTGAAGATGCTGATATAACTTTGCGGTTATATGAAAAATTGTCTGATCTGCTTGATGAAGGAGCTGAAGATATCTTAAAAAATATGGAATACCCATTATTAACTGTTTTAATGCAAATGGAGAAAGATGGAGCACGTGTAGACACAGGACATCTAAAAAAATTATCAAATAATTTTGGTGATCAACTTATGAAATTAGCAAAAAAAATACATGATGCTTCCGGCTCCGTCTTTAATATTGATTCGCCAAAACAACTTAGCGAAGTACTTTTCGAAAAACTAAAAATTGAAACAAAAGGTCTTAAAAAAACTAGCACAGGATACTACTCAACATCAGAGAGCGTGTTACAAAAATTAGCTAACGAAAATCCTATTGTCAAAGATATTCTTAATTACAGGTCATTGGCAAAACTTAAAAGTACTTATACAGATAAGCTGTCCGAAATTTGTGATGCTTCTTCCAGAGTTCATACGTCCTATCAGCAAGCTGTAACATCAACAGGAAGACTATCATCTTCAGAACCTAATCTTCAAAATATACCTATTAGAACTCCAGAGGGAGTGACAATAAGAGAAGCTTTTGTGGCTTCAGAGGGCAAAAAGATTCTAGCAATGGACTACTCACAAATCGAATTAAGACTAATGGCACATTATTCCAAAGATCAAATTATGCTGGATTCTTTTAAAAATAATGAGGACATTCATAAAAGAACAGCATCAGAGGTTTTCTCAGTTGAAATGGAAAATGTAACAGACGAAATGCGGAGAAGGGCTAAGACCATAAACTTTGGTTTGCTTTATGGAATGAGCGCATTTGGTCTTTCAAATCAATTATCAGTATCTAGGGCTGAAGCTGAGGAGTTCCTTCTAAATTACTTCGCCAAATACTCCTCCATAAAGGTATTTATGAAAGATGTTGTTGAACAAGCAAAAAAAGATAAATACGTCTCTACTCTCTACGGCAGAAAAATTCATGTTCCTAATATTGAGTCACCAAATTATATGCTAAGACAATCTTCAGAAAGAGCAGCAGTTAACGGCCCTTTGCAAGGTAGTGCTGCCGATATTATTAAAAGAGCAATGATTAATATCTTTAAAGAATCTGGAGGTAATGAAAAGGATATAAAAATGATACTGCAAGTCCATGATGAGTTAGTTTTCGAAGTTCCAGAAGATTACGATGAAAAAAATATTTCTTACTTAATTGATTTGATGGAAGAGAGCTCTTCGATTGATGTGCCACTAAAAGTCGAGTATGGCTTTGGCTCAAATTGGCGAGAGGCTCATTAGATTAATTTATCGATTTTTTTTGCTAGGGTCGTTACCAATCCAATATCTTTGTTACTTAAAAGATAAAAGCTCTGAAAATTTTCTTCAAAGTTTTTTGAAACTTCAATTATTTGTCCATTCTTAAGCTTATCTATTTTTGTCAGAACTATATGAAATGGTAAATTGAGTTTGTTGAGATACTCAATCATTTGTATATCAGTTTCTTTTATTTTCTTTGATTTATAAAAGGAATTTGAGTCTATAAATAGAAAAGCATATTTTAAATTTTCTCTCTCTTCAAAATATCTGGGTAATTCCCTCTGCCATGACTTGATTTGAGATTTTGAAATATTTGCAAATCCGTACCCAGGAAAATCAACAATAAAATTATTATCTTTTTTAAAATAATTAAATAACTTTGTTTTCCCTGGCTTCTTACTGGTATAAGAGAGCTTTTTATTATTTGCCAATAAATTAATAGCTGTGGATTTGCCTGAGTTAGACGCTCCTACAAATGCAATTTCCTGACAATTGAGACTTGGTATTTGCTCAAAAAGTTCATAACTAGCAAAAAATTCTAAATTTATAGTATGACGGTCCATATTTCGAAAAAACTTGTTATATAATCATTTTCGCATGTTTAGATTGTTTTCAATAATTCTATTTGCCTTTCCATTATTAGCTCAACCAAAGCTAAATGTCGACTATATTGAAATACCCGAAGGATTAGTCAAAGAAAAGGGTGTAACTGAAATCTTTTGGTACGGTTGCCCAGCTTGTTTAGAGTATGAAAATACTCTTAAAAAGATCAAAGAAATAGATCCAACTATTGAAGTAAACAAAATTCCTCAATTTAGACTTCCAGCAGCAAAAACCTATTACACCATTGAGTCGTTAAATCTTGGTGATGAAGTTCACGATAAAGTATTTAAAGACTGGCAGCTAAAAAGAAAACCACTTGGTAGTGACAAAGATGTCGAAAATTTTGCGAAAAGACATAATCTTGATGTTGAAAATTTCATGAGAGTGTACAACTCTTTTAGCATCAATATAAAAGCTAAAAATGCCATAGCTGTTCCAAGAAAACTTATTGAAAATGGAATAGATTTCAAAGGCACACCAACTGTTGTGGTTAATGGTAAATATATTGTGACAAGACAAAGAAACGTGAGTAAAGAGATAGAGAATATAATCTTTCTTTTGAATAAATAACTTGAAATAAAAAAATTTAAATAAATAAAGTAATTATGAAAAATTTGATTTACCTTCCACTGTTAATATCAGGTCTTCTTTTTGCAGATGACTACGAAGATGAAGTAAGAGACAGACTCAATAAATATTCAGGAAGCACTATTGCTGTCGATAATGGCTTGCAAGAGGGTGAGGAAGTTATCTCAAGGAGTGGTAAGGAAGTTTATGATATTGGCTGTGCTGCATGCCATACTGCTGGCCTAGCAGGCTCTCCATTATTGGGCGATCAATCTCAATGGGAAGCTAGACTTGTAAAAGGTGTTGAGACATTAACAAATAATGCCTACAACGGCTACAATGCAATGCCTGCTAAAGGTCTTTGTATGGATTGCACAAAGGAAGAAATTAGAGCTTCAGTAGATTACATGCTCGAGGCTTTAACAGTCGACTAAATTTTCTGCTCTAGTTCTTCAATTCTTTTTTCTAATTGATCAACCTTAGCAATTAGTTGTTCTAGCTCATCTTTTTTAACAAAACCAGAATCTTTCATAAATTTTTCAAGGGCAGGTTTCACCATTTTTTCCATGCCTTTTAAATCTTTGCCCATTCCAAACGGATTAAACATTTTCTCTCTCCAAAATAAAATTTCTATTAATTAAATTGTAGACCTCTTTCCAGTTTTTAGCTTGTAATTCACACGGAAAAATCTCTGTCCACTTTTTCCCCTCAGAATTAAACCATATGGTGTTAAAGTTACAATTTCTAGCACCTCCCACATCATTTATTGGACAATCTCCAATATGAATAACTTCATCAGCTTCGCATTTTGTTAATTCTAGTGCTTTCAAAAAATGATCTGGTGATGGTTTGTTGCTTTGAACATCATTTGAATTAATTGAGAAATCAAATATATGGTCTATACCAATAAGCTTAAGGTCTGCATTGCCATTTGAAAGAGAAGCAACCTTTGTTTTTCTAAAGAGTCTTTCAATAATAATTTTTGCATCTTTGTACAATTGAACTTTATTCCTAGATTTAAAAAATTCATTGAAAGCTTCGTTGCTATAGTAAGTAGCTTCACTTTCATCAGCACCAACCTCTTGAAGAATATGCTTTATGATTTCTTTCCGAAAAGTAGTTAAATCAAATTTTAAGTTTGGATTTTTTTCTACTAAAGTTACTCTAATTTCACTTATGCGCTTATCGTCATAGTCATTATATATTTCTGGATATTTTGTAAATACAAAATTCCACATTGCTTTTTCCGCTTCAACAATAACCTTATTGTTAGGCCATACAGTATTATCCAAATCTAATGTAATAAGTTTAATTTTCTTTCTTAGCATGAGGGTGTGAGGCATCATAAATTTTTGCCAGTTGTTGGAAATTAAGTTTAGTATAAATTTGTGTAGTTGTGAGACTGCTGTGTCCTAACATTTCCTGAATCGATCTTAAATCTCCACTTGATTCAAGAAGATGTGAGGCAAAACTATGTCTCAGCATATGCGGATGTACAGGTTGCATGCCTTGCGAAACTGAGATTTTATATAATCTTTGCTGGAAAGCTCTTACAGAAATTCTCTTACCATACTTATTAGTAAAAAAAGCGTCAGTTTTGATTCCTTTGGTCTCTCTAAAATTAATCCAATCTTGAATAGCTATTTGCGCAAATTTACCAACAGGTATAAGCCTTTCTTTTTTTCCTTTTCCAAAAACTTTTACAAAGGAATAATTTGATTCAAAAGAAGATAAATTTAATCCAACTGCTTCCGAAACCCTTAGTCCTGAGGAGTAGAGCAGTTCTAAAAAAGCTTTATCCCGAAAGTCTGACATTGTTTTTGGTTCAAATGATAATAGTTTTGCAACATCTTCGGGCGGCAGGGCTTTAGGCAAGGTTTCATTAAGTTTTGGACTTTGAATATTTTCAAAAACATTCTGATCCACTTCTTCGATCTTTTTTAAATATCTAAAAAAATTTCTTAAAGAAGAAAGATTTCTAAGGATAGAGCGATTACCTAGTCCTTTTTTTCTTAAATCAAAAATCCAGGAAGTTACATCTTGCTGTTCTAATGACTCAATACTTATTTTTGTTTTAGATGCAAAGGCTAGAAACCTCCTAACATCCCTCTCATAGTTTGAGATTGTATGATTAGAGTAATTTTTAACTTTCAAAAAAGTTTTTAAATTTTCAAAAATATTCTCTTTCATCAAATTTACTTTTATTTATTATTTCAGTATTTGCCTCTGAACATATTTTATTATCATCTTTTTTATAACAGATCATTTGACCGCCGCTAGAATTTAAAAAAATTTTATTCAACGATGGATTTTTTTTAAAGATTACAAAAGCTGTTGCAGAACTACCACTTCCACATGAAAGCGTTTCACCTACCCCTGCTTCAAAAGTCCTTATTAAAAACTTATCATCTGAATCATGCTTATAAATGCTTAAGTTAAAATTATCTGAATTAAAGAATTTCCCTGTTTTTTGATGTTCATTTTCCAAATCATCATCGATTAAATTATCAGACTCCCAAACAATGTGATAATTTGTTGTGTTAACGTAAGTAAATCCATCTAAAAGTTCTTTGTAATCATTAATTTTCACAGTTGCCTTAATATTTTTAGCTATTGGTTTATCTCCATTCAATAAGGCCTTTATACATCTTTTTCCATTAATGCAGTTTAGGGCAGGTGTTCCATCTCGATTGAAAATTTTTAAATTCTTAAAAGAGGCATCATCTTTCTCATGTATTAGTAACTGGTCAAATTTAAGGTCTTTATTTTGATTGAGTTTTTCGAAAGAGCATTTTATGATTTTTTTATCGCTAGTAATGATAAAGGAGTTGCCATTACAGTGCATTTTTACAAATTCAATCATTTAATTTTTTAATACCCGTTTATTTTTAAATTTCAATTATATAATTGACCTGAGGTTTTTTCTTAAATTGATCAAAAACAGGACTGTAAATGCATTAAGATTTCTGTCTGTAGACAGTGTGGAGAAGGCTGCTTCAGGACATCCAGGAATGCCACTTGGCATGGCAGACATAGCAGAGGTTTTATGGCGGAAACATCTTAGGCATTCCCCAAAGAATCCAAAATGGTTTGATAGAGATAGATTTGTTTTATCAAATGGACATGGCTCTATGCTCTTATATAGTCTTTTGCATCTTACTGGCTATGACTTAACTATCCAAGATCTCAAAGATTTCAGGCAATTAAAATCTAAAACTCCTGGTCACCCAGAATATGGAATCACTCCAGGCGTTGAAACTACAACAGGACCTCTTGGACAAGGAATTGCTAATGCTGTTGGAATGGCTTTAGCCGAGAAAATTCTGGCTAACCTCCTAAATAGCAAAAAAACAAAGGTTATTGATCATTTTACTTACTGTTTTTTAGGTGATGGATGTCTTATGGAAGGGATTTCACATGAGGCTATGTCTTTTGCTGGCGTTCATGAGCTTAATAAATTAATTTGCTTTTATGATTCAAACGGAATTTCTATAGATGGTGAAATAAGCGATTGGTATAAGGACGACATTTCATTAAGGTGTAAGGCATATGGATGGAATGTCATTGATAATATAGATGGACATAATAGAGAAGAAATTGATGAAGCAATTTCTGTCGCAAAGAAGTCAAAAAAACCAACTATGATTGTATGTAAAACACATATTGGTTATGGTGCAGGCAACAAACAAGATTCTGAATCGTCTCACGGAGCTGCACTTGGATCTGAGATCGTAAAAGAGTTAAGAGAAAATCTCGATTGGCCATATTCCGAATTTGAAATCCCTCGTGAAATTTATGCAGATTGGGATGCCTCTGACATAGGTCAAAAATATGAAGACGATTGGAATGAAAAAGTACAATCTCTCAAATCAGAAAATCCTGACAAAGGAGAGCTTCTAGAGAGGTTGTTAAATGAAGAGTTGCCTGAGAAATTTGATTCGAATTTTAGTACCTTTTTAGAAGAAATTTTGAAGCACAATGAACCAATAGCAACTAGAAAAGCTTCTCAGAAAGTTCTTGAATTCTTGAAAAAAAACCTTCCAGAATTGATAGGCGGCTCAGCTGATTTAAGCGGCTCAAATAATACAAATACAAGTATTTCAAACCCAATCACTAGCTCCGAAAATGGAAATTATATTTATTACGGCGTTAGAGAATTTGGTATGAATGCAATAATGAATGGCATTTCTCTTCATGGAGGTCTTATTCCTTATGCAGGTACATTTTTAGTATTTATGGATTACGGAAGAAATGCAGTAAGAATGGCCGCATTGATGGGGATAAAAGTAATTTTTGTTTATTCTCATGATAGTGTTGCTCTTGGAGAAGATGGGCCCACTCATCAACCAATTGAGCATCTTACAACTTTAAGATCTACACCAAATATGCATACCTGGAGAGCAGCTTCACTATTAGAGACAGCAGTTGCCTGGAAATCAGCTATTCAAAGAAATGATGGACCGTCTTCACTAATACTTACAAGGCAGAATATAGATAAAATTGAGAATAAAAGTTTTGATGATGTATCAAAGGGAGGATACTTTTTAAGAAAATTTGATGATTCAAACATTCAACTTATAGCTACTGGATCAGAGGTTTCTTTAGCACTTGAAGCTGCTGTAATTCTTGAGCAAGAAGGAGTCAAATGTAATGTAGTAAGCGTCCCTTGTATCGAAGTTTTAGAAACCAACAAACAAATTTATAAGGAAATTTTTACCGAAAGCAAAATTAACATTGCTATTGAGTGTAGCCATCCAAATTCTTGGTACGCTCACACAAAGAATGTAATTGGAATTGAGGAGTTTGGAGAATCAGGAAAAGGTCAGATATTAATGGAGCATTTTGGTTTCACCCCAAAAAAAATAGTAGAAAAAATAAAAAGTTTTTTATGACAGATCTTCACTCAATCGATCTTAAGAATAAGTATGTTGGGCTAAGAGTGGATTTAAATGTTCCCTTAGAAAGCGGTGAAGTATTAAGCCCTGATAAATT
>Ga0163109_10000431_pt1 | contig 33967 bp, 10 predicted proteins | sample CRUFie1St13metaG_FD_108704 | JGI IMG/M metagenome (GOLD analysis project Ga0163109, IMG submission 108704) | Marine microbial communities from the Costa Rica Dome - CRUD Field 142mm St13 metaG | ecosystem: Environmental > Aquatic > Marine > Oceanic > Photic zone | place: Costa Rica: the Eastern...
AGCTCTTAATTTCGATGGTTCTTCTAATACTACCATTGGTATCGATACCAGCGTTGTCCCGCAACTTGGAGCTGCCTCTAATACTTTCACTGGCAATGTTGTAGTCGGAGGAGATCTACAAGTTGAGTCTCTAAAAGGTGGAGACAATAACGATTTAATTCAGGCTGGAACTAATGTTTCTATAAACAAAGATGTGACTCACGGAACTCTGACTATTAACGCCTCTGCTGGAGTTGACGTCAATTCTTTATCTTCCGGTACACCGGCTAGAAATGACTTGGTTTTAATAGAACAAGGTGGTACCAACAAGAAAACTAGCGTAGGAGATATATCCGATCTAGTGGATAGAACAACACTTTTAGCTGGAAGCAATACCGTAAATGTTGTTTCGCCTAACGCCGGCACAGCTTCTACAGTTTCAGTAAAGGTTGCAAATTCATCAATTGGTACTAACGGTTCGGGTATTTTTGTTCAAAACGTTCCAAATTCGATAACTTCCGGAACTGGTATTCAGACTTTGAATTATGACGGCTCTTCAGCCGCAACTGTCGCAATAGATACGAATGTAGTTCCTAGGTTAAATTCCGGAAATACATATTCGGAAGACAACATTTTCGCATCCGGCCTGTCAGGCTCCCTACAATCCTTATCGGATGGTAGCGCGTACTTAGTAGGTGGTACAGGGATAACTGTGACTACTTCTTCTTTAGGGCAAGTTGTAATTAGCTCTCAGTTTTCCGGTGGAGGTGGCGCAGGTGGAGGAATATCGGAAGTATTAGCCGGCCCGGGTGTTTCAGGAGGGGGAGCTACTAGTCAAGTTAGTTTATCTATAGATTACATAGGGGATGACTCGGTGATTAAGTCTGCAACTGATGGAACTGGAATAACTATAGATACTAGCAACGATTTGTTACTAATACAAGACAGTACTGATAACACAGTAAAGTATATAAACCCCAGCCAACTTTCTTTTTCAGGCGTAACAATTGGAACCGCAGAGGATGGAGACTATACAGATGGTTTGTTTACAGATTTTACCGACTCTACCGCGGTAGGAACTGCTATTGACCGATTTAATGAAATACTAAAAAGCCTAGCTCCATCTCCAGCAAATCCTCTCTCTAAAACAAATTCTTCAGATACGGGCGCTTCTGCTAAATTATCTTTTGGATCATCAAATCCATTATCTTCACCGGCATATGTTAGTGTTCAACCCTCTGGTCTTTCTCCCGCTAGCGGTTTAGCCAATATAGATTCTAACGGAACATATTCAGCATCTAATTCCGGAGATCACAGGAGGCTAGGCTGTTTTAATGGAACGGTTGAGATTGACGGAACTTTAAATTTCGGTGTCGCTGCTAACTTGCCGAATTATGCTGCGAATGCTTTTTCTGACGGAAACACCGGCACCTTGAAATTATTCGTCAATAATAATTCGACTCCGATTCATTCGGTAAATCTTTCTACTTTTGTGTCCGGAGATTCCGTAAATGCCAATGGGTCAGGGTTTAACTTATCTGCGAATATACCAGCTCACTTTTCTGATGGGACTGATTTTGACACTTTTAAACACAGAACGGGAACCTATAAAGTTAATCGCCTAGACCAAGTAAATGGTTGGAATTACCTTAGAGTTGTTCATGAGATCGGCGGAAACGATAGAACAACTAACTATGTTGAGTGGGTAAATGATTCAGATTCGTCAGTTTTGTCTCACTCTGGAGATCAACTTATCAACTTATCTATGTCGGGCTTGACTAGACTTTCTGGCGTTAAATACCATACTGGTGGAAGCGCAACTTATGAAATAAGCATCAGTAACTTATATAAAAATGTTTATCCAACAGGCAACGTGAATTTTTCTGCAACTAATTGTAGTGTAAGTAGTCTACCCATACCCAACATCGATTTTTCTTCTGAAGACACTACAAAAGTTTTAAGCATTTCTCAAACTGCTACCATAAACGTTGATAAATTACTAAACGGAAGTATCTCTGTTTCTACCAACGTTTCTCATCCTTTGAAGGCTAATTTAAGTGGAGTTGGAAGTAGAAACATAACTGGTATTTTACTTTACGATTTGGACAACAATTCTACAGCAACTAGTGAATCTTTTAGAAGAGAAAATTATCGATTAAATTCAGGTATTTATAATTCGCAAGGAGATATAGGAGCGGGATCTTGGTCTTCTTCGGAGAGCTTAGTCGATAATAATGGATTAATGTTTTACGATGAGAAATTAGTAGCTCCCAATGCGGGAGTTTTAAATAGCAACTTTACAGCAGTTACAAATGGCCCGGCCGACAACGTAAACTACTCTGGAATAAACTCTGGAGTCAGAACTTTTTATCGGTATTTCACTAATAATACTGGCGGGTCTAAATCGAATTTTTCTATAACAATAAATGGAAGTGGAACTTTGGTTTCCAATTCTTCTTCCTTAAGTGGCAACAATCTAAGAGTGTTTTTCAAAATACCACAAACGTCTATAGGCCAATCAACTGGATTTATGGATTTAAGTTTACCATTTGCGAATGGGCAATATACTGACAATAGTGGTTGTTTAATTGGGTCGCTTGATAATTCTTTGCCAGCGACAAATAACGCATCTTTTGGTATAAAAACAGTTTCAAACGGTGAACACATACTAATTAAGATTGAAGCGGACGCCAGCTGGTCCGGAAATGTTAGTTCTATAAGTCTGAATTGGAGTTAGTTAAATGGCATTAAATGATCTTTCGAAAACTTTTATATCCCTGAAGAAACTTTCAGGTAAAGCACATACGTCTAATGAGAAAGAGCTTTACAACGAAGCACTTCCTACCGGCGTAACTCTAAGTTCGAACACAATATTTGGTCAGCAACCACCTCCCGGCGTTGCTTCTCCTTATCCCTATAAGATAACTAATAGTGTTGTTGAATTTCTAAGGCTTCCGGTAAGTTTCATTGCAGGTACTGACACTGCTGATGGTCGACATGGTTTTGAAATAAAGCTTCCTTCTGATTATGAGACTGAATCCGATAATCCTAAAAAAGGAATCTATCCTTTCCTAAATGACCAAGTCATCAATATAACTTCTGGCTCCCTACAATTAGTTCCTCCGTCTTTTGCTTTGAATTATGAAGCTAAACCTTATTTTGGAACAATAGGTAGCGGTTCTTTGATTCCGGTGGCAGATGCGAGAGATTGGAATTTAGACTATTTTAATGGAGTATTTTTCCAGCAAGACCCTCCTGGAACAGGAGCACACTCAGAAAACCCCGATTATATAGAGGCTTACCTCTATATTGGAGATTTTTTAGATGTAGTTCTAACAGGATCAACCGGCGATATAACAGGAGTTACGGCTGGTACGGGACTTTCAGGAGGTGGAACTGGCGGAACTGTAACACTTAACTTAGATTTAAATGGCCTTTCCTCCGGGGATGCTGACTTTTCTGCAGATTCTATTTCCTTTATCGATGCCACGGATAACAGTGTCAAGAAAGAAACTTTGGCTAATATATTCTCAGGCTCAGCTGGGGCCGGCTTAAGTTCAACTGACGGAGTTTTATCAGTTGACATTGACGAATTAGCCGCACTAGGTGGTACCGGTATAGACCAAGGAGACCATTTTATATTCTCAGATGGTGGTACAGAAAAGAAACTAACATTCAGTAACTTGGAAGATGCTATATTTGCAAATATTTCGGGGGATGCTACGGTTGCTGCTGGAGGAGCTTTAACTATTGAAGCTAATGCTGTTGAGGGATCAATGCTCAACTCCAATGTAGCAGGAGCTGGTTTAGCATACGATTCTAATGCTCTTAAGCTAGATTTAAATACTTTAAATGCAGACAATATTGATGTCGCTAACGACTTTGTTACTTTTATTGACGCAACCGATAGCAATGCGACTAAGAAAGAATCAGTTTCAGATTTTATAACCGCGGTAGCTGGTGATGGTTTGACAGCTTCGTCCGGAGTCCTTGCTGCCAACGTCGACGATGTAGGTATTGAAATAGATTCCGATGCTTTACGGCTTAAAGATTCCGGAGTTACGTTAGCTAAGATGGCTAATTTGGCTGATCTTAGAGTCATAGGTAACGTCTCTGGAGGCGCAGCCGCTCCGGCTGCTATAGAGATAGATACGGATATTTCTACAGTATCTAGTTCTCACGATACTCTCGCTTCAGCAAAAGCAATAAAAGCTTATGTAGATGGACAAATTGCAGGTTTAGATGTTAAAGCTTCTGTGGTGGCTGCTACTACGGCATCTTTTACAATGGCTTCAACTGCTTCTACTTCAACTCTAGTTTTGGCTGACGGAGAAGGCGGATTTGATGCGACAGCTGACACTTTAACTATTGACGGAGTTTCTGTGTCTCAAGGAGACAGAGTTTTAATTAAAGACGGCGTTAATTCAAATAGTGCAGGCGTAGATAACAAATGGAATGGTGTATACACAGTTGGTGCTTTATCCGGAACTACGGTCACTTTGACAAGGGCAAATGATTTTGACGAGTCTACTGATTTTACCGGAGCTCCTTTCTTTATGGTAGAGGGAGGAACAGATAACGGTGCTCATGGTTTTGTCAGTAACTTAACTTCAAATCCGACTATAGGAACTGATTCTATCACTTTTTTCCAATTTTCAGCGCCTGGTCAAGACGCAGTGGCTGGAGCGGGTCTAGCGATGACCGGAAACGTCTTAAGTTTAGATATCGACGAATTGACTGCCCTAGGTGGAACAGGAATTGATCAAACTGATCATCTTGTTTTTTCTGACGCTGGAACGGAAAAGAAGATAACATTTAGTAATTTGGAAGACGCTATATTTGCTAACCTTTCTGGACATGCAACAGTTGCTGCCGGCGGAGCTTTAACAATTAACAACTCGGTCGTAGCGACGTTAACTGGCTCTGTATTCTCTGGAAATGTAGTTGCTCAAACTGGACTTTCCGGTTCTATTCAACAAACAGCAGACGGATTATCTTACTTAGTTGCAGGAGACGGTATGTCAGTCGTTTCGGCTTCTAATGGTCAGATAACCATTTCTAATGATTATGCTGGAGATGATTCTGTTGTCAAGTCTGCGACTGACGGAACTAGCGGAGGAGAAAACATAACTGTTGCCAATAACGACTTGATATTAGTTCAGGATGTTACCGATGGCAGCGTCAAATATGTTGAAGCTAACCAGCTTCCTGGCTCTGCTGGTGGAACAATAGGGGCGGCTGAAGATGGAGATTACACAGATGGTCTCTTTACGGATTTTACTACATCGACTCCGGTTGGTACTCCTGTAGATAGGTTTAATGAAATACTTAAATTACTGGTTCCAGCTCCAGCTCCAGATTTAGATGATATTGATTCGAATGTAGACGGAGTTGACGTAAAACTATCTTTTGGTTCTTCTAATGATCAATCTGCTGCAAGTCCTGCGTATGTTTCAGTAGCAGCTTCTGCAGGTATTGCAGCTGCGGTCGACGTTAATGGAGATTATGCTACCGCTTCTAATTCTAATAACCTGAGAGCTGCGGTATTTGATGGAACTACTGATATTATTGGCGATTTGAATGAAGACATTCCCGCCAACATTACTTCGCCGTCAAATAGAACAAATTATCCTGCTAATTCTTTTGGTAACGCCGAACTAGGAACTTTGATTTTAGAAGTAAACGGTTCCGATATTCACACAATCGATCTTACCAGCAATTCAATCGGTGTTGGTTCTCCAGGATCGGGTACCGGAAATCACGTTGATAGTGATGGATCTGGATTCATAAACCTCTCCATAGCCGCAAACGGTACTTTTGATAACGGCACAACTTTTCCAAACTTTAAACATCGTACTGGACAATTTAAAGTAGCAGCCGCTTCTCAAAGAAATGGTTGGAACTATGCTAGAGTCAAACACAACAATGGAAGTACTACCGTAGAAGCAAATTACGTAGAATGGGTTAATGATAGCGATTCTAATGCGCTGGCAGCTAGCTCTAATTCTATAGCTTTTACCGGCGCTGGTTCAGCTCAGCTTTCTGGAGTTACATACAATGCTAGCGGAACGCTAAGGTATCAAGTAACGGTAGATAATGCATATCGATATGTTTACGACACAACCGATACCACGTTTTCAACTTCCGATTCGGGAACTAATTCGAACGTAAGTTACAGTATTTCTAACATACCTAAGGCTTCTATTGATACCGCAGGAGGAGAGACTCACACTAAACAAATAGTAGTCGATGAGACTGACAACTTAACAGCAGATTATATATTAGGCGGCTCAATTACTGCAGGGGTTAATGTTTCTCATCCGTTAAAATCTAATCTTTCAAATGCTGGACAGGCATCAGCCTCTGGAATATTAATTTATAATGTCTCAGATTCTGCTAGCGTAACTTCAGAGCCTTTTAATTCTGAAACTTATAGGTTACAGTCAGGAAGTTACTCTAATCAAACAGACGTAACTGGTGGCACCAACGATTGGGATTCTTCTGTAAGTTTAGTACACGGATCAGACACAGGACACAACACAGGTCTTCAAGTATATCGAGAAAGGCTTTATTCTCCTACTAATACTTTAAATTCGGGAGATTTTAGAAACACGACTGATGGAGGCTCTTTAGCAAACGGCCCGGATAGTAACCCTAATTACTCTGGAGTTTCTGGCACTAGAAATTACTACAGGAAATTTCAAAACACTACTGGAGGAGCTGTTAGAGACATATCTTACACTATAGCTGGTTCCGGAACGCTGGTAGGAGCGTCAGATTCCATTGGCTCGAATGCTAATTTTAAGTTATCATTTCGTATGCCAAGCGATGGTAGCGGAAACGCTACTGGATTTCTTGATGCTAAAAACGCATTTTCATTAGGAAGCACTTCAGACGGCGATGGTGGAGCGATTGGTACTGTAGATACCACTGCAGGGATGACTAATAACGTTTCTTTTGGCACAGTAGAGGTTGGCAATAATGAATTCATTGTCGCGAGGATTGAGGCTGATGAAGGCTGGACGGGATATCTTGACAGCTTTTCGGTTTCTTTTGGAGCGGTTGGTTCAGTTTCTGCGTCTCCTAACGTTGACAACATAGATTCAAATCAATCAGGGGTTGATGCAAAACTAAGCTTTGGAGATACTTTATCTAAGGCTGGTTATAGTACTGTCGAAAACTCAGCCGGATCATCTGAAGTTAATGCTAATGGTTCTTATTCATTATCGGGAATCAGACGCGGAATCTTTGATGGAACTACCGTGATTGCCGGCGAAATTAACGAAACTACATCCGCTAGCGGCAACGCTTATCCAGCAAACGCATTTGGCGGAGGCTCGGCGAATCAAGGAACTTTACAATTAGAAGTTAACGGATCAGTTGTTAGAACGACCGACCTGTCATCTTTTGCCTCCGGAGATGATCTAAATTCAAATGGATCAGGATTCAAGAGTCTTTCTGCAGCTACTGCCGGCGAGGATGGAAGTAATCTACCGGACTTTACTAAGATATATAGGACTGGTGGTTACCAAGTAGGTACCGCTGACCAGAGGTCTGGGTGGAACTACGCAAGAGTTATTCACTCTATTAGCGGAACTGATAACGCATCAACATATGTCGAATGGGTTAATGATGATGCTTCTAGGAGCATAGCGATTGCTGGGGAGACGATTGATACATTTGCGGAAACGGGTACTCCTTATTACTTGTCAGGAGTTAAGTACTTCGTATCTCCAACGGCTAAGTTTAAGTTTAGAATTGCAGATATTTACAAGCACGTCTACAGCGCAGACTCAGACGCTATTGATTATCCGGTAACTACAAACTCTACAATTACTGCGATTGAATGTGCAGGTGGAGGTATTTCAAATGGTTCAGTTTCTTCTTCTTCAAGAAGTTTACCTAACTTAGATACTTCAGTTTCTAGCGCTTACGATTTACCTCTTAATGTAACAGGATCTTTCACGTTCGACAGAACATCATCTCTCCCGGGAGAGACAGCTCATACTGCGACTGTGCAAGGTAGAGTAAACCATCCTTTAGCTGGAGATACTTCTTCTTCGTCGACAACTTCTGCACAATGGTTAGTCTATACTGACACTGATAACTCTACAGTTTTGGTAGAAAATTTTAGAGGAGAGTCTAGAAGGCTTGAAGCTAGAGCTTATTCGGCTCAGTCAGATGTATATGTCTCCAACGCTTTTGTAACCCCGTGGGATAGTGAGCAAAGTTTGAACGGTGATGGATCAGGCGATAATGCCGGCCATGACACAGGCTTGATGATTTACAATAGAAAACTTGTTTCTCCTGAAAGGGCAGGACACTCTAGCCAACTGGGAGACTTTAGGGGAACGGTAGATAATCCTTCAAGTAATATTATAGCACCAACCGGAAATCCTAATTACAGCGATTTGACTAATACAACTAGAGATTATTACCGTTACTTTCAAAATAATGCTGGATCTACAAAATACAATTTCAGTATTACGATTAATGGGACTGGAACAATTGTTAACAGTTCAACTTCTCTAACTGGCGACCGTTTTAGAGTGTTTTTGAAGTTACCGACAACATCAACTTCGACAGCAACTGGTTACCTGGATTTAGCAACTGCTTTTGCTAACGGGGCTTATAGCGATAATGATGGGTGTTTTACCGGTACTTTTGATTCTTCTCTAAATGCAACTAACACTGGAACTTTTGGTATTCAAGGCGTTGGCGCAAACGAGTACATTATAATTAAGATAGTTGCAGCCGATACTTGGACCGGAAATATAAGTGGAATTACATTTAGTTGGTCTTAAGTCAAATTAACCAGGAGATAAGTTAAGTGGCTTATAATGCTCAAACTGAAAGACTAATTTCTCTAAAGAAGTTATCAGGCAAAGCCCATACTTCTAACGAGAAAGGTCTCATCAATGAAGCATTACCTTCCGGCGTAACGCTTAGCACTAGTACTATTTTTGCAAGTGAAATCACTTCTAGTCCTTCTAATAGTAGCCCTTACACAGTCACGGGTAATGTTGAGTTTTTAAGGTTACCGCTGACTTTTATAAACGGAACTGATACGACAGCCGGTAGACACGCTTTTGAGGTTAAACTTCCTTCAGATTATGAGAGCAATAGCAGTAATTCTAAAGCAGGAACTTACCCGTATATAAATGGCCAATCTATAAACATAACTTCAGGTTCTTTACAGCTGATTCCAACTAATTTTTCTCCTAGTTACGAAGCAAAACCGTACTTTGGGACTATTGGTTCTGGCACTGTAATACCAGTTGCAGATGCTAGGGATTGGAACTTTGATTACTTTAATGGAATATTTTTCCAGCAAGATCCGCCGGGTACGGGAGATCACTCTCAAAACCCTACCCACATTGATTGTTTCCTATACATAGGCGATTACTTAAACGAAACCTCTGGAGGTGGTTCTGGTGATATAACTGCCGTAATTGCTGGTACTGGCCTTAGTGGTGGTGCTAATTCCGGCTCAGCTACAGTGAACCTTGATATTAACAGTTTATCTGATGATTCTAATGCGGGAAATTTAGATGATACGATCGCAATATCCGATGCTAGCGACGGAAATAGCGTGAAAAAAATAACTCTAACTCAGTTGAAAAGTTTAGTAGGCGGTGGAACAGGGGGTTCAGGTTCTGGCAGCGGAAGGGAGAAAGACATATATGAGTTGAATCCTACCAATCGATTGACAAATATTTCTGTTTCTTCAAGTGATGCCTCTGAAGTAAGCTACGATCCTGACTCTATCGACGTATTTTTCAATGGCATGTTAATGCACTCGGGTTCTGCTAGCGAGGTTTCAAACTCTCAAGCTGATTATTATTTTACCGGTCCGAGCACTCTACAATTTTCTTTTGCAGTTGAAGCTAATGATTTACTTGACGTAATAGTTGCTGGCGGCGAAGCTCCTCCTGATGCTCCTTATATAACTTTTGAAGCTCATAGTGTTTTAAGCAACGAAAGAGTTTTAAGGACTTCTGAATTTTTATCGCTAACAACCGGCTCAGCTGGATTTATCGACATAGATATAAGTAGAAAAAAACTTATGCTTCCGATAACTTCCACGTTAACGGCTGGGAATACGTTAGCATCTGGCTATAATTTTTCTAACGTAGATTATGATCCGCAAAGAATAGATGTTTTTGTAAATGGCGTTTTACTTACTAGTGGTTCTAGTAATGATTATTACATACAGCCTACTAACGACGTCATTTTTACATTTGATCTTTTTGCAGATGATAATGTTATAATCAGCATTGTCTAATATTTATTATTAGATTAGAAATAGGGTAGAGAAAAACATGAATTATACAACTTCTGATATCGCAATTGCAGCTTACTTGATGCTCAAGGGTTTAAAACTTTTATCTGCAACTAGAGAGGCTAGCGGGCGATTTAAATTTGAATTTGATGATTCTAATAATGAGGCTAAAAAATACGCGGTAGAATATATTTCTTCCGAATTTTGTGTTTTTGATACTCACTTAAAGAATCTCAAAAAATTGTTGTATTAGTTTGAATTTAATTTTGTTAGAATTTGTTTTTCGTTATATTTATTAGTGTTCCTTTCTGTTTTTCATTTAATTTCAATACATTATAGTTAATTTGCTTTTGTCAAAACGCTAGGCAAATTAGTATGAATGCCTAGTGTAAGCCTTAAAATTCTAAAGGAGAAAAAATGGCTACACAAATAAGATTAGCACAGGTTACCGGTTCAATCGGTTCTGGCACAGGCCAAGTCAATGACGCAACATCAGCAGCAGCGGGTGCGGACGTCGGCGCCGGCGATTTAAGTGCAGTTTTGAGTCATATGGCATCCGCTATTAAGCGTATCCACGGTGATTCATCATTTTCAGAAGCAGCAGCTGGTACATTTTCGCAGGATCTTCTTCCGGAAGCTGATGGATCTAGAGATTTAGGATCTACTTCAGCTGAATGGGCAGAAGTCCACGCTAATAGCTTAATTTCGCAGGCAGCTATGGCTGTTTCTGCTTCTAACGCAAACCTCACCGTTAAGGGCTTAGCTTTAGACGTTGACGCGGATAGTACACTATCACTCGATGGTGCTGGTGGTATCAATATTGGTACAGCGGCTAACGTTGCTGTTGATTTCAACTCTTCTACTTTCGATTTAGACGCAGCTGGAGCAATTACAATTGATGGTTCGGCAGGGCTCTCTCTCGACGGTGCAGCTGATTCAAACTTTTCACTTTCAGACGGAGACCTCTCTCTTGTTGCTGATGGTAGTGACAATAAGGTTGTAATTAGAGGTGACCATGAATCAGACGTTGCTATTCACTTAGATGGTAATGCAGCTTCTGCTTCAATCGTAGATATCGATGCTGGTGTTCTGGATGTAGATGCAGCTGGAGCAATCACCATGGACGCTGGTGCTGGCATGTCACTTGACGCAGCTGGTGCTTCTAACCTAACAACATCTTCTGGAGCTTTAACTCTCGACGGTGCTGGTGGTGTTAGTATTGCTGGTAACGCGGCAGAGGTTGATATCACTACATCAGGTGCTCTTGATCTTAACTCGGGAGCTATGACAGTTAGTCCATCTACGTTGGCGATGGATCCTTCAAGTACTTTCGATTTAGACGCAGCTGGAGCAATTACTCTTGATGGTGCTTCTTTGACCGTCGGTGGTGATGGAGATACTGGAGCAATAGCTATGGACTCAACCGCTGGTATATCTTTGGATGCCGCGGCTGCTTCTAACCTAACAACATCTTCAGGTGCTCTAACTGTTAGTGGTGCAGGTGGTCTAAACCTCGCAGGTGGTGGTTCTGAAATTGACGTTACTTCAGCCGGTGCTGCTCTTGACGTTAACGTCGGTTCTGTCGACATGGACGCTACTGCTGGCGTTGCAATTGATGGTGCTGATAGCATGAACTTTAGCATGTCTGCTTCTGACTCCTCGAACAAAACCTTAACAGTTGCTGCTAGCAACTCAGGTTCTGGTGAGGGTAGACTCAGCCTTTCAGCTGGAGATCAGGTTGATATTACTGATGGAACCGCTTCTATTCAGTTAGATGGTGGTGTTATCGATATCGGCGCTGATGATGGTTCATCAACTGCTGCTATCAACATTGGTACAAACAGTGCAGCTAGAACAATTACTGTAGGTAACGCAGATTCCGCTGAAATTGAATTGAACGCTCTTCGTTTAGACCTAAATGCTGGTTCAAATGGAGTTGAGATAGATTCAGGAGCTGGTATCTCTTTAGACGCCGCTGCTGCTTCTAACTTTACAACAGCTGCTGGTGACCTTTCTGTCGTCGCTTCTGCTGCTAAGGTAGTTCTCTCGGGTTCAAGCGCTGCTGATTCTGTACACGTACAGTCAGGTGCTACATTTGACGACAACGTTATCGTTCAAGGTGACTTGACAGTCAATGGTACAACTACAACTTTGGATACTCAGAACTTATTAGTCGAAGATCCATTGGTTGTTTTATCACGTAACTCTTCTGGTTCTCCTTCGGTAGACTCAGGTCTTGTTATCAAGCGTGGTAGTTCAGACAGCATGGCAATGTTTTTTGACGAATCTGATGATACTTTCAAGGTCGCTAACGTTGGTTCAGAAGACGGAACTACGGCAGGAAATATTTCTTCTGTAACTCCTACAGACTTCATGGCTGGTAAGATCATGGTTGACAGCTCAGCTGCTCACCTTGATGTCACGGGCGGAGTTTTGACTGCAACTAATGATGCTGGCATCGAGTTAGCTTCAGGTGGTTCTGGAGATATTGTTCTCGATTCCGCTGCTGCTGTTGTTATCGACGGTTCTGGCGTTCAATTAGAATTCGGTTCAGCTGATTCTGGAGAGCACATTTCAGGTGATGGAACTGACTTATCGATTGCTTCTGGAGCTAAGATTAATCTCACAGCTACCAGCGATGTTCATATTCCAGCATCTGTTGGTCTAGTTTTGGACAGCGATGGTTCAGAGAAGATTGAATCTGACGATACTGATTTAACAATCAGCTCTGGTGCTAAGATTAATCTCACAGCTACCAGTGATGTCCATGTTCCAGCCAACGTCGGCCTCGTGTTTGGCGACGGTGAGAAGATTGAAGGAGACGATACTGATTTGACTATCAGTTCAGGAGCTAAAATCAACCTCACAGCTACAAGCGACGTTCACGTACCGGCTAATGTCGGTCTCGTGTTTGGAGACGGCGAGAAGATTGAAGGAGACGATACGGACCTGACAGTTACATCTGGTGCTAAGATTAATCTCACGGCTGGTAGTGACGTTGTTATTCCAGCAAACGTTGGTCTTATCCTTGACGGTTCTGGAGATGAAAAGATTGAGTCTGATGGCACTGACATCAGCTTCTCAGTTGGTTCTGGCGGTGATATCAACATCCCTGCATCCATCGGCCTTACTTTTGGTGACGATGGCGAGAAGATTGAGGGCGACGGAACTAAGTTAACCATCGCTTCTTCTGCAGACGTTGTTGTTCAACCAGGGAGTGGTAAGGGTCTTATCCCAAGTGGAGACAACTCTTTCAACCTAGGCCAGGTAGCCGCAGGATCTCAGTCGAATGCTTACCCTAACCAGTCGAGTTCTCCATACGGAGTTTCAACAGCTGCAGACGGTACAGTGTTGGGTACTATCGGAGAATCAACTTCGGTTCTTTATCTAAGTAACAGTAGCATCAGCTCAAGTTTCTTCGATGTTCTTACGCCAGGCTCATCTTTAGTTGTCGGTAGCTGGACTGGTACGGTTGGATCTGGCGGAGTAGGTTCTACCAACTCAGATGGATATCGCTCAGTAGCAATCGCTTCTGCTAGCGGCTCTCAGGCGTTAGACTCAATCAGTAGCATCACGGCACAGTCTGCGGATTATGCTCAAAATGCTTTCTGGAACAGAGGTTACCTCCGCCAGCTTGTTGCACTCCCAAGTTCGGGCGTTGCTGCAAAGATTGGTGCGGGTTACTCTTCGTCTCAGGCTATTGAACTTAGTGGTTCTATTATTCCATCATTTGGTCAAAGCGGAACAGCCGCGTTGTTCGACTTAGGATCTTCGGATTATAAGTTCCGTTCAATGTATGCTGGTAGCAATGGAAGCGCTGCTCTAATTGCCTCTGGATCAGTTACGCCAGAGTTGGATGATTCATTCGACATTGGTGGTTTGGGTTCATTCTCAACCTCACCAAGCTTCTCGGTTGGTGGTAGCCAGAGCATTAGTGCATCAGGCATTACTCCTTCAGGAGGAAGTGAGGATACTTACCCTGCTAACTTGGCTGTTTCTTCGCTTTCAGCTGATGCAGCTGCAGCGATGACTGCAGGAGCAGTAATTAAACTTGGAGGTGGAGGAACATCTGTTAAATTGACGATAGCTTCTCAGCCATCATCAGGTGATACCGCTGTTTCAATTAGCGCAGTAGAATTAGTAGAAGGTAGCTTCCCAGCTAGCACTTCCGACATGTACGAGACGCCTCAGTTGGCTAAGTTCCTTGAGTGGCGTAACTTGTATGTAGACGGAGTATCTTACATGGACGAAGTACAGTTAGACGACATTTCTGAACCTTCAGATGTTTCTAACAAACTTTACAGTGTAAGTAGTATCCTTCACTGGAATGGTGCACCTCTTGGTGTTCCAGTAACATACCGTCACGTAATGACTTCATCGGATATTTCTAACAGCAGTCAGACATACACGATGACAAGCAGCGATAGAACTGGCGACAGCGATGTTGTATTCAGCAGTTCAACTGTTCTGAACAAGGTTCAGGTTTACTTGAATGGTCAGTTACAGTTCATCAACGCATCTGGAGACGTTAACTTGACATCAACTTCACTTCAGCTCGACTTCTTAGCAAGTGGTGCTTTAGTTGCAGACGATATCATCCAGGTTATCGTGTACGCGTAATCAAAAATATTGACTTAGGATGAGTCATAATTTTAAAGGGAGGCTTCGGCCTCCCTTTTTTTATTAACTACAAAAGAAAAAAACATAAAATGTTTTACAACTGGAGGTTTATCGTGGATTCAAGATTTAAGTCAAGTTTAGAAAAACAAATTAGCGAAGAAATAAGAAAAAGCGAAGATATGATAGCTTCTGATATTATGGGCTCTAGAGTTTCTGAAATTTTTACTGAAAAAATGCAAAGTAAAATGAATGAAATTGCTCAGATAACAGATACTCAGGTTTTGTTAACCAATACTATAGCTTTACTCAGGAAGTCAGTCAATATACTCAACGATTCAATTGCAGAAGTTAACGTTTCACGTAGGGAGCAGCAAGGCAGAGTTAATTCACTTAAAGACTTTTATGTTAAATTTATCGAAATAGAAGAAATAGTCAATTCTGAAGTAAGAGCAGCGCAACAGCAAGAAGAAGAGAACCAAGAGTTTGGCTTTGCTGAAGAAGCCCGCCGCGCTCAGCAAATGAGAAGAATTGGTCAGAGACCAGAGAAAATCAAGACAATAAGAAATGAAGAGTCTTGATAAATAGTGACTCTATTACGCTTACAGAATTCTGAAGGGATATAATTAAGTGTATGGCTGCAATCCTTGATCCAAAAACGCGCTTTTTTGATACATTTTTAACAAAAGAAGGTCGGCGTCAACTTGCAAATGGTGAAATACGCACTAGATTTATCTCTTTTTCTGATAGTTTGACTTCTTACGAACAGAGTGAATTAGGCGTTATCAATTCGAAAGATGGCTCTGTATTTTTTGAGGCGATGTCGCGCCCTCAAGACCAAATTGTTACCGAGAACCCTAGCATTATAAACATGATGGAACTCAGAAATCCTTCTGCTCAACCTTCTTTTTTGGTAGATGATGAAATAGGGCCTAGCGGATCTATGACTAATTCGGCTATGTTTGGAAAAGAGATACTAGTTCCACCCGATGGGCGAGAAATATTAGTAGTCACAGGCAGCGGAATTGATAGAAAAGAAGTCGACTATGATCTCCGCAGTCCCTTTTATATAAGCGGTAGCAGATCTCAAGAATTATTCTACAATAGTAAAACAACTGGATTCAGAGGGTGGTGGTCTTTTGACGAATCGGTAACTCAATTAAGCGAATTTTCAGAACCTTCTTACTTGAGTTTCGAGAGAAATCTAAATTCCCCCAACAATCGCACTGTAACTGGAACGGACGGAGTAGCTGGGGCAGCTTTGACATCTAGAACTTTAGTCATTAATTTTAGCGGTAATATAGATTTCACCGCGTCTGTTGGGGATACAATTGGTTTTAAGGCTTCTAGTGGTAAAAGGATAGCCTTTAGGGTAAGAGTAGCCGTTGCTCCTGGGGATAATACCCCAAATTTGCAAGTAACATATTCTCCATCATTCTCTTTGAGAGAAGACCAAGCAGCTGCAAACGATTCTGATTCTGAAAATGAATCTAATTCCGACATGGGAATGCAGGTGGGGGAGATTAACACTCTGCACTTTTTAAGCGCTAATGTAGCTCAAAACTTGTCTTCAAGTAGCCCTCTTTCTACCAACGCAGCTTACATGACATACGACTCAGTATCTACTAAAAATGTTATTGATCCAAACCCTTTATTTGAAGAAGTATCCCTTCCGTTAGTTTGCGACGAGAATAAATCTTATAAGACTAAGCAAGACGGATTTATACAAATAAACTTAAGAGAGAAGCATTATCAAACTGGTATAAATTGGAAAGAAGATTGGGGAAGTTCTCCTGGCGGAGTAGATGCTGCTAGCGAGTATATCAATCAAGTATCTACGTGGTTCTACCTTAAAGAAGAAGCTTTTACTGACGGTAGCTATCCGACTCAAACAATTATGCAACTATTTAGGGGAAATTCGCTATCTTTCGAACTGCAGTCTGTTGGTCCGGTTTTAAGGGCGAGGATACATAATTCCGCTACGAACGGAATAAGAGAAGAACAAGTTAGTAATTCTTTAGATCCAGAGAAATGGCATAGAGTTTCAGTTGTTTATGGCCCTGATTCTAATTCAAACGATAACTCAAAATGTTTCTTATATGTTGTTTTAGACGGTGATAGGAGAAAATCACTTAGGATTTCAATAACAGGTAATGAAAAAGTAAGAGACGTAACTGATTTAATATTAGGAAACAGTCTATCTAGTCTAAATTCTCAACCCGACGAGGGTAGAAGGCTTTTAGGTTACATACAAGAGTGTCAATATTTCATACTTAGGGCAGATAGCATCAAAGGAAACTTTGGAGCAGAAAGGTTTCATCTTCCTGCATATGGAAACAGTAAGTTAAACGATCTGTATGACAGTTTTCTTAAAGATGGAAATCTATTTTCAGATAAAACTAAATTCGATTCTTCAGGGCAATCGGCATCAAATGAAAATCCGGGTGACGATCAAAACCTGCTGATTGATAATTACCTTAGGTACATATCGGAAGGTGATAATCCGCTGCCTGATACTGGAATATTTGTTAGTTTAAGTGGCTCTATACTGGATAGCAGAGAATCTTTACGAGAATGGATAAATTACTCTCCAATCAGAGATGAAGCAGCCTTGTACTTCGGCGCTTTAACAAGAACTTACGTAAAAGAACAGCAACTTGAACGCGGAGTCAGTAGATCTACTGTTAAAAATATAGTAAATAGAGCCCAATCAACTATGTCTGGTAGCCTGAGAGCGTATAGACAGCTTGGATTATTACAACATTTAGATTTAGAGACAAATACAGGAGAAGCCGATTCTCTGCTTGAAGCAAAAAGGTTTAAAGTAGAACAAATACCAAATGGCGAGCGTATAAAAGAATTAGTTGATCTACCCCTAGGGGAAACAGGAGTATTCAAAACTAGGGTTGAAGCTTTTCCTCTAGTGGAACCGATATATGGTCAGAGTCCAAATAACTACGAGCGTCCGGATGTGATACCGCAGTTGGACAATGCAACTTTTTCGAACAGTCCAGTTTCTGGCGACTTTTTGAAAAGTGCTGGAACTGTTTATCACTTAAATGAAATTATCGACAATGAAGCCGACGGAGACGATCTTACGACTTCTTCTTCTCGACTTCCTAATTATTTTCTTCTTCCACCCATTGCAGCTGATTACTTTTCTTTCAACCACGACGGAGAGCCAAACACTTTGCAAGATGTTATGGCGTGGACTGATTTCTTAAGAAGAAGAGGAAGATCATCAGTTCAGGATTTAGACGCAATAAAAAATGGAAATATGTTAGAAGAGATAGTGAGCAGCACTCGAAATAAAGAAACTTATTTAGATTTAATGAAAAGCTGGTACAGAACTTTAATACCGCGTAGAACCTTGAATGATATAGTTAGCTCTTTAGGAATTGGTTCTAATTCTGATTCTATTAGAGACTCTAACGTTGGGATGATAAGGTATTTAACAAGGGATAGAAACGAAAGCTCAGTTAACGGCATAAATTATGATTTAAATGGTTTTAGTGAAGAGATAGAGTTTACTGCTACTAGTGAATCAAATACTTCTTTTATTCAAATGTTCGAAGTCGCTAAAGATAATGGAAAAGTAACTTTTGAAAAATTAGCAATAATGGATCTAGGAGTTATAAACACCAGCAAAGACTTAAACCATTTGTACGAAGTAGGCCAATCCACGGATACCCTTCCAGGTTCACCAAATGAAATTTTTGGTAATGAAATAAGAACCGACATTCCTAACTCTAATTTTGGGGAGAAAGATAATAATTTAAGTCATGTTTTTGCTTTCGGAAAAATTATTGATGATCCATCAGACACTACACCTGGTGCCAAAATTTACTTTTTTCCAATATTTACTTTAGAATGTAAAATTGAAGTTTAGAGAGGGATTAAGTGGGAACCTTACCGTATAACAAAGTTTTTAAAACAAAGCCAGTTCAACCTATTCGTTCTAAACTTCCGGGAATACCGCAACTTTTCAACGGAGAACAAATCGTTCTTAAGGATGACTTTTTTAGGATACTAAGCGAAAGAAAAAATCCAGCCTTAGGCGGAACAGATGTAGAAGCAAATTTGACAATTTATTATAACGTTTTTGCTATTCCTTTTGGATATGACACTCTAGAAGTTTACTTTAACGTAAATGGTAACAAAGAAGGATCTAAACTCATAAATCTTTATGAAAGACTTAACAGTAGAGAACATGAGATAGTAAGCTATATTAAAGGTATAATAAAAAACGCTGCAGAAGTTGTCAAAGCAAGAGGTTTAAATAAGGGAGAGAAAGAATCTTTCTATTCTAGAATTTTTAGTTCTCTTGCTTCTCAACCAGATCCAATCACTGGTGGTTCCATAGACAGCATAGTTTCTAGATTTCCTGAAATAAGCATAGATTCAAACGTAGCTAGTTTATATCACAATACCTATTATGAGAGTGTAGATAATTTAAATTCTATAGTGCCAAGAAATGTGATTCCTGTAACTAAAGATTTCAAGGAAATATGCAAAAAAATATTTGAAATTTCAAACACAGAAGAGTCTTATACCGGCTTTCAAAAAGAGTGCTTTAAATCAATTTCACAAAACAGAGATCCTCTAAAGACTTTTATGAAAGCTAATTTTTTAAAGTCAGATTCCGCTAGAAATGAAATACCAAATTTGTCTCAAGAGGAAAGGGAATTAGTAACTCATTTTATGAAATCTAGCGGTATCGTCCCAAAGCAGTCTTCAAAGGCTAATAACTATAAATTTTTAAGTGATGTTTCACTAGTGAATGACCGGACTAACTTAAAAAAAATTAGCGTTAGATTATTGATTCCAAGCTACAGTAAAGAAAAAATAGAATATTTAACAGTTTCTTTAGTGAATAGAGAAAACCCAAATGAAGTTTTTGAGGTAAAGACAGCGTATTCAATTTTAGAAAACCAGGTAAGTATTTCTAATATCGCTAAAGCTAATGACATAGGAAATTACCCTATTTCGATTCCCATTAAATCAAAAAAAGATTTAAGTTGTTACATTAATGACGTAGTCATAGAAAAATCGCAATATGTCAATAGGGATATCAATGCTTATTCATTCGATCGATCAGTAAGCAAAAACGAAATATCCAACAGTGCTTTTCAGTTTAAAAACTTGAAAAAAGCCAGCCCGAAGCAGTTGATAACTACTTTTGATTTAGGGGCTCTTGCGGACAATAATCTTCGAAGAGATTTAATCTCGAACAAGAGAACTGGAGAATTGATTGTTAACTCTACGGTAAGCCCTAACAAGCTTATTGGAGCGTATAACAGATCACAATCAGCGCAAGACTTTTCTAACGTAAAAGCTTATGTGACAACTATATCTAGAAATGATCTAAATAACTTTCCTGCTAATCTCATAAAGTTGTTTTCATTAAAAAATGAGTTAAAAATAGTTCGCGTTGTATGTGAACCCCTTAATAGCGGAAGCAAATTCCAGATACCTGTTTTTAACCCTTCTAGCACTGTAATAAAGCATGTTGATCCAACGCCTGGTGCTAAGTACAAATATTCTATTCACTTTAGGCATATCAACGGTGACTTTATTGAGGAGCCTTTAATTATAAATCATAGAACTTTACCAAGTGGTTTGCCTAATATTAAACTTCATTATAATGGAGTCAGAGAAGAAAAGTATGCACATATTGTGCTAAATTCTGATTCAATAACTAACGTGGCTAAAGAAGTAGAAACCGGTTTAAAGAAGGCTTTTTCTAACTCAGAAGGAGCTAAGAATTTTTATTCAAGTATCTTCGAAGAAAAAATAAAAGAAGATTTACAAAACATCGGAAACATTTTTCAGCTCTTTGTAGAATACTACTACCCAAAGACTGGAAATTACGGAAAACATGTGATTTTAGATCTAATTTCTGAAGAGGGAATAAACGAGTTCAGAGTTCCTCTTCCAGCTATAAAACACTCTAATATAATCATGAGCTATAATTTGATTGTGACAAACCCTATTGAGATACTCTCGAATGGAATTGAAAAAGTTGAAAAAAAGGAAACAAGAGAAATTTTTCGCCGTAGAACTGCAGCTTTCTTTAATTCTTTTTCATTGACTTCTGGTATTTTACCAGTATCAGTTACAAATCCAGAAACCGGTCGTGAAGAATATACTAGTAATTCTAAGTTTCCTGTTAGGGACATTTTTAACAAAGTATGTTGTATTGGCGGTTTCAAAGAGTTTACAACAGAACAAGAACCAAATAAAGCTAATATTTCAATGATTAACGCTTTGTATAGCCCGGATGATGGCGAAAGTATAGTTAGCTGGAAAGTAGCTCCATCAACAAATAACCCATTAACTTCTAATAAAAACATAGATTTTTTTGTAGTTACTGGAACGATAAACTCTACAGAAATACCGATTTCTTGCCATCCATTTGTGAATTTTAATTATGAATATAAGATTAGAACATGTTCTTTTCTAGGCTCAGCCGCTAAAGTAAAATTTAAGGTATATATAGTCTATTCTGATTATACTATTGAGAAGAGCAATATTTCATATGAGTTAGAAATTACTGATATCAGAAAGTACGTAGCGGAGGATTAAGATGGTTTATAGAGTTAGAGGTATTTCCAATCTGGCAGGAAGTTCTCAATCTGCTTCTACAATTTCTAGAATAGCTGCTTCTACAAGTAGTTCTGCTTTTTTTGCTAATGCTACCCTTGCTTCAATTCCCGCATTACCGGAGTATCTTTTTGTTCCCAACCCTATGGCTTTAGCTGCTGTAACTTTTGCCGGAAGCGTCATTGCTGGAGATAGCAGAGGTTCATTTTTGCATTCCTCTAAACTGGAAGATCCCATAGCCGGATCGGAAAAAAATCCTCAATTTGAAGATAAAGAATTGATAAATTTTTTTAAAACTCAAGAAGGTAAAAATCACATCAATATTCAAAATGTCAGACGACCAGTTCATATATTAGCTGACTTTGATTACGCAACTTTAAATAGGAGTTTAGATCCAGTTGCCGATCCCGATGAAGAATCTAGGAATCAAATGTCCGGAGCGGCAAGAATATGGGCTAGGAATGAAAACGCCAAAGAGTGGAAAGAGTGGGTAGCTAGTTGCTTCTTTACTGAACTAGCTTTAGGAACTCCGGTAGAGAATGAAAGTTTTAGAGAAACAAACAATGATTTTTCCGTAACTACTCTTAAAGGCGATTCAGAAAGTTTGAGGGCTGTTACTGATAATGCTTTTAGAAATCTCGAAGGGTCACACGCGATTCGTAATCTCGTGAACGGATATTATGGTATTTACTTAGCTGAAAGTTTTGTTTTTGATGTCTTTAAATCAAACCCTTTCAGATCTGAGGGCGATAATGACGTTGTTAGATTAACGAAGCAAATTGATTCTTTACGTACACTATTAAACACTACCGATAATTTTAATGAATTTGAATCAGAAGTGCTTGATGAACAACTTCAAACCATAAAAGATAGTTTTCTCCTGAAGCGGAGCGGAGATTCTTTGACTTTGCCTAAGAAGATAACTTTTGGAGGAGAAAGTAAAAACCGTAACGATGATGTCTGTTTTCAACTTCAATACCCAGGTGACGAACAAGGTTTTATAAAATCTAGCATTGAAGTTACTAGGGCGATTGGGGGTTATCTAAAAGACGAAAAATTCTATTATCGCCATCTAGACAAAAACAACCCGGATTGGGTTAATCAGCAGAGTTTTAATGAGTATTACGACAAAATACGAGTTCAATCTATTTTACCTAAATCTGATTTTTTTAACCCGGGAAAAAATGTTTACGAGAAAGCTTTCAGGATACGAAAGATAATACTAAAATCTGTCTATCTAAAGAAAAACTCTAGCAAGTTAGCTTACTTAAAAGATCTTAAAGCTGAAGCTGGTAAACCTGTAATTGATGTTAATAAAGACCTAAGAGATCAAGACGATATCGAAAAAGCATTGTGCAAAACCTTATCGATAAGTGATAATGATTACATTACGATATCTCCTTATCTTACTGATGACTATATGACGACATCTAGTACAAATGAGTTTAATAATTTCTTAACCTTAAAAGATTCTTTTGATTACAAAAAATCTAAGCTCTTAAATCTTTTAGATGCTTTTAGTGAAAATAACGAATCTGATGCTAGGAGAATATCTCGAGATTTAAAAAAATTCACTTTTGACCATGGCCCTAAGCAACTAATTGGTTTAATGGAACAGTTAGAGCATCAGTTTTGCCCTATAGGAGAAAATAGCAGTCTTCAAGAAAAAAATGCTCTAGTTCTACTAGATCACAATAATATTGTTGCTCATTTAACTCATGGTAAGGTAGGTCAATTCATAATGGACGCTACTTTAGAAAAAATTAATTTAGTACATCACAGAAATGAGCCAAACGATCTTTCTTACGAAATTAAGATAACTAGCCCTAATTCAAACGCGAATCAAGCATATTATGATTTGTTTGACGGAAATAGATCCGGTCGTTTAATAAACTCTTCAATAGAATCTAGAGATGAAAATATTGGAGAAACCACAGTTAGAACAGCTTTTACTAGTGATTCTAGTACAGTCTCTTTAGAGTTTTCCAGGTTACTAAATTCTACATTTATAAAATCACTTTCTCCGGAGAGGAGAAAGGAATATATTTTCTTTAACATACTACTTCAATTATCTAGCCTTGAGTCTAATCCAACAGAATCTACTCCTTATTTTCTAGGTTTAGAAGAAAACGCTACTAACAATTTTATCAAGTTACCCGGAATAGCAGATGTTTTGTACTCGGAATATTTCAACAGGCTTTCCGACCAGAGTTTTAGAGTTCCAGGAAATAAGGTAAGCGATTTCTTTTCAGATGCGGGAGTCGCTAGCGGAGCAACTCAGGCTTTTTCTAGCATAAGCTCATTAAACAAAGCTACTGTTAACAATTTTCTCCTAAAGAGGATGCTAGAAGAATGCTTGAGTAAAGATTCTGGAGGACCCCTTGGAGAAGCCTTTGACGACATAGTATCATTGCAAGATAGGATAAGCCACATTCCGTCAGTTATGGATTTTGTAGCAAATTCATATAGAGAACTGGTATTGGACATCGCGGATAGGCTGACGCCTAGAACGACCGATAGCGCAGCAGGACAGCTTGGCAATTTCCGACGACAAGCTTTGGCTAATTTATTTCAGAATGCTCCAGCTAATAGGCCCGATAGTTGGTCTTTGGTTCTGCAAGATTTTGTTTCTAACGGTGCTAATGACTTTCAAGGAAATAATTTAGATTCCGAGGTATCAAATTCTGTAAATTCAGATATTAGTTTTATTAACGGGGTTCCGGACTTTACCACAAATGCCAGCGGGGAAGTGGTCGGAATCTCGGGATTTGTTGCAAATAAACAAGCCGGCATAAGGTCAGGTTTTTCTACTGCTAACATCAGAGACGAAGACGGCATAAATGATGATTTTAAAGCTTCTGTTCTTTCCGGAATAAAAGATAAAGTTTTAAAATTTGACAGAGAAACAAATATCTTGATTAACTTAGCTGAAAATATTTGCAGCATACTTTTTTACGGATTTCCGCCAGATGCACAAAACAAAATGTTTGAGCAAGAGTTTAACTCTTCTTTCCACATTAATGATAGCGGAATATTGAGTTCTATCGGTCTTTTGTCTGAAGAGGGAAATCTTGAGATGACCGGTCAAGAAATATTTGATGTTGTTTGGGGATATTGCACAATTGCAGATCAGTTAATGAATCACATCCCTGGCGTCAAAATGAAATTTGATTTTAAGAATTCTACATTTCGCCCAAATCAAGATTTAGTTTCCGACGAAGACGAAGTCTATAGGGAAGCAGATGACGTATACAACTTACAGCCAGCATTAGATTCTCTCGGTGATGTTGCCGGTGCTATTGCTACGCTAAGAACCAGGGCCAATAGATATCTGCCACCTGACGTGATGAACAAAATCCCCACTTCTCGTAATAAGGGCCAAGTCGGAGGAAGAGACTACCAACAACAAAGTTTTGGAGCTAATTTTGGAGATAACATTGAGGCTGGTAGAAGAAAGAGAGAACTCACTGACGATTTTTATGATTTAGCTGCTCGGGCAGCCGTGTTTTTCAAACAAGCTGATAAAGAAATTGGAAAAGAACCTCAGTTTAGTTTAGTTTTTAAGAGAGAAGACGAAGAAAGTAATAATCCTTTTAAGATGTTAGCAAAAGGCACTAGGCTCGGCTTTTTGCCTCACTTAGCGATAGATAGTGATTTCGCTCGGAACACTTTGGTTCACATGGAATCTAATTCTACTGGGGCTGAGGGAATAAGAACTAATTTAGGTGCCGGCACTGTAGTGCCTAGTTTTTATACTCAGCAAACAGTGAATAGGCTAGTAGGGCTTAGGCCGGTTGGTGAAAAATACCAGACAGCCTCCGGAAGAGAAGTTACTGACTCATTTAATAAACTTAAATTTTCAATGATTAAAGCTACCGACACTCACCCAAATCGCATAATTCCATCAATTTTAGACAGGGTATCTTATAGCGAGGGTATTAACACCAGAGAATCTGGAGCTCGTGGATCAGGAAGATATGGATCGGGGTTAAGGACTAGCATGCTGGCCTACCCACAATCTTGCTTTGGTTTTGTTCACTCTTTAAATTCTGATATTGAAGTATCATACGAATACTCTCAATATGCTGTAAGCGAAAATGTTTCTAACACTAGAAAAAATAAAGGAATCAATCAATTTAACTCTGAAAATTCTTCAGAAATTATAGAAGAACTTAGTTTATCGACGGAAGATTCTTTGGCTCAGCTAAATGATTTATATTCTACTAAATTAGCCCTTACTCCTCCTAGAATTTATCAAAAAATGGTAGAAAAAATTCCAAGAATGCACGAGTTCATAGGTGGCGTCAAAAGCGTTGAGGATACATCAATTTTTAATGAAGTTGTTCAAAACTTAGGAAGCTTAGATTTAGGGGAGTTCAAAGTTATACCTATAAGGCCACCGGTTCACCGCAAAAGAAAGAAATTTACGGTTGAAATAACAATTGTGAAAGAATCCTATCAGTTCGTAAAAGCACTTAAAGCGACTCCTCAAAGGGCTTTAGGGTGGGATGGACAAGTAACCGAACCGATTCAAGCTGTTATTCCTTGCAATGCTACTTACTCAAATCCTAGATATCCATCAGATTTTTATGACGAATTAATAGACGTCTTATCTACTTTTTTCGTTGGATCTGCATTTACACCGCGATCAGTTCACGATGACCGATTAGCGCGTGGAGAACCTTCTTTGTACCTTTCTCCTTACTATGACTACAGGCAAGATGGATCTGTCGGCATACTAAATGATTTTGGCAACTACATGAATAATAATGTCCATGGCCCTCTTATACCATTAGGATCGGCCGGCAACATAAATGATTATGAAGCAGAGACCTTTGGTTGGCAATTTGATCTATTTTGTAACATTATGTCTAAGTTCTACATGCACTCCGGAGATCCAAATACCAACGAGCATAGGGTTACTAAATCGCATCCTCCACCACCAAACGCTGTGCCGCACGGAACAGGCTTAGAACATATTAAGGACATGCTAGCAGCATATGTCTATAATGGGGAAAATTCTGGAAGGTACAGGCTAGATATTAAAGATTGGTTGAACAACTGGAGTGAACCTGAAGATTTTGATTGGTCACATTACTTTTATTTTATTAGTCCTTCATCTACTAACCCAAACCCGTGGTTTATTAGATCTGATCACGCCCATTACCCTACGGAAGGATTACCAACCTCATATTATACATCTACTTGGCCTAACGAACCTAGGAAGGCTATCTTGGGTTCTAATTGGGACGGTGCTGCTTATGTCGATTTAGGAAGCAGGTATTCAGGTCAAACTAAGATTAACTCAGACTTACGGTCTTTTAGTACATCTAGGCCTGAGTTTAGATCAGCTAACAGAACGGGATTAAAAACAAGAAGCCAAAAGATAAAAGTGGAAATCTACTTAGTTAAGGGTAGAGATGGCAACTACACTCATTATAGTACCGAGCCGGTTTTCGATGACGAACTTGACCATCCTTCTTTGAGGCCAATAGATAATCTATACGACGGTAGGGGATTTGATTCTAGGGAACCAATTATTCTCAGACCTAGTTCTGTAGCTGAGGTGCAGTACACTTTTGGTGGAGTTGCACCCCAGTATCTAGGACCTTTTGTTCCAGGAGATGAGCCTCCCTCTCCTGACAATTATTTTGTTAACGAGTCTTTACCGTTCATCGCAGTTTATGATTGGGGAACTCAACTTGCAAATGCTTTACGTAGCACTTCTTTAGAGGAATGGGAAAATATAGATGAAACTAATAACCCCAAAACCACAACCTACAGAGTTTCAACTTCAGAATTCACAGGTATTTCTGAAGAAGATATGGATCGTTTTCTCCGAGACAAAGCAAATGAGCAATTTGAAGCTCAGCAACCTAGGGCTTTAACTTTTTTGAACAAATTTAGGTTCGCTGTAGATAACTACATACGTCAACGTCCGGGATTATCTGAAGATCAAAAAGGGTGGTTAAGAACAATCACAGGTAAGTTTCCGTATTTTTACGATTGGAAAGTGCAATTCCCATCTCTAGAGGTAGATATTCAGCTTGATGTCGAAAACTTTGTAGAAGAGGGGGACATATATCTAGATCTAAACTGGCGTGCTATTAGAGATCACGATCTTCAGGATGATTCTTCTTCAAGGAATAGTTTTAATGAACTAACTAAAAAAGATAAAATCGAAAACATCTACTCTTTAGAAAAAAATTACTTGGATTTTGTTTTCTCTATTAAAGAATATGCCACAAAGTGTTCTAGCGCATTTGAAAGTGGGATGTCAATTTTTTCAAAATCCGTAGAAGCTTTCACCAATGATCCAGGCGGGAGTGACAACAATAATTTTGAAATCATAAAAGAACCAAGCAACAGAAACTATTTGGCGGGAAGAACCTTTTTGGGTCAGGCAAAAAGTAAAAATATCGTAGGAGAAGTTAGAAAATTCGTAAAAAATAACGGCTTTTTGTCAGTTACCCCGGATACGTTAGCTAGCTTAGATTCTTTGAAGAATTTATATTCTGAGCAATATTTTTCGACAGAAAATGATTTTAGACACAAATCTAAAGGAATACAAATACAAAAAGGTTATAGGGTTCAAGTGCCATTTAAAATTTGCCCATATGATATAAGGATTCCATATCAGTTGCGTGGAAGGGATGGTTTTGCTCCTCAAGAAAATCCTACTAAGCATTGGCAGCAGATGGAGAGAAATTTTTCAATTGTAGATCATTACGGCAAAGCTGCCTTAGATTCAAACGATACCCGGGTCTGCTTCGTAGGTATAGAGAGCGGAGAATTACAGAAGATAATAGATTCTCCTTTAAGCAATTACGGAAGCTATTCTGAGGAGAGCCGTAATTTAAGAAATCGAAGAGATAGGTTTGGTTCAACACAAGATTCTATCAAAAAGTTTCAGGTTAAGCTTGAATTGTTTGATTTTTTCAACCCTTGGCTGCAGTTTGAATATGCTGAAGTTATAGAATTTAGTAGAGAAAAACCATACAGGATATTGTCGCCTCATGATGAAGAGCCTACTCTCACCCGAAACCATAAAAATTCCGCAATTATAAGAAACATATTTAGCCAACAACAATTCAACCGTGTCGTTAATGCCGGCAACACCGGCGTCGAATATGTTAACTTTAGTGGAGGCGCTGCTGGAAATAAGTACGATTTACTTGATGTTTTTCTTAAAGCTTATTCTAGTAAAGTTTTAGGGTTAGACTTTTTCTCTTTCATGATTCCTAAAAGAGGAACTACTCCCCCTGTTGCTGACTTTGTTTACGATAATGTTAACTCAGAAGGTATGTTGCCAGAAGAGAGAAACTATCAAGAATATCTAAACGAATATACGCAAGCAGTTTTTCACTTAATTGAAGAAGCTGAGGGAGCTAATTTTGGCGATGTTCGCCATTTGATAAAATATTTCTTTGATCGACACGTTGGAAATGAAGAGGGTGATTTAGCTTCAGCTAGTTCTATAGCGGGAAGTAATTTAAATGTAAGGCACTATGATGAATACGGCAGATCAACTCTAGTTAGCGGAGAATCTGGTTTTGGTGGATTATTTACCAGCGATGTAATAGATAAATCCGATCCAGAATCTCCTAAATTTTTCCCCTATAAGTTTAGTAAACCAATAACTGAAACCAGTTTGGCAGCAGCTGAAATACTGACATCTATAAACGAATACTCTCCTAACTTTTTAAGAGAGTTTAGGCATGGTTTCGCATTTGATAGAATAGTCGGCATACCTTATAAAATGAAAAATTTTAAAATATCAAAATTTATTCGTAGGGAATTAAGTGGTAAGCCTGTAGATTTATCTGGTCTAGACCAACGAGATTACAATTTGCAAACAGGGGAGTTGACTGATGATTATTTTGAAAAACTTAAGAGTAGGTTAATATACCTAGATAAAGATAGCCAAGATGGAATCTTTGTCGCTAGCAATGTTTTATACCCCTTGAGCTTAAGGGCTAAAGTTTGTAAGATAGAGGATAGTTGAAATGAGCGAAATTACACCTTTAGGACACATTGACGGAGCTAGATCAAAACATTCTAAAGCCGTTGTTATTGCCGTCTCAAAACCTCCTAGTTGGAGATCTCCCTTTAAACCCGACCAAGATCGAACTGTAGCTAATCTAAATTTTGAAAATATATTTGTCTATAATTTTTACACTTTAGATGAAAGAACTCGGTATAGCTTTAAATCCGAATCTGATAAGCAAAAAAAATCTCCATTTAGGCCTGATGTAGATACAGCGATTAGAGATATAACCGGTCGAGTTATCAACGAATATCCTTCTCAAGCTTTCGATGATTTTAACAGAACTGTGAATGAGAGAATTCCTTCTTACGTTAGATTAGCTTGGGAGCCACCTCCCGGTTTTGAGAGTCCAGAAATGGTAGCATCTGAAGCCAGGATAAACGCGTTTAAGTATATGTGTGGGTTATTACCTCCGGAACTTGGTGTAAGATATCCTTTTGATCCAATATCAACAGAAAGTTTCGAACTCCAGCAGCAAGATTACGTTGCGATAACTAACGAATACTTGGATATGTTTAGCTTCGATGGCGAAGGGGGCAATCAAGTTAATAATTGGTTTGCTGAAGAAGTAGATTCTTCGCATTTTCAACCTAGACTTGAATTTTTGTATAATTTTGTTCTTGGGCCTGATAAGGAACACAAAAACTTTACTTCAGGTTTTCAAAATATTACCCCCAATGCATGCGAACCTGTTTATAAAAATACCAACGGTAGTGTTGATCCATCTGAATCTATTGTGCAAACATACGATAGTGCTTTGTTAGAAGATTTAAATTTACCGATTTACGACAAAACTATACCAGAAGATACCACAGTAGTCTTGAATACAGATTATTCTTGGTCAGTATCTAGAGCTTCTTCTAGAAGTTCAGGGATGTTGTTGAATATGCAAACTAGGATGAGAAACGTTAAATATTGGCAAGAGATATTAACTAAATCCGGTATTTCTAAGGTAAAAGAATCTTCGCAAGGGATAACATATGATGACGTTTTCGAAAGAACCGGAACACCTGACGGTCCTCTAGAAAACATTATGAAAAACGCTATAGCTTACCAGGTAGAAAATATAAATAGCTACTCTCCAGACGATGTCCCAGACTTTAAACTAGCTGGTTTTGTGATAGAGAAAACTCAAAAAGTAGAAACAGAGAAGACTACCATTAATGACTCTGGCAAGCAAGTACCTGCCCCTGAAGAAGATGAAGTTAGATTTAGTTACGAAAAATTTCCTTTAATATTTATTCCTTGCCAAAGTGGGGGAACTCCAGTAACTAGCTATCTAGACACCTCTGTTAATTACGATAAAGAATACGATTACTCTATTAGAGCTGTTTACTCTTTTTCTTTGAGGGTACCTATAGGCGAGGGTAAGGCAATGCATTGGCACTATTTCTTAAATTCTCCTCACTCTACAGTTTTAACAATAGAAACCAGAGAAGTTTTGCCTCCTCCATACCCAAGAGATGTATGGGCTTTTCATGAGTATTACTCTGGAGAAGATGGTTGTTTAGCTTTGCATTGGGCTTTTCCGGTCGCAAAACAAAGAGACGTTACTTATTTTGCCATTTTTAGAAGAAAATCAATTTATGAACCATTTCAATTGTTACAGATATACGACTTTAATTACTCGATATCTGACCCAGATCAAAGCGCCAGAGAAATAAAAGCGGTTGTAATCGACCCGAAAGACATAGATCTAGAAAGAACCGGCGGCCCTCTAAATACTAGAGAGAAGATTAAAAGGTTATCTGCTAGTGATCCAAAGACAATGTTTAAAGACAAGAAATTTAAACCAGATACCGATTACATATATGCTGTTTGTGCGATAGACGCCCATGGGCAAATGTCTAATTACAGTTCTCAAATAAGAGTAAGATTAGATAGCAAGGTCTACAAATTAGAAATTCAGCAAATATCGCCTCCTGGTGCTCCGCTGGTTTTTCCCAATTATTTTATAAAGACAAAAGCATTTCAAGATGTAGCCCGGGCAGCAAACTACAGAAAAGCTACCTTGAGGTTTAGACCAGATTACAAAAAGGTTAGTGTAGATAGAAGCACTAAGAACATAGTTAATGGAATTGATGAAGAAAGAGGCGGAAACGAGTCTAACTGCTATTTTTTGCAAATAATTAACCCGGACAGAGCTAACGACATTGTTTTAAAGTATCAAATAGATGATCGCTTAATCATGGAAAACAACGAAGAAGAACTCAGGAAGGTTGCGAAGTTGGTTGGAATACCTTTGCAAAACTTAGAAAGTTAGCTAAAATTCCAATCAAGAGACTAGCTATAATAAATTTTACTTTTTTTCGCTACTAAGTATATTTAAAAAGTATAAATCAGGAGAAAGATATGGGATTCTTAGACCACAGTACAAACAATATTATCGTAGACGCTGTACTGACTGATTTAGGCAGAAAGAGGTTATCACAAAATGATGGCTCTTTTTCTATCGTTAAGTTCGCTTTAGGCGATGATGAAATAGATTACTCTATTATCAAAAAGTTTGGACTGACAGTAGGAAGAGAGAAGATTGAAAAAAACACTCCAATCTTTGAAGCTCAAACTAGTTCTAACTTAGGCCTAAAATATAAATTGATCAGTATGTCGAGTCAAGTTGAGACTTTTATCCCAAGTTTAGTAAATTCAAGCGCAGCAGATTCTTCTTCTACCAATATAAGCGCTTCAGATGCTTTAACAAGATTGCAGAGAGCTGCGACGCAGAAAACTGTTATATTGTCTCAAAAAGTTGGGGTAGGTAGTAATGCACAGTCAGACGGAGCTATTCCGATTGATATGCAAGAATCTGTATTTATGATTAAGGCTTCCAATAGGTTTTTAGAAGTTTTAGCAGGTAGTAGCCCTCTTCCAGCTTCTTATATCACAGAAAGAGATCAAATGGCAACTTATCGAGTTGCTGCGACTGCTGGAGCGAATAATACTCCAAGTATTACATTGACTTTTAGAGCAAAGCAAAATCTAAATCAAACTGTTTTTAATACATTCGGTAATTCAGAGGGTGTCATCACTACAGTAGCTACGGTTACTGGTTTGCTAACAGGTATTCAACACCATATTACTTTACCTTTGAAGTATAGCAATAATTCCTGATGTTATTTTCGTATGCAGTGAGTTAGGGGAAATTTTAAGTGGCCGTTTTTAAATCTTTATTAAGCAATGATATCAAAAACACTAAATCGGTGTTGAACCAACTTGTAGATATTGTTAGAGAAGATGTTTCTGGTTCAAACTCTAGAAAGAGTTATGAAGTATTCGTAACTTCGAGTTTTGGCCCTGGGGTAACTTCTTCTTTATACCAGACAGTATTTGACCAAGATTTTAGTCTACAAACATCGAATAGCCTTTTTGACATGACTTTTGGTTTTTACCATGATTCTCCAGAGTCTAAAACTCCTGCTGCTGCCGCGGGAGGAACAAACACCTCGGCAGGTGCTTTTATTACTGAAGATACTGCTGGTAAAAGAAGGTATAAGCATACTTCTTTGATGATGAGGGAAAAGCAAGATATTTATAAGCAATTTGCCGCCACCCTCTTAGGAAGTGCTAATGATTCTTTTAAGGCTCCTTATTCTAGGGACGCAAATGCAGCTGGAACTATCAACGCAGCTTTGTTCCTAAGTTTTCACCGGCTTTTTGTTAGGGATGGTATCAAGAGAGAAACTTTTGCTATGAGGTTAAATCACAATGTCGCAAATGCATCAGGTGTAGCGGCAAGGTTTACCGATAACCTATTTCAAACAATGGGAGTAACAGAGAGAATTTATACCGATTTTGGAGCTTCAACAAATCAGCCAACCGCAGTTGGTGGTCCTGTCGGTAATGTTGTTAGAGCTTCCAATACTAACGAAGTTGTTGGTTTAATTTTTTACGATCACGGAACAGTTGTTCTAGACGTTGAAAAAGTATTCTCTAAAACAGATATTGGTCACGGCATGATTGATGCAATGACAGCAACAGCTTCTTCTGGCTCAGCAGCTAGCGTCTTTAGCCCTACGGGGAGGATCCCAGCTGGCAAAGCACTCTTTGGCCCCCCACTTCAAACAGGCGGAGCTACCCCATCTTTGACTTTTGGTCAAAATGGTCCAGGAGATGCCACCATTCCTGGAACGGCAATTACCGCCGGCGGAACAATGTGGCCTTACTTTTGGACGTCTGGTTCTATTGACAACATTGTCGAACATGTTTGCGTGACTAGATTCGGTAGTGATGCTGGAACAGCAATAACATTCCAAAACAAAACAGAGATTAATTCAACGATATATTTCGTTAGAGCTCAACCAGACGAGTTCAATTATTCCTCTAACCCGTCTTATGTGAGTGATACAGGCGAAATTTTAGTAACTGATAGTTCGGTCAATAGCTTGAATAAACCTTTCTCTTACATAACAACCGTTGGGCTTTATGGCGATTACGACGAT
>Ga0163109_10000432_pt1 | contig 33950 bp, 73 predicted proteins | sample CRUFie1St13metaG_FD_108704 | JGI IMG/M metagenome (GOLD analysis project Ga0163109, IMG submission 108704) | Marine microbial communities from the Costa Rica Dome - CRUD Field 142mm St13 metaG | ecosystem: Environmental > Aquatic > Marine > Oceanic > Photic zone | place: Costa Rica: the Eastern...
TTTGTTTGCACGAGTACCTTATTTTTTTCTTGTTGAACATTTAGGAGATTTTGGAAAGAAATATCCATACATACCAATACAAGTAATTTGGGGAGATAAAAAAGAACCTAACCAATTTGACATTCAAGGAGAATTTGGTGCATATCAAGGTAGTCCATTTCAACAACTAACCGAAGATATGCGAGTGTATTATGAAATTGATTTGGGTTTAGATAGTACAAGCGACTTCCCAGACTTCTTTTTACACCCAGCAGTAGATAAACCCTATGGAAAGTTATTTGGAATAGCTAGTGGTAATCAATATGCAGTAGCAGAAAAGGTTGATGACTGGAAAAAATATGTAAAGAAACCCAAAAAGGTTAAAGTGCCAGAGGATATTGAAACTATAATTGTTGGAAAAAAACCAGAGTTTACAACTGGAAAAAAGAAAAAGAAAGTAGATTTACCAAAGGGAGAAAAGAAACTACCTAAAGGCAAGGAGAAGCCCAAAGAAAAACCAAAATCAACAGAAGGAGAGTTAGCAGTTAAAAGGGCTATTATAAGCGATTTAAGACAAGATAAGAAAGATTTAACCCAATTATTTAGGGAAAAGCTATTAACAAAAAAAGAATACTTTGCAGAACTAAAAGTAATCAATGAACAAATAAGTGATGTAACTAAACAATTAAAACGAGGTGGAAAGATTTAAGATAAAACAATCTGATATAGATAGATTGAGTGGTGGTAAAAAACCAATTCTTGTTCAAGTAATAAAAGAAACTAAAGACCAATACCAGTATGAACATTATTCTATTGGAGAAGTCTTTTTATTAAGAAATCAATACGATGAATATATAACTGGAACTTGCTTAACAAGAAAAGATGAATTAACCTATGCCATAAAAATAGGAGATTATAAAGTGTTAGATAATAGAAAACATATAACCAATGAGTAGTTTAGAAGATTTATTATACGAAATATATAATGATGGTCTTTATGATGAGGTTATGGATTTAGCTAATAAATTAAGAAGTCGAGAACGAAACTTGGAAACAAAAGACCTTATTGATATGGCTTATCAAATGATTAAAGAAAACAAAGAAAAAAATAGTAAATAATTATATGGTGGTGTAGCATAACTGGATAATGCACCAGTCTTCTAAACTGGCGATTGTAGGTTCAAGTCCTACCACCATCACAAAACAAACCGATATAAACAATGAGTGGACTACAAAAATTAGCTTTATATAAAGTTGTTGAAGACAAATTAGAGTTATGTGGTTTTTTCAATACTCCAGAAGAAGTGCAAGAGTATCTAGTCAAGATTAGAGAAATGATTGACAACCAATTTCAGCACCAGTTACAAGGGGAGTATGTTGCTATTCCTAGTTTATATTATAACCTTGTCCGAAAATGATTGTAAACGATATAAAATTTTATTTAGATAGCTTTGTAGATAGTAAAAGAACCTTTAAGATTAGGCAATCAAAAAACTACTCTGAAATTATTACTGATACTGGTAAAAAAATAATATCAAATAGTAATAACAAATTTCAAAATGGTTTATTTCTTTTTATGATGGTAAAAAGAGATGTAGAAAAGTTTATTGAAACCTATGGTCAAGTTGAACCAGCACCAGAACTTCCAGTAAACTATTATAACGATGTTTACGATAGAGAACAAAAGACAATAGGTATTGATATAAATAATGCTTATTGGTCAGTTGCTTACTTAAAGAACTATATAAGTAAAAAAACATATCTACGAGGTCTTGAACAAGATGACTTCAAACCAATTAGATTATCAGCTTTAAGTTCATTGGGAAAGGGTAGAGTATGGAAAGTTTATGAAGGTGGTAAATATGTTAGAAATGAAATGACTGAAGGGGAAAAAAGACTACAAGATATTTATTTAGATATACGATATACTACCTATGCAGTTATGGAAGAAATAGCCAATGCTTTGGGTGGAGATTTTCATTGTTGGAAAACAGATTGTGTTTTCTTTAATGATACACCAACAAATAGAAAACTTGTAACCACTATTTTAGATGGTTATGGACTTGAATATAAAATGGAAAAACTATGAATGAAATAAAAGAAATTATTTTTGCTATCTTTTTAGTGCTATGCCTACTATCAATGATGGTTATTATTGTGGCTTTAGGATAGGTTTCTAGCTTTTAATTCTTTGTTCACTAGGGTTAGCATATCTTTTACTCTTTTCTTTACTTCTGTGTCCTCTATGTCCTTGTTCAACTCCAAGTTGGCTTTCAAACTTTTTAAGGAACTATCTGTCTTTTGACTAATATGTTCTTTTAACTCTAATTTCATTTTCTTTAATTTTATATTTTTTAATTAACCTAACAAGTATTTTTTCTAGGTTGTTTTTTTTAGCTTGGGGTGGGTCAAATATGTATTCTCTATCATAATGCTCTGGTATCTTTGCAATAGTCTGTTTTAGGTTTTTACAAATCTTTATTGCTTTTTCTTTAGACACTATAATACTTTTTTGAATATAAAACCTTGTTTATTCTTGGGTCATTATAACACTTTTGGGCTATGAATTTACCAAATTCTTGGTCTGATGGATAATGAACACCTAATGCTAATCTAGTATCTGCAATATCTGAAGCTAATCTCATAACTTGTCTTTGCTTGTCTGGAAAAAGACCAGAAACAAAAAAGCCCATTAGCCAAGATTGTGTACTATGACCACTTGGATAAGCTGGGCTATTTCCACTAATTGTTGCTAAAGGGTTAAAATCTTGTTTGGTATAATAAGCCACTTGATATGCTCTAGGTCTATTATAGAATACTTTAAGTTGCATAACTAAAGCACCCATATCGTACATTATTTTATCAATTTTACTTTCAAGTTTAGAATAGTTTATACCCATTTTTCCATACTCTCTTTCTAAAACTTCTTTTACATTGAAATCGCAATCTCTAACAAAGTTTGGGTCGTGCCATCTTTGAAAAACACCTTCTGTTTGTGAAGCAGTCATATATTCTTTTATGACTTCTATTTCTTCTTCAGTTTTTTGTATATCTGGATATGGATAGCCAGTAAACTCATTAAACTTTGGAGTAAATATATTTTTCTGTTCAAGAAATCTTTTGTCCTCTTGATTTAGTCTTCCATAAACCAAAAATTCATTAACCATCTCTAAACCCCTATCGTTGCTCATAATTGTAATATACTTTTGTATGTAAATATAAACAAAAAAAAGAGGGCTGACAAATCAAAGAAAAAAATCAGCCCCCTTTGGAATGGTGGGAAATATATTCAGTAAGTATTATGGAAAACTTATAACCACCACATATTAAATAACAAACAAGAGAAATTAAATCTCTTAAAAGCAAATATAACAAATAAATTGTTAATAACTACAAAAAAAATTTGTCTTTACATTTTGGATAATATAAAAAGTTTTGTAATTTAGCCAAAGTATTATGGAAAAAACCAAATCAATGAAGATGAATTTAGATGATTATAAGAAAGAAGAAAACCAAAAATTCTTTCTTAACACATTAAATTTTCTTAACGAGGGTGGAGTATATATTTTCAAAGACTACCCAGAATGTCAGTTTGTAAAGAGAGGAAATAAATTTGTTTGTAGTATGGATAGCTATGCTATGATTATACCATTGGTTACTAAAAGTTTTCTAAAAAAGTATTTTTATTTTACAGATGACTAGACTATTTGACAATATAATAAAAGGGATAATTATAGCTTTTGGAATTGTGTTTGCCTTATCGGTTGGAATGCTAAAGCCAAGACACCTATTTGGCACACCTTTTAGAAACTTAAAATATAAAATCAAAGATTTATGGAAAAGAAAAATAAATTGTTCTTAATGCAAGTACACCCAGAAAACACCGAACAAGTGTTTATGGATATAATGGAAAAATCTGATGTAGAACGAGGGTTATGCAGAAGAACTAATATAGGTATTGACACCTTTAAGGAAATAAAAGAATTAGCTAGAAGGGGCTACCATTTTGTAGGTATGGTTATAGAAGAAGGGAGTTTTGAAACTGAATTTCTGTTTCAGCGACACCCAAAGCAAACAGAAGCCCACAAGTTAGCAGAAATGAAAACACCAGAAGAATTAAAGTACAAGTTATGATGGAAGACCTAATAAATAAAGAATTACAACTATGCTCAATTTGTAGTATAGAATTTGTAAAAGATAGGTACGACAAAAACGAAAAGTGTGAAGATTGTAAGGATATTGATTTGTGTATGGAATGCGAAGAAGAACACCCTACAATATCAATGGTGGAAAACGATTACGGAGATTTGATTTGTGAAGAATGTGCTGAACCTAAATGTAGGTTTTGTAATGACCCAGTAGATGAAGATATGCAGTTTTGTAGCAAGTTTTGTGTAGATGGGTACAAGTGGGATAATTTCAGAGAAAAATGTTAGAACTAGAGATAATAAAGTTTGTAGGTCTAGTAACAATAGGGATTGTTATAGGAGTATATATAACTACTCAAATAGAGAAAAGATTATGAAAATTGAACATCAAGTAATAATAACTTTTGATAAAGGAGAAAATTGTTTTTGTTGTAATGACAAGTTTGATAAAGACACAACTATAACGAAAACCTTTAATAACATAAAAGAAGCGATGGACTTTCAAAAGTTTGTAAATCGCACAAAAAAACTTAAAACAGAATATCAACAACTAATAGGAAAAAAATGAAATATCATATAAAACCATTCTTAAAGTCTAAAAGCATAAACCTAACTTCAATGGCGAAGCAAATAGGTATGTCTTTTCAAAGGTTTGACCACCACATCAAACTAAAAAATAACTTGTCCTTAAATGTTGCTAGGAAGCTATCAGAAAATTTAGGTATGAAGCTAGAGCAATTTATTAAGGAAGTAGAAGTAGAAGAAACCAAACCATCAAGTGATGAGTTTGATAACCAGCCATTTGGCGACTAATTATTAACTATTAAATTAAATCAAAGAATTATGAAAAGGATTTCTAAACAAAAGATGATTGAAAACCATCTTAAAAGTGGTAAAACACTAACACAAAAACAATGTTTTGAACTTTATGGACACCTACGACTATCAGCAGTTATTTTTGACTTGCGACACGATAGGGGCTGGGATATTAAAACCCACGACAAACAAGGTTTAGATAGGCATAAGAGAATGTGCAGTTTTGCTGAATATGAGTTAATATCAGCACCAAACGAACCAGAACTATCAAAGGAAAAAGAAAAGGAACCACAACAAGCTGAAATGCCTTTTGATGACTTCAAAGATATTGACTTCACTATACCAGAAGATGAAGAAAAGAAATATGAGTTACCAAAAAATGCTGAAGATATATTTCCAGATAGTATAAAGATTAAGAAAAAGTCTTTCTGGGAAAGAATGTCAGATTGGATAAACTACGATGGGGAAAAATAGAAATAGACACAAGACCAAGAATAAACCCAAGTCCAGACCTTCTGGGCTTGGATATTCTTTAGGAGAACAATTTAGTGATTTGTTTGCAGACCTAAAAAAGAATATAAAAAGTGAAAAGAAAACTAACGAAAAAGCAGTTCAAGGAAAAAGAACAAAGACTAGCCAAGAAAAAAGAAGCTAATAAGAATGTTCAAGAACTTGATTTGGTTATTCCTAGAATACCTAAAATAAGCCAGTCTTTAATCAAAGCACTTGCTAAATATAGAAACGATGAAGAATGTGGATTGATTATTGACCACATCTATATTAAGGGTCAATGGTTGCCTTCTAGTAAAGCCCAAGAATTAGGAAACTACTTTGAATACATTTGTACTGGTGGTCTTCCTAGAGATAAACATATACCAGAACCAGTTTTATTGAAGTCTGGCAAACCTTCTATTGACTATGCTAGAATGGATAAGCAAAAGGAAAACTTTGAAGCTATGATGTATGAGTATGGGTTTGAGATAGAACATACTGGATATGAATTTACGAACCCCAAGTATTCTGGTATTGCTGATATTATAGCAAAAGATGTAAACAATAAAAATCAAAGGGTTATCATAGATATTAAAACATCTGGTCTTATAAATGACAAGTGGTCTCCTTATGGTTGGGCTGATGAAAGCATAGAAGAAAAATGGGATTTGCTTTTACAAGCCATACACTATAAAATGTTAGCTAAATACGAATGGGGTATTGAAGATATACCTTTTTATTTTTTTGTATTCAGCACTAAAAATGAAAACGATTGTAAAGCATTTGAAATTATAGTTGATGAAAGCACTAGATTTCAGCACACAAACAATCTAGCTAATATCAAGACTTATTTAGATAGTCAATTAGAAAATGGTTTTAAGCCAAAACCAAAGTATTCAAGATGTCAAAGTTGTGGACTGGCTGACACTTGCCTACATAAAGTAAATGTGCCTATTCCACAAAAAGTATTTATATAACAAATAAAATTTAATAAAATGAATAACAATAACCTTCCAGTATGGAAACAAGCTATTAACAATAGCTACGAGAAATTTAAGTTACTATGTGATGACCAAGAAAAAGTAAAGCACGAACTGGGCTTTGCTATGCAGTTATTTGAAAAGAACCCTTATTTACAAAAATGCGACCCTTCAAGTATTGCTAATTCTATTTTGAATATAGCTAGGGTTGGTTCAACATTAAATCCAGTTATGCGACTTGCATATTTGATACCAAGAAAAAATCAATGTGTTTTAGAGTTTAGCTATATGGGTTTAGTTTCACTTCTTAAATCAAATGGTTGTATCAAAAGTATATCAGCACACCTAGTATTTACAGATGATGAATTTGATTATGATATTGGTGCTAATCATATACACCACAAACCAAATTTTGCTCAAACTGAAGAAGAACATAAAAAGCGAGTTATCATAGGTTGTTATAGTAGGGCAGTAATGCCAGATAATTCTATCTTATATGAGTTTATGCCTAAATGGGAAATAGACAAGGTAAAACGAATGTCAGATGGGTCTAGTAGTAAATTTTCAGCTTGGAACACTTGGCAAGATGAAATGATTAAAAAGTCTGTAATTAAAAGACACTTCAAAATGCTTATTAGTGAAAGTCCAAACTTGGCTTTGCAAACCACTATGCAAATTGAAAACGAAAACAACAAGTTGATAAATGATTTCAATAAACCAAAGGCAAACATTATGTCGGCTTTTGATGATGTTCAAGACAATCAAAAAACATTGTTTGAAGAACCTACTGACAATCAAATTAAAGAACTTGAAGAAAAGGTAGATAAAGGAATAGAGAATTTAAGTAAAGCCAAAGATTTGGTACAAGATGGGCTTGAAAAATTAAGTGAAGCTGAAATAGAAGAAGGTTTAGATGATGTTTTGAATAGACAAAAAGCTGGTTATTCTGGTTATGCTGGTTTGACTACTGAACAAGTTGAACATAAAGAAGGCGACCTATTTTCTGGCACCAATATATCCAAAGAAGCCATTGATGAACTCTACAACGAAAAAGATGAGGACTATGGTAAAAAAAAAGGGTAGATAAGATAAAAGAAAATTGGAAGCTAAAATAAAAAAAGGGGGCGAAAGCCCCCTTCTCTTATTAACCTAAATAGTAATTACTAATACTAAAATTTCAAAAATTCTATTAAATATACAATTTAATTTTCTAAATCTTTACGAATTAAGAAACAATCTCCGACAATTATATCATCAATGTTTGCTATTATAGTTGCAATAGGATTGAGTGGAAGACCATTTAATTTTCCTTCTTCATTACAATACATAGTATAAGTAGAAGCTAGTTTTTTGCTGGTTTGCTCTGATGGATAAACTGGTTGAATATATCCACCCACGAAACTCTGCATTTGTTGTAATGTTAAACCTTGTGGTGCCTTTACTCCAATAACCCAATTTTCATTAGCTTGGTTAGTCTTAATTTTTATTACATCTTTTTTTTCATCTATCAATTTAAGTAGATTTTCCATTGTTTCTTGTGCAATATCTTTTTCCATAATTTATTTATTTAATTTGATTATTATTTTTACAAACGACCCAAGCTATCTTGAAACTCTTTTTCTTCAATCTGCTTTCTGCGACCTTCAATTTCAAGTCTTTGAATTAGATACCTTACTTCTTCAATTTTGCCATCAATCTTTCCTATATACCAACCAGTTCTAATTGGGTCTAAACTAGCCCCCTCTATTACTTCTTCTATGCTTTTGTATTGATTTTTTTCTTCTTGCAGACTTTGTAATCTGTTTTTTAAGATTTGAATTGCTATTTCCATAATTTGTTTGTTTAATTAGTTATCAATCGTTTTACATAGTAAAAATACACAATAAAAACTAAATAACCAAACTTTTTAATACTTTTTTACAAAGTTTTTTTGGAATAGCTTTATTTTATGGTCTTTATGATTTGACCATTAAGAAAAGAAAATGCACCTACAACTACTGCTAATCGTATAAGCGACTTTGTGGGTGGTATAACACCCTTTTTTTCTTCATCACAATCTTTTCTACCTAAATTGTAATGTATAATTGCTTCAGCCATAAAAAGACCAAATGTGGTTAATATAACTTTATCTCTTAATTTCAAAACATTATTTTATTTTGCCACCTATATATACACTTAAACCAACAATCAAACCAACAACAAGTGTGCTTGAAATAGGTAACTGGTCGTGGTGTACCATAATGTGCATTACTTTAGACTTGAAAGATAAATCTTGTGGGTCATCTGGTTTTATTTCTTCTGGGGTTGCAAATGGTTTCGCCATTTTTGGTAAAACTAAATTTATTGCCATACCAATAGCAACTGGATATAAAATTTTTTTATTCATATTGTTTTTCGTTTGGGTCGTTATCAATTATGTGTTTTTTCACAAATGAATACCACCAGTTTTTAATTCTTTTTATCATCTCTTGATTTGTTTTTAAGGTAGTTCCTTGCATTATATACCAATGTGCCAACACCTATTAAGTAAATAGCATTTCGTTCTAAATTTGATATGCCTTTGGCTTTATAACCTATATACATTAAAAAAGGTGCCAATAAAAAAACATCGTATAAGCGAACTACTTGACTTTTTTGATATTCATTTATTGTGCTTTGTCCTTCTTCAAATAATTCTACTTTCATTAAGCATTGTTTTTAATTACTGCAAACCATCTATTGTTTTGGTCAATTACATATCCATCAACAGACTTCAGCACTTTTTTTGTTACCGAGTTTCCAACATTTCCACCTATGACTTCTATCTCATCTTTTGTTCTTGAAACGACTATATCACAATGACTTTCATATTTTGTGGTTCTATCGTATGGGTCATCTTCTGTATCTTCCCTTGCATAACAAAGTAAATCTCCAACATCTGCTGGTTTTTCGTGTATTCTATAAGCTACATAATCAGCATTCAGTTTTCCTTGCTTTCTATTTTGCACATATTCTTGAATATAGTTAGAATGCCTATGTGTTTCTTTGAAAGGCACTCCAAAAGCCCTTCCTACTCCACCCATTATCCAACTAATAAAGGCACTTGACCAATAGTGGTTGCCATCTCTACCATCTACATCTCGCCACCCTAAATTTCTCCAGTATTGCCCTACTCTTTGGAAAAAGCCATTTTCATTTTCTTTTGCACCCCTTTGAATATAGTTACCTTCTTTATCTCTAGTTTGCATTCCCCACCTTCTCCATTCTCTATCAGCTTCTTCAACAACTGCTTTCTTGAATGGTGTTTTCTTTCTAAACACAAAATAAGCTATCCCTAGAGTTACTAACCCTAAAGCTATATATAGATATGTTTTATTTTTTACCATAATAATTTATCAGCATAATAACCAGCACTTCCTCTTTTTGTCCTATCGTTCTTGTGCCTTATTTTATATAATCGCCTTCTTTCATCTGCATACTTTTTGCCCTTTTTCTGTATGTATGTTGGGTAATCATTATAGCCCCTAGCACCTACACTAGCGACTTTTTTTCCATTCTTAAACACATCAATTTTTTTGCCTTTGACCTTACTGGGTTTCACTTGAACCCCCAGCTTCTTTGCTTGTTGATATGTATATCTTTTTATTTTATACACTATTTTCTTTTTAGTAGTTCTAAAATAATATCTATCTTCTTCTGTATTTCAGCTAATACCTTGTTCTTGTTCTTATGTTCTTGTTCAAATGTGTTTTTTACTTCACGAACCGAAAACCAAAAAAATTGGTATAAGGCATATAAACACCCCACCAATAAAACTAAAGTTATTCCATAATTTTCTATAAGTTTTAATACTTGTTCCATCTACTTTTATTTACTTAAACCTTTATATAAAAAATATCCAGCAACACCGACTACACCAACTCCAAGTACAGAAAATAGTATTTTATTTCTTTTAGTCCAAAATGAATACTTAAAATTAACTGCTGGTTGTTCTAATATGTTTAACCATCTTTGGTATTCATAGTTAGTATCTTCTAGCCCCTTTGTTCCACCATTTACAGACTTCCTTGCATTGTAAAGGTCATCTTTGTTTACATACTTGAATGTTTTTCTTTTTAGAAAAGCACTTGCTATGTCATAAGAGTTTTTAGGCACTAAAGCTAAATCTCCATCGGAAACTAAATCTTTTCCTATTAGCTTTCCATACCTATCATAGTTGTATTTATGTGTAAGTTGAATTAAGCCCCTTCCAAAATAAGCCATTCCATTACTATCAACCCCACTTTTGAAATAATTGCTTTTTCCATCAGTTGAACGATAATAGTCTATTGCTTCTTGACAAGGTATTATATCGTATGGCACACCCCTTTCTCCACAAAGAAAGTCTGCTTCCCATCTTTGCAGACTATAATCACTTTCATTTTTTGCAGTAGCCAGTAAATATGCGAGTTCTTTTTTGTTTCTTAAATTATCATCATTTTGTGCATAATTTAATACTTGCTTCAAACTATCTGGAAAAGTAGTTTCCCCTCCACTAGCTTGAAACAAATCTATCGCCATATTTGTATTAAAGCTAACTGGCATATTATATTAGGTTATGTCATCTAATACTTCTTCAAAGTCTAATTCATCAACTCCAGCAATAAACTGGTCAATTATAGTTCCTTGATTAGCTTCATATTGTGCTATTCCTTGCTTCACACCAATAGCAACTTGTTCCTCAATTTGCTTCTGTATCATTTTTCTTCTAATAACCTCAAATGTTACAAATGCAACTCCAGAAACAACAAAAGTCGCCCAGTTTACTTTCTGACCGAAAATTCTAATGTTATACCACTCGTTACCTACACTAACTAATTTGCTCATAGCTGGTCGTTATTTTTCAAATACTTATAAAGACTAAAACCAAAATAGCCAAGTACACCTACTATTATTATTGTTGTTAAATCCATATCTAAATAATTTTTACTCTTTTGTTAAAATTCATATATGCACCAAAAATTAGATAAGCCGATGTTATATATACGACTGGTTTATTTACTTCATTTTTAGAAGCATAATAAATCAATCCACCAGCTAAAGCCAATTCAAATAATGCTATACTATTATTCATCTTCTTTTACAACTTTATTCTTCTTTGGCTTCATAGCAAAGAAATAATAAGCTATTCCTAGACCTACTGCTAAAGACAATAGGTTTTTTGTATTCATCATATTTTTCATATCACTATTTTTTTAATACTTTTGGCAAAACCATATACCCTACTGCTAGACCTAAAGCTAGACCAATAAAGTATTCTTTTGTAAACAATCCTTTCATATTACATTTTTTAGTTGAGTATTAAGGTCGTTGTCATACCACCTATAAAACCCAGTCCAATTAAAAATCCCTTTTTGTCATACCATTTAAGGTCATTCTGAATTACTATATTTTGCAATCCAGTCGTAGAAACATAAGGGTTACTATATTCTACTAATACAAGTGGTGTCGTTGGCTTCAAAAACCCATTTGACCTATTACCTAGTGTAAGTGTAAGTTCATTATTAAAACTTAAACTATCCAGTAATAAGCCAGATTTCTGTATGTTACCCCCCAACGAATACCACTCATTCTGTAAACTAAACATCTGTGGAACCTTGATAAAATCAAAGTCCACACTATCTGTTATAGTTGTATCTACATAAAAAGGTACGAACACACTATCAATTTGTGTTATGGTATTAACCACAACTTGTGCCGATACCTCTTTTAATCTTTCAATTTCAAGCAAATTGTTTTCTATTGCTTGGGTTTGTGTTAAAATTATTTGTTCTTGTTCAGCAATCTTATTGCCATTTTCATCAATGGTTTCAATATATTTCTGTTCCTTAAACTCTAGTTTACCTATTTGCTTTTTGAATGAAGATAGGTCTGCTTTCGTGTTTGCATAACCACAAACCAATAAAATCATACAGACAATCAACAGACCTATCAACAAGTTTTTTTTATCCAAAAAGTTCATTGATTATATTTTTTCCATTCAACAATTAGACAAGCTAATAGAAAGCTGACTAAAATAATAATCATAGGTTCACTCATAGGTTTGTTCTTTTACATTTAGTTGTTACAATCTCCTTTGTTTTTACACATATAAGACAATCCATTTCCAATAACAAATGCACCGAACACCCACTTCGTATATTCTAACCAATCAGCACCACTTAAATTATCAGTAAACACCATAATTAAAGCAATAACAAATAATAAAATACCAAAAGTGGCTTTACGACCACCTAATAAATCATATAACTTTTTCATTTTCTTTATTTTTAATTAAACATTTTATTTTATCCACCTTTTCCTTTGTTTTAGGAAATAGTGGTTTATATTCTACACCCTTTTTAATCGCCCTTTTTTTACGAAAGCGAATAACCAATGGTGGTATAGCAAACCATATCATTGTATTATTTAGTTCTCTGCAAAGTTCTTATATGAACCAAAGCACCCAAAGAAAAGGTTACAATAGCGATACACACAAAGACAAAATCTAATTTCTCTTTGGGTGTTTTTTCATTCCATTTAACCCCTCTAGGTTTATCCATAAAATTACTTTTTTTCATTTTTTTATCCTTGTGCTTCTACTTCGCCTTGTAAGATTTCATTTTCTTCCAAAACTTCATTTAATTCAGCTTTTAAGTCTTGTGCTTCAGCTTTTAGTTTTTGGTATAGTTCTCTAGTTTTCTTTTCGTGTTGAGTTCCTAAATACCACCCTAAAAGACCACCAGCTACAAAATATATAGTTTTCATATCTTAAAATCATTTATGTTTAGTAGTGTATATGTAAAGCTATTGCCCCATATAGAAGCTGACTTTTCACATAACCTAATAAACTGGTTATAGTGGCTTGGGTTCGCAAAAACTTGACAACCAGCACTCCACTTATCTACTCTTTTACTTTCTCTACTCGGATTGCTTCGGTGTATGTTTATTCCAAACATTCCCTTTTCAATCGTAGAAGGGTCATAGTCTAGTATTTGGTCTTTGTTATTATCCCTAAACACCTCTACTTCCCCTAATCTTTGACACAATGCAGTATATTTACCATTGTGTTTATCTAGCTTATAAACCCCTCTATACTGGTTTGGCACCAATAAGGCACTACCAGACCTTCTCATTGGATTGGAAAGCCAATAACTACCACAATCTGTGGTAGCATTGTATTCCTCAAACTTCCATATACCATTTCTTTTATATATACATAATATATGGTCATCAAACGAGTTAGCCCTTTGGACTTCACTTCGCACTCCAATAATGTTAAGGTTGAAGTCGGATTTAGTAAAAAAGACATAGCCCTTTTTTTTCATCACTTCTTCAACCCTTTGGGTTGCTAGAAATTCAAGCATATCTAATTATCTACCCTCTCAATTTTGGTAGTAAAAATATACCAGCTAAAGCTACTGCACCGATTAGAACAACATTTCTTGGCAAACCTAAAATTTTACCATCTGTGCCACCCATTCCAGCTTCCATATTATCTAAACCTTCTTCAATAGTTTCAGTCATTGACATTACTGGTTGGGTCATAGCCATTGTCGTATCAGCCATAGCATTTTGCATTTGGGCTACTGGGCTTGTTTCTCCAATACTTTCAGCAACTTCTAAAGAAGCAATTTTTGGGTCTGGAGATAATATATTTTCTTCCATCATTTCTAACATTTCTGGTGCCTCATCTTGCAATACTTCTCGTACTGATATTGCTTCTGCTTTTGCCTTTTCTTCAGCCCTAGCTAATTTTACTGCTTGTCTTTTCTTTTTAGTTCTAGGGATTTCAGCTAATGCTTGTTTCCTAGCTTCTTTTCTCGAAAGACCACTTTCTCGTAGTTCCTTCTTTCTTTTTCTTCTTTTTTTACCAGCTTTAGTTCTTATAAAGCCATCAAATTCGTTTTCAAATCCACCAAATCCATCGTAGTTTGAAAAATTACTCGAACAATTACACATAATAATACAATTTTTAATTAGTTTTTAATTTATACTCTTGCTTCAAATAGTCAAGGGCTTTCTGAATTTGCTTTCTTTTTTTATCAGAAATTCTTGCTCTTTTCAGCATTTTTTGGTTTGTAATTATGGTTCGTTTCAAGGTTTTTTTATCCATTTTAGCAACATCTTTCTTCAATCGTGTTGGCACACCATCAAAGCTATCAGTTTCTTCAACAGACACTTCGCCTTGCAATTCTTCAACAGACTTTTCTGCTTTAGGGTTTTTTGATAGAATTTGTTGTCTTTTATATAAATAGACACCAAGCCCTACAATACCAGCTAAAACAAAAGGATTTTTTAAGTATTTAATCATTTTCTTTATAGTTTAATAGTTTATACTTATACTTAATAATATCCCACAAAACGACTGATACATAAGTAGCCATCACACCTATCACTAATGCTTTTAGGTCATCTGGATAAACAAATTTTAAGTCCTTCTGTGTTCTGTTCATTTTATTTCTTTTTGTAAACCATCATACCAGTTTTGGTTTTCTTACCTACATAAGTGTTACCATTATAGCTGAAGGTTTTTTTGCCACTCTTTCTAGCTTTTTCTTTTGCCTTCATATAGGCATTCATTTTTTTAGCCATAGTTTAATTTTTTTCAAAAATCAATTTTAATTCTTGCAACTCTTTTTTGATATTCAATTTGCCCCTCATCTGTTCTGCTATATTTAATACTGCTAAAAGTACAAGCACATTAAAGCCAAAATTGACCATAAGCATTTGTTTATCATCTAGTTGCAACTCTTTCATTTTATTATTTCTTTACAAAGGCGATATATCCTAACAAACCTAGTATAAGTAGGTTGTGAACATTTTGACCACCTAAAAAAGTATCTGGGTTTTTTATATCCAACATAGTTTTATATTTTTAAGGTTAAACATCATTTTCTAATTCCTAATTTTTTGCCATAGGCAAAATATACTATTCCACCAACAACTAAATAAGTCATTGGGTTTAACAAAGCCATTTTTAATAGACCTTGTACTATTTTTCTATCTTTGGGTTTTTCTTGCAGAATTTCACTTCTATTTTCCTCTACTTCTCCATCAGCACTTGAAAAAGCCCCTTCTGTTTCTTGTGCTGGAGTTACGACCTCAACCAATCTTTTATAATCTTCCCTTTCGTTGAGTTCTTTTAGTTTTTCTGACTGATATTGTGCTTCAGCGATTTCTGAAGGCACTAACATTAGATTGGTCAGTTCTGCATAATTAAAAGTTATTTGACAACTTGTTAAGGATTTTAACAGATAGTTAAATTGTGTTTCTCCATCAAGTGTATATATATCAGCTTTTTTACCCATATCTATAATTCCAAAAGAATTTTGAAATTGATAAGGGTCTTTTACTGGACATTTATAATAGGTTACAGAGTTACCATTTACATCAGTTTTATCAAACCTCATACATTGGTTCATTTGGTCTGTTGGACTATTTGCTCTTAATAAATTATAGCCCATACTTCTGACATCTAATACAGAACCATTTTGACTTCTTAATATCTCATCATAGGTTAAACCAGCACTATCTCTAACAGAAACCATACTTGTAAAACCATTGGTAGAAACTGCTCTATCTAAATAAGGTTGTGTATTAACTGGGGTAGTTGTGGCACCAGAAATAAAATCAACTTTTAAGATGTTTTCACTATTGCCACTATTAGTTATATTAAAGGTCATATCTTTTGTGGTTCCACCTTGCTTAAAACCTATAATAAACTTTATATCAGCACCAGTAGTTCCAGTTGGATAGGGCTGAAGTGTGTTTATAATAGTGTTCAAATCATCTAAATTTGTATTTGGTGCTATTGTGATACCAGATATATTAGAAGAATTTGTAAACCTTATGTCCAATCCAGTTACTACTAATGGATTTGTTACCACATCGGCAAATGTTTCTATTTGTTGGTGGCTTGTGGGTCTAAAATGTTGAATACCATCGGAACCATCAAACTCATTTTCAGATAACTTTGTATCTACTGGTATGGTATTTCCATTAACCCCCAAAAGAAATAAGGATATATCAGTTTCAACTGCACTTAAATTGTCTATTAACAATGTAAACGAGTTGTCTAATCTTAAATTCTTATGACTTTCGTGGCTACTCATTAAATCCAGTATTTAGCTAATAAAGACACAATAGTTGCTACGACAATAGAACCACCATATATTTTAGCATACATATATTTTTGACTTTGTATAAACTTTTCGTGGTTTTTAACCATACGAACCAAACCCTCTTGTCCTAAAGTCAAATCGCCCACAATAGCATTGTGAATTTTATCTACTTTATTACAAAGTTTAGTCATTTGGTTTTTTACCCCTTCTACTTCTTTTTTCAACTCTGTGTACTCTTTAGAAGCCATCTTACCATCTTTTGTTGTTCTAGTTGCCATATTACATTCCTTCAAATAAATAATCAAAAGTTATTGGTTTGACTGCTTGTTCTTTATTAAAGCAATACATTAACACTTCCTTAACATCTGGGTCTTGACTATAAATAAGCACATTTACATCAAGTGTGCTACATTCATTTTCTTTTGATAGTCTTCTAATAGTGTTTGCTATAAAAGGAGAAGCTATCATTTCCCTACCCAAAAAATCAACTTTAACATTTAGTATTTCATTAAAGCTGACTTCTTTTTGTGGCTTATGTTTTATTAAAAACTGATATTTAGGTGTGCAAGTTTTATTATCATCTGTGGATATTAAAAATTGTACTTCCTTCACATCTAAATTACTTTCTTTAGCAAAGTTCTTAATCGCATTAGCCATAATGTTTTTGGTTTGTGTTACTATGCTCATATTACTACTATTTTATATTATAATACAAATTTATACAAAATCTTCTAATTTCAAAGCAATATCTACTGGATAATCAGATAACTTAAAGCCATATTTTTTAATAGTAAATACACCCTTAACTGCTATATCAGTATTTCCGATATTACCACTCGTTAGAATATCTGTAATTAAATCGCCTTGCAGAAGTTGTTGTGGAGAAAAGTCTGCATAAAATTCTATGTCCTTTGACTGACCAAAGCCACTTACTTTTTCATCAAACTTTACATTAACTACCCTAGAAACTGGTTCATCATTAACAAACACATTAAGAGTATAACCCCCAATAGTAAATGAAATATCACTATTATTGGTTAGCTTCAAAGTGATTAGTAGCTTCACATTCTGTAAAGAACTTTCTGCAAATTGAACCCTTACTACCTTATAGCCAATAGCTTGAAGTAATTGTTTCTGTTGCTGAAAATACTTTATCAAACCAAATGCGATAGCCCCACCACCAATCAGTAGTAAACCTTGTCGCAACTTCATAAGACAATCTTATTATTTATTCATCATTGGTTTAACGATGAAGAAATAACCAGCTAAAAGACCAGCACCTACTAAAGCATAAGTCATCATATTTCCACCACCTACTCCAGCTTGGTTTGGCATTCCACCACCCATTCCACCAGTTGCTTGTGTTCCATCAGCTATATTAGAATTTATAGCTTCTGTAATTTCAGCACTTGCTGTTGCTGGGTCTGAAGAAATTACACCTTGATTTTGTAAAGTTTGGATTTCTTCTGGTGCATTATCTTTTGCAGTTTGTAGGGCAAGGTATTTTTTCTTGCTTCTAGGAACCATTTGTAAAGCCATTTTTCTAGCTTCTTTTCTTGACATTCCTTCACTTCTCAACTTTCTTTTAAGTTGTCTTCTTTCTTTACCTCGCTTTGATAGACCTAAAAACTCATCGTATTCAGTTCCTTCAAAACTTTCTACATCTCCATCAAAATCAGTATATCCACCGAAGTTTGACCATTCATTAGTTAAATTATTCATTTTTTTTAACTTTTAATTAAACATTTATTTATTAACATATTAAGGACTTTCCCTAATAACTTTTTTAAGCACCCATAGGGGCTTTATTTCTTTTTTTTCCACCACCAGATATTCTAACCAATAACACCATAGCTAAAATACCACCGAACACATACATAGCAATAGTACCAATACCAGAAGTTTTTAGTCCAGTTGGGTCATTAGCGATAGCTTGTGATTTATTTAATTCGTTTATTGCTTGTTGCTTTTGTGCTGGTGTTAAATTTGGGTCGGCTTGTATTTGACTAATTGGGCTTGTTTGTTGCTCAATCATTCTTAAAGTTTGCTCATTCTCAAATTTTTGTTGGTCAGAAGCCATTTGTATTTGAATGTTGTTTATTCGTTCTTGTTCAGCCAATGCCTCCTTTTGTCTTTTATTATTCTGTATTCCACCCACAACTGACATTATAGAAGTTACAATAGTACCACCAATAGCAACTTGGACTGGTAAACTTAAACCACCATCATAAGAAAAATCATTTGTAGCATTATCTTCTAGTTTAGCCACCTCTGTTGAAACATAGTTTGGGTCTTGCTTTACATTTTGGGCTAAATTTTGTTTGCAATTAAATCCACAAATAATAGGTCTTTTATCCTTACCATTTTTTATAGATTTTAATAATTTATCTGGGTTTCCACCTAATTTTATCCACTTATCTTCTATCTTATCTTTTGTCTTTCCACCTTGTTGCCAACCAAACCATAATCTTTGTGCAAAACCTCTATAATTTACTGAAATAAGAAATCTAGCACTTGCTCTAGGTACTGCAAAAGAAACTTTCTTAAATACATTAAAACCTCTATTTAGGGCTTCTCTTAATGGTACTCTAGGCACCTCTTTCCTTGCTTCTTCCCTTGCTTTTCTTCTTGCGTCTCTCCTAGACATTCCTTGCGACTTATACTCTCTCCTTTTAGCCCTTCTTTTTCTTCTTCTTTCGTAAAACTCTCTAGTAAAGAAGTTGTCAAATTCATCATCAGAACCATCAAAATTAGACTTTGCCCTTAAATATGTTTCTTTAAGTTCTGCATATTTAGGGTTACTGAATAGTTCTCTTTTATTTATATATTTTGTCGCCATAATTCTATATTTTATTCTTCTGCTATTTCTCTTTGTTTTCTAGTAATTTTATTGTAAACAATTATTACTCCCACAAGTAGGACACCAAGAAACAAAGGGTTATTTATCAATTTTTTCATACTTAAATTTTTAATTATTCAACACCATCAAATTCAGTTCTTGAACCATAGTTTTTATCTTCTACTCCATCAAAGTCTGTATAAAAACCATCAAATCCTTTTTTCTTTGGTATTGCACTTCTTGTTACTTTACCAAATGAAGTACCTCTATCTCCCTTAATCTTTGGGTTTGGTGGTCTGCTTTGTCTTATTTGGCTTTCCACTAACTTTGATTGAGCAATAGTTGATGGTGCTGGTTTTCCAGTAGGTCTTTTTACTGGCGAACTTGTGCCACCACCTCTAATTGGAGATACTGGTCTTCCAGTTACATCAACACCAGTTGGTCTTGGGTCTTTAATAGTTGTTGAAGTTCCAGTTTGAACATCGCCCCCACCGAAAACATCATCAGTACCACCAAAAGTCTTTTCTGGCACACCCTCGCTTTCAGCACTTGCAGTTTCTAAATTGTCTAAAGAATCAGCCCCATCAATTTCGATTGATGTAACACCAGCTAAACCACCAGCAACACCTTCATCATCGGTTACTACAACCACATCTTTTTCTTGTGGTCTAAAGATGGCATAACCTAAACCCCCACCTAATAATAAAAATAATAAATTCATAATCTTTTTTTTTAACCTATGTAACTACTGGTAAATCCAGAAAAGTTGTTCATAGCTTGGTTATACAATGCCCCAAAATCCTTGTATGCTTTTGTTATATAAGAATTATTGTAGCTTCCAGTTCTATCTAAATCAATTTGTTGTGCATAAGCTGGGTAGTTATCATTTACCCAACCTCTAAAGGCATTTCCTTCAGTTGCATTTTCAAATGGCACACTATCTGGCACATTGGCGATATTATTAGGTCTGTTACCACCTAAATTTAATATACTATTCCAATCAAGACCACTAGCTATATTAAGTAATGCTTGACCAGTAGATTGGTTTCCACCAGCTTGACCAGTACCACCACCACCTTGATTATTTGGTGGCATATATCCACCACCACCACCTAAAGTGGCTTGTCTTTTGGGTCTTAAAAGGAAAAAACCAGCCCCCAAGACTGCAACCCCTATACCCACATATAATAAAGTTTTATTTTTCATATTTATAAATTGTTAAAGTGTTCTTCACTAACCACTCCAAATACTGCATTTGGGTACATAGTCTTAAAATCTTCAAATGGGCTTTGTTCTGTTTTTACTGCCCCTTCAGTAAGCACTCCGAAAATACCATCAACTGCTAAACCATAACTACCAGCACTATTTAGCTTCTTTTGTAATTCGGCAACTAAATCTCCCCTATCTCCTTTTCTTAAAGGAAAACTAGCTGAAGATTGAGTAGAAGAACTAGAACTAGAACTAGAACCACCAGTCTGGAATTGGTTTAGTAATGCTTCTTTTTTCTTTTTCTTACCTCTCATATAAAAGAAAATACCAGCCCCAGCACCTAAAACTCCTAGAGCAATCAATAAGTATTTTGTCTGTGCATTCATCTCTTTTTATTTTTTAAGTCCAACCATTTTTCCTAGTGGAGTAAAATATAAAATAGCTAAAGCACCACCTACATAAAGTAATGTTTTACCCATTCCACCACCACCTCCAATGAAGTTACTATATCTTCTTCTTCTAATACCTCTCATTTTCATAGGTCTTCCGAAAAACATTTTTCTTCTTTTTGGTCGCATTTTAGGTCTATATGGTTTTGGTCGCATTTTATTTCCCATACCAGCTAAATTTCCTTCTACATCTCCTTTAGATAAGAACTTTGGGTGTCCTAAATCATCTCCAACATCTCCAATAAATTTTTCTGGTCTTCGTAAAGGTTTTCCCATTATAGTTGCACCTACTCCACCTCTATCAAATGCTTTTTCCATAGCATATCTTCTAGGTCTTCTTTTTCTTCTTTTAATTGGTCTTCTACGACCATAGAAATTTTGATGTTCCATTTTTTTTATTTTTAATTATTATACATTTATTATCCAAAATCGTATGGGTTTATTTCTTCATAACTTCTACCAGTTTCCGAATAGTATTGTGTTCTAGGTTCTTCCAACCAGCCCAACAATGTGGTTCTTAAATCTCCACTTGTATCACTATCTATCCATTGTTCTAGTGTATCTCCTTCTCCAAAACCAAAATTGAATACTTTTTCAATTTCTTCCATCTCATAGGTTCCTCTAAAATTATATAGTATTGTACCTAGTAAGGTTTCATCTGTATAACCCCAGAAATATGCACCATTATCCATTGAGTATTTAAGTTGGTCAGCAAAATAAGAAGCATTAAAATCTGGGCTAAAACCAGCTTGTTGATAACCACTTATTATTTCTTCTTCTCCAGCATTACCTAAATTATCATTATCTATTACTTCAAGAGTATTCCCTAATTCTTTTAGTAATTTGTTTCTTCTTGCTTTTTTTATAATCGCAAAAGATATACCAGCAACACCCAGTCCGATAAGCCCTAAAACTATATATGGTTTATATTCTTGTTTCATATTAACTTGGATATTGTGATATTTTACTTGTTACATAATTGTTAAAATCTCTTGAATCTAATTCATCATCTAAATCACTTTTCAAATCACTATTAAAATCATTTTGATATGCTTCTACTACTTTACTTAAATTACCTTTACTTCCTATACTAGCAAAGGCACTTCCTATTGCACTTTCATCAGTTCCCCAACCACCACCAATGCCTAGAAAACCTTGTGTACCACAACCAGCATTATAACCACTAAACATAGCACAATAAAGGGCTTGTGCATAAGCACTAGCTAAACTATCAGATATTGTTGCCCCACCATTTGTTTTATACCAAAATGGAGACCAAAAACCTTGCGACATTGTTATCTCTTGCATTTGGTCGTGTGCCTTATCTTCCTTGTCTTTTTTAATTCCTAGCTTCTCTAATAAAGGTTTTACCACAAGAAAATAACCAGCAACACCACCCACTATATACATACCTATATATAGGGCTGGTAGTATCTGAACCAATGTTGTGGGGCTTCCCCCTTGTGCTTGTTTACTCATTTTCTATTCTTGTTGTGTTCTTATATATTCCTCTAGCAACTCAAATCTTTTTTTATTACTTTCGCTTGGGCTTTTCTTAAATACATTTAGAAAAACATTAAGTATGTCAATCTTTGGATATTCAAGACCCAAATACAATCGTAATGAATGCTCATCAGCTTCTTCTTCTGAATGTGGACTTTTATTTAGATAAAAATGGGCGTATTCGTGTAATAGAATAGCCATTCTCATAGGTATAGAGTATTTCAAAAATCTACTCGCACTAATTTCTATTTTACCATTTATTTGACTTATTCTAGCTGGTGTATTTATTTTTCTACCTTTTGAATTTCTGATAGTATCAAAATAATCTATTCTGAATTTACCATTATTACTTCGGTATGTTACCCCTTCTTCTGAATAAGCTAGGTACCCACATTCTTCAGCAAATTCTTGTGCAAACTTTACAAATGATTTAGTTTTTTTACTCATTTTGGGTTCCGTAGCATTCAAGGGCTTTACTCCTATTCTAACTCTGAAACTACCATCTCCTTTTACTAAACCATTTCTAGCATTATACACAATTACCAATGCTTCATCTGGTGCTTGTGGCATATTTACAAAGAACGACTTTTTACCATTCACATATCCAAATCTCTTTGTATAATATGTGTTTGGTCGGTTTTTATCTTTAACCTTTATCCAGATTTTCTCCCTTCTATTAGTTAAGACATCAACCTTAATTACACTTGGCTTTTCATCTAAATCAACCTCTCTAATCATTCACTAGCCATTTCCATTGAAGGTTCTCCTTCCATACCACCAGAATTAGAAACCTTCATTAAACCATAAATCAAACTCACAACCGACACTACTGCTAACATATTCCACTTGCCTAAATCTACTTTTGCAGTTTTTGTAGTTGTTGGCTTTTCTTCTTCTTGTTTGCCATCAGCATTAAACATAGCTTCGTGGTCTTTCAATTTACCCTCTACTTGTTCAGCTTTTAGCCAGTCCTTAAACGATAATTCGCTTTTACTTTCTTTATATAGTTGGTTTGCAGTTTTCATTATTTATCTTTTTTAATTAAAATTCTTCCAGCTATCAAACCAATAATTCCAAAAATGTAGGGATTGTTTCTTGTTGCTAAACCAACTAAAACTCCTACAACTCCACCATACAAAGCACCCTTAAAGTTTCCTTCCCAATGCTTTTTTATCTTTCCCCCTAGCTTATTCTCGCCTATGTCGTTTATGGTTTGTATATTTTCTTGAAGTCCTTGCATTTCATAATACTTATTTATGTCAGCAACCCTTCTGTTTACTTTTCTTTTATCTGGTACTCCCAGATTTATTTCTTTTATAAGGTCTTTTCGGTTTACACCAGACCTTCTTTTCCTTTGTCTAGGTAGTCTTTCATCTATTCCACCAAACCACATTACGCACTAGCTTTTGCGTTTCCAGAACCTTTACTAGCAAAATATGTTATTGCTATTACACCTACTAAAGCGATACCACCAAACAAAGCTATATTACCCATTGATAAGCCCCCTTGTTGTGGTGGTGTTAAACCTCCATCTGGGTTTGCACTTGTGTTTGTATAGCTATTAGCCACTTGTTCTTCGCCACCTTTATTAAATAAGCCACCAAACAAAGAACCAGCCAATGTGGTTAAATTTTCACTATTGGCACTTAAAAACTCGCCAAACTTACTTTGTGTTTTATTTCCTTCACTATCTACACCTCTTTGAAATAGATTATTAAAACCAGCACCAAATTTTGTTTCTGAAAACTTTTTACCACCACCAAAAAATTGTCCAACTTTAGTTTCAGAAAATGTTTTATTTGGCTTGTTTGGGTCGCCCTTAAAAAAGTTTGCTAGTTTTTCCATACCAGCACCTTTTGTTTTATTTGGGTCTGACTTGAAAAGACCAGCTAATTTTTCGCCACTACCTAACAATCTTGCACTACCATCTGCTTTTGTTCCAATTAGGTTTGAAGTCTTTGCTCTAGCACTTGCACCATCAAGGGTACTATCCCACAACATCATAATTGCTAGTTTATCCATCAATCTTCTATTCCTAGCATTTCTTTTTATTGCTCTAACAATAAATCTTGGTCTAGCATTTCTAGGCACTCTAATACCTTCTTGCCTTAAAACATCTAAAACAAAATTTTTTCTTTGCTTTAGTATTTTACCAAGTTTTCTTAAAGCAAACTTTTCTTGGGTTCGCCCATCTGCTCTACTAAAATTTTCTACTTCGTTAGTATCAATCATAATTTATTTTCTAGTAATAATTAACCCAAACATTATTAAACCAGCAAAAATTAGCATTTTATCCCTACTATCTCTTTGTTCGCTTAATAACATATTAGAAGTACCATTATTTCCATTTCCATCAGCATTACTATATACTACTCTTTCTCGTACCTCTTTTTTTCTTTTATGCTCTTTACACCCTCTACATTCTAATTCTATCAAATCTCTATCTGGGTGTATTTTGGCTAATTCAATTAAACCTTTATCTCCAAATGTTCTTACGAAGTCTTTAAGCTGACCAGCTAATTCTTCAGGGTTTCTAGCCCTTCTATACTTGCCAAACTTGTTAATGAGAATATGACTATCGGCTGGACTTCGTTCAGCTATATAGTCATACATTGTGTATTTTACTTTAGGTCTAGGCATAGGTTTCCTTCTTCTCCTTTTTCGGTTATTAAAACCATTAAAAGAGTTGTTAAAGTCATCTAGTTCATTTGTACCATCATTTAATAATCTCATCTCTATTTTTTTAGAAAAAAGGGGTTAGAACATTTCTGAACCAACCCCTCTCTTATCAAAGACAACCCAAAGGGTCGGACAAATCGTAAATGATTTATCTAATCTGTAAATATCGCTTTCTTATCTTCTTCTTCTTCTTCCACCTTTCAGCTTTCTAATCGCACTATTAGATAAAGTTAATTTATCTTGCTTTACGATGTGAGGAGAACCATATCCAGCTACTGCTCTACGACCAGTTAATGTTCTACTTACAGAAGAAGTTTCTGCTGGGTAGAAGTATAATTTCGCAGTTGTATCTTGCAATACAGAACTAATTACAATAGATGTAAAACCATCAATCTTGTATGAGAACTTAATTGCAATTACTGAACTTTGTTGCTGGTAGGGGTCAATAGTAGGAACCAAAGTTTTTTGAGTTTCGTTACCATTAACATCTCTACTGATAAGTGTTAAAGTTTCAAGAATTTGACTTTCTGCTCTACCAGTTACACTTGAACTTGCTTGGTAATAAGTAAGACCACAAACAAATGGCTTATTCATTGACTGATACAAGAACTCTGCATAAGTAATTCCAGAAATACCCATTGAAATTTCAATAGCTGGACTATTTTGCCAGTTTAATGGCAAAGGGTTAGCTTGGTATTTTAGAGTGTTATATGCACCTAGTATAGTTACTGGGTGTGCAGTTGCAGTTGCAGTATTTTTAACTACTATGATATATGGTTGAGATGTTGGTGCCGAAGAACCACTTGCCATATCGAAGTCATCATCGCCTTCAAAATAGTCATCATCAAAATCATCATAGTCATCAAAATAGTCGTAACCATCGTAGTTGAAAAAACTATCGTTGGCTTCTTCTTGTGCTTCTAAGAAATACTTTCTTAAATCTGACATTTGACACTAATTTTATTTATTAAACATTCTATTAAAATCTACTAAACAGATAGTAGATAAAACTGATTTATGCTAATAATTTTCACAAATACAAATTTGTTACTCTTTTATTCGCCACCTTCTTCTGCAACTTCTTTTACTGCCTTTTTCATTAACATTGGCTGAATAAAAGATTGCATAATACCACCGACTACAAAACCAGCACCGATGATTAAAGCTAATTTAATTTCTTTACTCATAATTAAGTATTTTATATTATTTAATTTTTCTCAACTACAAAGTTGGGTTGAATAACAAGACAAATATAACCTACTTTTATATTATAAAATAAATCATAATCATTTCGTTTTATACTTAAATACATTGAAAAAGCCCCTAACTACCTAATAGTCAAGGGCTTAAATTATTGAAAAACATTTGAAAAAGTAATGCTCTAACCTAAATACATTTGCCTTAATTGATTTTTGACTTGCTGGGTTGCAGTTGCAGTTGTGTACTTCTTTTTACCCTTAACATCTCTTTGATTAACCAATGGCTTAACTTTTTTAGTATGATTAGTTGCTATGTATTCATCTATTGCTTCATTTATCATTTTGTCGCTAAATGCACCTCTTATCTTTTCATTATCACAATCAATGGTTAAATAAAAGTATTTGTTACCACCAAAGTATTGCTTATTAACTAATATCTCACAAATCTTAAATATCTCGTATTTGTCTTCAAACTTCTTTTTGTGCCTATCTACTCCATCGGTGTTTTTGTGAAACCTCAACCAATTTATGTTTTGCCAAATTTTAGTTCCAACCCTTCCGATACTTTGAAAGTGCATAATAATATCTAAACTAGAATGCCTATTAGTACATAAGGCACCAACCAAATCATTTTTAAGATAATCTCCAGTAAACTTATTTATGTCTTCAATAAGTAGAAGACCACCTTTATAATCTCCTAACACTTGCCATAAAGTATCTGCTATATCGTTAAGTGTCATTTTAGAACCATCATCATTGTAGGGTCTTATTCTTCTAGCTTCTATTGTTGGGTGGTGTGTGAATAATGAAACATCAGAAGGTCTTATTGCTTTTATGCTTTGAAACTCATCGTTTACATCTAGTATAAGGGCTTTTCTAGGTTTTATAGAACCAGAACCCTTTATATATCCACTTATAATTTGTAGGGTTGTATAGGTTTTTCCTATTCCTTTTTTTCCAACTGCAACCCCTAATAGTGCTTCTCTCATAATTTTATATTAAATAGGTTAGTTACTTTTTTGGTGCCATATATTTCATTTGAACCAAGTTCTATTTCTTGTCCAATTTCAAAATTTGTATATGTATTTATAATTTTATCAATTCTTTTTTGAGTAAAATTCATATTAGATGAACAATTATTAAACTTATCTATTAGTTCTTGCTCATTAAACCTTACATACGAAAAATGGTGTAGCACCAGTTCATCTCTAGTAAAAATTCTAGGGTGCTTACATTTAATTCTTCTTTTTCCATCTACTATAACTGGAAACATATCATTTTCAATAGGTTCAAACTTTGATTGACTATTTATTTTGTAAATAAAGGGGGTGTATTTAGTTTCTGGTGGTGTTATTTGGCAATCTGGATATTTGTAGTATGTGGTATTCAAAACAAAACCACTATCGTAATTTCCTAATAAAATTTCTTTTACTCCATTCCAAAATTCATTTGGTTCATATATTTCATCTCCATCAAGGTCAATTAAATACTCACAACCATTTTCTAAACATTTTTGTAAACCTATATTTCTTTTAATTAGTTCGTTATGTGTACCCCACCACTTTCTTTCTATACCTTCAAATTCTGGTTCGTAGTAAATCCACTCATCAATCAAGCCCATTTCTTTCCACTCATCTAAAAGTGGTCTTAAATCTTTTCTTTCTTGTTTGTAGTTTGATAATGACTGATACACAATAACTATATAATCTACCCTATTTCTTATACTTTTAATAGAATAAGGTATAAATTCTTCTCCCTTCCATAAGTTAAATGAAACTCCTATTTTCATAGTTCTACCCTTTTTATTTTTACATAGTGGTTATGTATATACTTACATTTTTCGTTAAACTCTTTGTCTGTTTCAGCTATCGTATGACAAGTTCTACATAAAGCCATTAAGTTGCCTATTTCATTTTTCCAGTCATTCACTCCTTTTACTTCCTTAAATCCACTTCCCCTTGCTTCTAGGTGGTGTATGTCATTCGCCTTGCATTTACAAACTTCGCAATAAACAAATGTGTCTTGGTCTATTGGATAATCAAAATACTCAAAATATGTCTTTGTGTATTTCTTCATTTATATCTCAATGTTAAATTTGTTTTCAACTTCTTTTAGACCAAATGATTGCATTCCTATCATTAAAGCACCATCGCTTACAATAGACCAATTTTCAAAATGTTTTTTTACTGCTTCTTTGCTTTCTGCACTTGTTTGTGCTGATGAATTAGCAACTTTGCTATCTAAATTATGCCTTACATAAGCATAATGATACATTTGGATTTCATCTCGGCTATAAACTCTTGGGTGTCCAACCTTTATTCTTCTTGTTGGGTCTGTTAATACTGGATAGTCTTCTATATACTCTAATTTACTTTTAGAATTTATTTTATATAATAAAGGACAATAATACTTTTCTGGGGGTTCAACTTGCATAGTTGGTAGTTTGTAATATGTCTGCATTTGAACAAAAGATGTATCATACCCACCAATTTCAAAGTCCTTTAAGGCAAACTGAAATTCTTTTTTATCGTAAAGTTCATCACAATCCATAGTCATAAAAACATCACAACCATTGGCTTTGCATATATCTAGCCCTATATTTCTTTTATTTTGTTCATTATAGGTGCCATTTGAATTTACTATACTTCCATCTCCTTTTTGATTATAGTATTTTTGTTCACTTTCTAAAGTTGGTGTATAATCAACCATAATATCAATCAAACCTTTATCTTTTAACTCGTTCAAAGTTTTAATTAAAGTTGGGTTTGTATTCCCAAAGTTTGATACTTCTTGATAAACTACTGCAACAACACTAGCAAATTCTCTAATCTGTAAAATACTATATTCTAGTAATTCTTCGCCATCAAAAACATTATAAGCTACACCTAATTTCATATAATTAAACCTTAAACTTTTCTTCTTTTGTTATTTCTTCTTGTATTTTTTCGTATGCTGAATTAAGTCTTTTTAGTGGCTTATATATTTGTACCAAAAATTCTTCATTCTTTTTATCTTTTTCCGAAACCTTATTCCACCAAGTATGCTCAAAGTGTATTTTTTGCACCAAACTTTTTAATCTTTTATCTAGGTCTTTTGTTTTTTCTAATTCAGTTAGTAAACTTTTAGACTTCTTAAATGTTTCTTCCCAATTCTCTTTACACTCTTTTACTTCCTTATTGAATTGTGGTAAAAAAACATTTTCAAAATGTGCCACTTTATCTTCAATTAACTTCTCTTGTATTCGCAACTTTCCTTTTAGGTCAAGACAAATAACTTTAGTTTCACTCCATTGTGTTAAAATATCTATATTTTCAGTTATGGTGTGTTTAGTTTGATTTTCAAGAACCTTCATAGCTTTTTTTCCTAGAATGTCTTGCTTTATAACCATAAACTCAAAGTGCTGGTTAAGAGTATTCCAATATAATTTATCGTGTTCTATTACTGCTTCAAAATCAGTTTTAGGCATAATTCTTTTTGCCATTACATCAGTTGATTTGTCAAAATCCTTATTTTTTTTAGTCATTTTTTTTATTTTTAATTACTATTCGCTTTTATGATATTTGATTAACTGGAAGTGTCTTCCCCAGTCTTCCCTATTCCAATGAAAACACAACTGACCAGTATGCACCCAGTTTTTAACTCCAGCTTTCCTCAAATCCTCTGCAAAGTATGTGTCTGGTGGGTAGTTTTCGATTCCCTCTGTATCAGCCCTAAACTTAAATCGTTCAACTAATTTTCTTTTCATCAAACAACAACCAATACCAGCTATGTGGCATTCTTTAAGAGTTCCATCAGTCCACCAATGATGAAAGTTTGATAAAGTAGTGTGAAACACAACATTTTTCCATTTTTCGTGTTTCTGGTCATTTAGAGCAATACTTAAAGTTCGCCAAGCCCCATCATAAAGTTGATACAATCCATTTACTATTGGCTTTCTACACCACAATAATTGTTCTATAATATCTTTAGGTGGAAAAATATCACTTTCCAAATGAAACATATAATCACAATCACTTTCTATAAAGTACCTTCTTAATTGATTATGGCTATCAGCTAGTTTTTCTAATAGGGGTAAATCTGTATAATCTTTCCAAAAACATTTTAGTCCGTACTTTCTATTTAACATTAAAGCATTTTTGTTATCGCTTGAATTATCAGCAAAGTATATCTCTATTCTTTCTTTTGGATAAGTGAAATTTGCTATGTTATCTAAAAAAGGTTCTAAACAATAATTCTTTCCATCATAGGTCGGAACTGCTATTAAAACTTTGGGTAGTAGTTTTTTTAACCTTGATTTACTTTCGTTTTTTTCTTTCACTTCTTAAAATGTTTTTAATTTCTTTTGGGTGTTGTGCCATAGGGTCTTTAGGGTTTTGTGGCATATCTATATCCATTTTATCACTAAAGCTATCTGATACCTTTGGTACATCTCCTTCAATTATTATGTCATCTATTTCATCTTCTAAATCTTCTTCTTCATCTAGTATTTCACTTTCCTTATAAGTTTCTTGAACATCTGGGGGTGGTGGCGAATAGCCCCTAGCTTGATTTTGTTTGTGTGCTTTTTCTAGCTGGGCTATTGTGCTACTAATTGTTTTCTTTAATTGATACATTATACCAACTTTAATTGCAATATCTTTTCCGAACATATACATTAGATATTGTTCATCACTCATTCCCCAACCTCGCTTCATAAATACCCTAATCATCGCTGGTCTAACCTTTACACCAAATTCTTGGTCGTATTGTAGGGCTTCTTCACTTTGTTTATTAAACTGACCTATAAATTCGCCAACACTCATATTTTGAGTTTCGGTTACTGGTATTTGTTCGTTTAGGTCAATTTTTCCTTGCTGGTGCTTCAGCATAAGTTCTTCATCATCAACCTTAACTGAATACTGGGCGAATTTGTGTAATTGCTCGTATGTGTCTAATGCAGTATCTACTAAACTTTCACAAGCAATTCTTTTATCTTTACTATTTAAGTCATTTAGGGCTGGGTTTGATAGGTCTGCAAAAGGTTCTCCACCACCTTCAGCTTCCATATCTTCCATACCTTCCATTTCTTTTTGTTGCTTAATGTCTTCATAGGTAGGTGGAACAAATTGTGGTTCTTCAATACTCTCTGTAACTCCACTAGCAACTTTTGGTGTTGAGTATTCTCTTTCAACTACATTTTCAGCAAAAGGGTTAAAGTCTGGCGAAGTGCCATCTCCAATTACTGAACTATCATCTGTTGTGGGTTCTGGTGCTTCTTCAACCTCAACATTTTCTTCTTCTACTTCTGGTGTTTCCACTTCGTTAAGTTCTTCTTGTTCCAAGTTTTCTTCTTCTTGTGGTTCTGGTGCGACCTTTTTACTAGGTCTTCCTCTTTTTGCTACCATAAATTATTTTTTATTAAGGTTATTAGCTAATTCGTTGTGCAAGTTATTTTCTATATTTTTTATATGTAATAAAACCTCTCTATCCTCCTTAAATCTTTCATCAAGGTTTTCACACTTTTTTAGGTACTTGTTTACATTTGATACATCTTTTCTAATTTTTCTTCCAATTTCTGCTTGACTAATTTTGCAATACCTTCTTATCAACAAACAAGAAACCCCAATAGCATTTGTTCTACTGGGGTGGTTTTTCCTTCCTTGCAATAAAGTTTTTAATGTAATATCAAATTCTTTGCAAGTTTCATTTATTATCAAGTCTTGCAACATTTGATTTTCTGTAATGTGAACTTCGGTTATTTCCAGACTTTCAATAGTCTTTTTAACACCTACTCTTTCAATAGTTTTTAATAAAACTTCAATAAGTTGTTGCCCATCTTTTTTTGACATATCCCTAAAAATTGCAACTAAAATAATACTTTTATTATAGAAAATAAATTATAATCAAATTGAGTTATTAACAATAATTGTTGAAATAAACATAGCTGAATTTGTGCATATATCAACTTATTTTGTATTTTTACAAAGTAAAGCAAACCTTATAAAAAAATGTGTAGTAAAAAATTAAAAGACTGCGATATATGTGGGGAACCAATATATCCAGAATTAAGTGGCTGGACTGAAGGACATAATGCCGACCCAGTTACAGAAGGTAGATGTTGCGAGATATGTAACCAAACTAAAGTAATTCCAGCTAGAATTTTGTTTGTTCAAAATAGGCAAAAGGCACTTGATTTTCTTGCTAACTTAACAACAAAGCTGAAGGGAGATAGAAAAAAAGATAACCCACCTTATTATGTCTAAAAGAAAATTATCTGACATAAGACAAGTTGGGCGACCTAAAGTTTATGTAGATAGGACAAAAAGAAAATTCAAAGGTGGCGAGTTTGATTTATATGGAGAATACAAAACCAAAGAAGAAGCTAGGAAAATTGCAAAGGAATTAAGGAAGGGTAAAGACAAAATGGTTAGAGTTGTTAGAGATTATTATTGGACTGACAACACAACCTATTATGTATATACATCTCCTTATAATACAAGGTATGGTCAAATTGATTTCTTTAACAACCTATTTGAACCTAACGAAACCCAATGGCACTAACCTAGATAGTAGTCAATCATAGCTATCGCACTATCATAACCAACTACAAAATGTGCGAAGTAGTTTTTTTCTTGTAGCTTTTGTAAAATTTCGTATTGTGCTTTTAGGTGTTCATCAGCCCTAATATCTCCATCTTTCTTAAAGATTGTTGTACCCTCTTTTTTCACTTCCAGAAAACAACCAAAATAAGACCTTCTAGGTTCCATTATCCAAATATCTGGCAAGGCACTACAACTTCTCATTTTTTTTAATTGTCTAGCTTGACCCATTGGAACCCTTATACCACTACTTTCACTTGTAAAAATAATATCTGGGTACTTATCTTTTATATATAAGCATATAGCTATATGTAGGTGGACTTCTTTACTCATCAAACAAAAAAAGTCCGAAGCGAATGGGAGTAATCTCAACCATTAACACTTCGGAGAAAAAATTAAAATTAAATTAAATTATAGATGACACAAATCATCAGTTTTTCTTAAAAATCAAACAAATCCCACATACTATCTTCCTTTTTTTCGGTTTTAGTTGATTGTGGTTTTTGTTCAACTTGCTCTTTTGTTTCTTCTTTTTCTTGCACCTTTTCAGCTTCCACTTTTTCTTCTTCGTGTGCTTCTTCTAGCTTTTCTTCTACTTCTTCCCTTTTTTCCTCTAGCTTTTCTTCTTCCTTTTCTACTTGGGCTTCAGTAATTTTATTTTCTTGTTCTAAATAGCTAAATATACCATCACATATATACTGGTCGTATATAGTAAGTTTTCTTCTAGTTGGTTCAGTTAGCTTAATTTCCCCATCTTTACTTTTCCTTAACACTATTTGTAGTGTTTGGTCAAAATCTGCTTTTAATTGTTGAGTATTAGAAGACAATTCAGACATATTTATATTGTGCCTTCTTATTAAAAGTTCGTGTGGAAACTCTTTTGGATTTATTATATCACTCATAGTTCAATAGGTTTGTTTAGATTTACAAATATATATTTTTATTTTATAAAATAAAA
>Ga0163109_10000433_pt1 | contig 33862 bp, 25 predicted proteins | sample CRUFie1St13metaG_FD_108704 | JGI IMG/M metagenome (GOLD analysis project Ga0163109, IMG submission 108704) | Marine microbial communities from the Costa Rica Dome - CRUD Field 142mm St13 metaG | ecosystem: Environmental > Aquatic > Marine > Oceanic > Photic zone | place: Costa Rica: the Eastern...
GAAACCGCATTTGAATTTTGGAGGGTGATTTTGTCTTCGAAGACTTTGCTTTTTTCGCCATAGCTGACTTAGGATGTTTTATCCAAAAATAATGTCTCAAGTATTAGTAAACTCGGGCGGTTGGATAGCGTTATCAACACTTTTAAGTCCTATTTTTGTCGCTTAAACTTCAATGCATGCAGATACAACCGGAAATTCATAACGAATATGCAAGGTTGCTTGGTGTTGTCGTAGGCGTGGCTCGAAGAATGGGAGGGGCCCCTGGACTAGAGGAATGCTACGATGCGCGGAGCTATGAATCCGTACAACTAAAAAACTATCCTTTAGAGGAGGATTGCATGGCGCAAATGAAAGGTTTGATTGAGGTTTTAGAGTCTTTGGACGTACAGGTATTGCGTCCCAATGTATTGCCTGCTTTGAACCAAGTGTTTGCCAGAGACATCGCTTTTGTTATTGAGGATCAGTTTATTATACCGAATATCATTGAAGACCGAGCCGAGGAACGCGAGGCTATGGCCCTCATTGAAGCCGGTATACCTTCGGCTCAGATCATCATGATGCCTTCAGGCTGTCACGCGGAAGGCGGAGATGTCATTGTGCACCATGACCACATCTTTGTTGGTGTTAGTAATGATGAGGATTTCAATCGCTTTAAAACAGCTCGTACCAATTATGCCGGTATGGAATACCTCAACGACGAATTTCCGGCCAAAGATTTCAAAGGATTTGAGTTGCTGAAGGACGATACGAATCCTCGTGGCGGAAGTTTGCATTTAGATTGTGCCTTCCAGCCCATAGGAAGAGGCGCTGTGATCGCCCCACATCTGTTCAAGCACCAAAAAGACGTGCTGTGGCTGAAGGAATTCTTCGGCGAAGTAAACATGTATGAATGTGATGCGGACGAGGCATACGACCTGAATACCAACTTCTTTAGCGTAAGCCCAAATGACATCATTCTGCCGGTATCCGCGACGAAGTTAAACCAATGGTTGGTGGGACAAGGGTATAAAACTCATTTAGTCCAGTACAATGAAATCCTAAAAATGGGTGGGTTGCTCCGTTGCAGCACCATGCCTTTGCAGAGAGCTTATGACGAATAACGCTAGTTCACATATTCTAATGGTCCGTCCCGTTCGTTTTGGTATGAACGCGCAAACAGCGGTGGATAATTTCTACCAAAATCAGGAAGCTGCCTCTGGCGCTTCAGACCAAGAAAAAGCACTATCGGAATTTGAACACTTCGTAGCTGCTCTTACCGCCCATGGCGTGAACGTTCATGTATTGGAAGATACACCTGAGCCACACACCCCGGACAGCATCTTCCCGAATAACTGGATTAGTATGCACTCCGACGGAACGGTAGTGCTCTACCCAATGAAGGCTGAAAACCGTCGTTTAGAACGTCGCGAAGAGATTTTTCAAATCTTAAAAAAATGGGGCTTTACCACGGATGCGCTCATTGACTTGACAGGTTTGGAAGATGAAGGGGTGTTCCTTGAAGGAACAGGTTCCATTGTATTTGATCACGATCAGCGCGTGGCCTATCTAGCGCGCAGTCAACGGGCCGATGAAGCGGCCTTCGTTACACTCTGTGGCCAATTAAATTATACTCCCGTAGCATTCAGCGCATTCCAGGACACCCCCACAGGACCTCAGCCCATTTACCACACGAATGTGTTGATGTGCATGACCAATACTTATGCGCTCATATGCTTGGATACCATTCACGACGCCGCTGAACGCGAAGCGGTGGTAAAGGCTATTAAAAATAGCGGCAAAGACATTCTTGAAATCACGAAAGAACAGAAGATACAGTTCGCTGGAAACATGCTCTTGGTGAAGGGGGCAATGGACCAATTATGTTTGGTCATGAGCGGTAGTGCCTACCGCGCGCTTACCCCGAAGCAAGTGGTTAAAATAGAATTGGACCATAAAATCATTTATTCCGACCTTCCCACCATTGAAACGTTGGGCGGCGGAAGTGCGAGATGCATGCTTGCAGAAATTTACCTACCCCAAAAATCTTAATCATGTTAGAGATTCAGATTCAGGACATCATACGAAAGCTCTACCAAATAGATGCCGCCATAGATTTGCAGGAAACCCGCAAAGAATTTGAAGGCGATCTTACCTTGGTGGTATTCCCTTTTGTGCGTGCAGCGAAGAAAAAACCTGAAGATGTTGCTGGAGAAATTGGTGCTGCCCTCGTGGAAGGGGGTGCGGTTATATCCTATAACGTGGTCAAGGGATTCTTGAATATGGTACTGGATTCAAACATTTTCGTCAACGATTTCAAAGCCTTTGCTTTGGATACGAATCTCAACCTTCCGGCATCTGGGAGTAAAGGACAGTACATTGTGGAATATAGTTCCCCAAATACTAATAAGCCCCTGCATCTAGGTCACATTAGAAATAATCTCTTGGGAAGCAGTGTTTCCAATATCCTTGAGGCCGATGGGGTGACCGTTTCAAAGGTTCAGATCATCAATGATCGCGGTATTCACATTTGTAAGTCCATGTTGGCTTGGTCAGAATATGGCAAGGGTGAAACACCCGAGAGCACAGGAATGAAAGGAGATCATTTGGTCGGGAAGTACTATGTGAAGTTTGATCAAGTTTATAAAAGTGAAATTCAAATCCTCGTAGACGGAGGCATGAGTGAGAACGATGCGAAAAAGCAAGCACCGTCGCTCGTAAAAGCTCAAGAGATGCTCTTGAAATGGGAGCAGGGTGATGCCGCCGTCATGGAACTGTGGCGCACCATGAATAATTGGGTGTACGAAGGATTCAACCATACTTACAACAAATTGGGAGTTAGCTTCGATAAAAACTACTATGAGAGTGAAACCTACGTTCTCGGTAAGGACGATGTGCTCAAAGGGCTCGAAGATGGCGTGTTCTATCGAAAAGAGGACGGCTCGGTTTGGATTGATCTAGAGGATGAAGGATTGGATCACAAGTTGGTCTTGCGTCGAGATGGTACTTCCGTGTACATGACTCAAGATATTGGTACTGCCATTCAGCGTTTCAAAGATTTTGATGCCAAGGGAATGACCTACGTAGTGGGAAATGAACAAGATTATCACTTCAAAGTACTGTTCATCATACTAAAGCGTCTGGGCTATACTTGGGCGGAGAGCCTTCACCACTTGAGCTACGGCATGGTGGATTTACCTTCTGGAAAGATGAAGAGTCGCGAAGGAACCGTCGTGGATGCAGATGATTTGATTCATTCTATGATCCAGGATGCAGCTGCGATCTCAAATGAATTGGGCAAACTAGATAATATGCCCGAAGAGGAACAGGACCAATTATTTCAAACCCTTGGTCTAGGAGCATTGAAATACTTCATCCTCAAAGTAGATCCTAAAAAGCGCATGCTGTTCAACCCGGCGGAAAGTATCGACTTCAACGGGAATACCGGACCATTTATCCAATACACCTTTGCGCGTATTCAGAGTTTGCAGCGCAAGGCGCCTGAGGGGTTGATGGTGAATTGGACCGATCTAAGCCCAAATGAAGAGGAAGTAGTGTTGATGAAAGCCTTGGTGCAATATCCTTCTATGGTGGAGCAAGCCGCTAAGCAGCTGAGTCCGGCAGTTTTGGCTAATTACACCTATGATTTGGTCAAGAAGTACAACGGCTTCTACCAGAACAACAGCATCCTAAATGCGGAGAGTGATGAACGAATTGCGTTCCGATTGTTATTGAGTAAGAAAGTAGGTGAGGTCATAGCCTCATCGATGAATTGCCTGGGTATCCAGGTACCAAATAGAATGTAATATGAGTGAAGCAGTAAGATCCCTTTCGCCTTCGAGTGTCTGGAACCATTTTGCAGATTTAAATGCAGTACCTCGCCCGTCAAAGAAAGAAGAGCGCGTGATCAAATTCATGGTGGACTTTGGCAATTCCTTAGGCCTGCCCACAGAGGTTGACCACATTGGTAATGTATTCATTCGCAAATCTGCTTCACCAGGTATGGAGGGAAGAACTCCTGTGGTATTGCAGGCACACTTGGACATGGTGCACCAAAAGAACAACGGCACTGATTTCGATTTTGATACAGAAGGCATCCGCATGTCAGTGGATGGAGACTGGGTTAAAGCCGACGGTACCACCTTGGGCGCGGACAACGGTATAGGCGTTGCCTTTATCATGGCGATCCTTAGCTCTACGGATATCGCACATCCTGCTATAGATGCCATTTTTACCATTGATGAAGAAACGGGTATGACCGGCGCACTTGAGTTAAAGGGCGGTATGCTGAACGGAAAGATCTTGCTCAACATTGATACAGAAGACGACGATGAACTTACTATCGGTTGTGCCGGAGGTATTGATGTGACCGCAACAGCCGCTGTACCTATGGTAGCAGCACCTTCAGGAGTGAAGGCCCTAGCATTGTCGGTGAAAGGATTCAACGGTGGCCACAGCGGTATGGATATCCACAAGGGATTAGGCAATGCCAACAAGCAAATGAATAGAATCTTAGACAGGTTAGGTGCTACTGTCCAATTATCTGTGCTAAATGGTGGCGGCCTGCGCAACGCCATCCCCCGCGAAAGCAATGCAGTCGTGGTATTTGATGCAGCTATAGAAAGTAATGTGGTAGCAGCTTTGGAGGCCGTTTCGGAAGAAATTAAAGCGGAGCATCGCACTACTGATGCAAGTGCTCAAGTCCTTTGTTCAGAGGCAGCCGTACCAGACGAAGTAGTGAGTGCAGATTTCAAAGAAGCATTGATCAGTGCCATCTATGCTTGTCCTAATGGCATTTATCGCATGTCCCCAGATATCGAAGGTCTAGTACAAACTTCGAACAACCTTGCGCGTGTGGCTATTGAAGATGGTCAATTAGTGATCATGTGTCTGACACGTAGCGCAGTGGAATCGGAGAAAATGGATTTAGCACGTGCTATTGAGCGCAACTTCGCACAAATGGGTTGTAGCGTAGAACTCAGCGGCAACTACCCTGGTTGGACGCCTAATCCTTCCAGTGCCATTCTAACCACGATGCGCGACATTTACGTTGAGATGTTTAAAGAGCAACCTCACGTAGCGGCCTGCCATGCAGGGCTAGAATGTGGAATTTTAGGGACCAATTATCCCGAGATGGAACTCATTTCTTTTGGACCGAACATTCGTGGGGCTCACAGTCCAGACGAAAAATGTCAAATCAGCAGCGTACAGAAGAGTTGGGACTTCTTCTTGAGAACTTTAGAAAACATACCAACGGTATAAGACCATGTTTGAAAATTTAAGTGATCGTCTAGAAGGCGCGTTTAAAACATTAAAGGGTAATCACAAGATTACCGAGCTGAACATTGCGGATAGTGTAAAGCAAATTCGTCGTGCCTTGGTGGAGGCCGACGTGAGCTTCAAAATTGCTAAAGAGTTCACCAATAAGGTCAAAGACAAGGCCATAGGCGAGGGCGTAATCAACGCGGTACAACCGGGCCAAATGATGGTCAAGATTGTCCGTGATGAAATGGCTGAACTCATGGGAGGCCAAGCTGTAGGTTTGAATCTAACAAGCTTACCTACAGTAATTTTGATGGCTGGTCTTCAAGGATCGGGTAAAACTACCCACAGTGCAAAATTGGCCAATTACCTCAAGCGTAAAAAAACCAAAAAGCCACTACTGGTCGCCTGTGATGTCTATCGTCCAGCGGCGATTAACCAGCTTCATGTACTGGGGGAACAATTAGGCATTGAAGTCTACTCAGAGGAAGGCAATAATGATCCATTGGCCATCGCATCCAACGCCTTGACTCATGCGAAATCCAATGGTTTCAACGCAGTCATTGTCGATACCGCCGGCCGTTTGGCTGTGGATGAGGCAATGATGCAAGAAATAGGTAATATTCACGAGGCCATTACCCCATCTGAGACGCTATTTGTCGTGGATGCTATGACGGGTCAAGATGCAGTGAACACGGCTAAAGCCTTTAATGACGTCCTTGATTTTGATGGCGTCATTCTTACCAAGCTAGACGGAGATACCCGCGGTGGTGCGGCCTTGACGATTAAATCTGTCGTAAACAAACCCATCAAGTTTGTAGGTATGGGCGAGAAGATGGATGCACTCGATGTGTTCCATCCGGATCGTATGGCGGATAGAATCTTGGGCATGGGAGATGTTGTTTCTCTTGTGGAAAAGGCCCAAGAACAGTTCGATGAGGCTGAGGCGCGCAAGATGAGTAAGAAGATCGCCACCGATTCTTTCGGGTTTGACGACTTTATGAATCAAATCCAGCAAATCAAGAAAATGGGGAACATGAAAGACCTCATGGGAATGATTCCAGGAATGGGTAAGGCATTGAAAAATATTGATATCGATGATGATGCGTTCAAGCATATCGAAGCGATGATTAACTCGATGACCTTGGACGAGCGTCAAAACCCAGATATTATCAATGGCTCTCGTCGCAAACGAATAGCCAATGGCTCAGGCCGTACCGTTCAAGATGTAAATGGCTTATTGAAGCAATTCACCGACATGCGTAAAATGATGAAGATGATGCAAAGCGGTGGCGGTAAACGAGGAATGATGAATATGATGCGTGGTATGCGTTAATACTAAAAGACGATGGTAGTTTTAGACGGTAAAGAAACTTCTGCAAAGATTCGAGCTGAACTGGCAGAACAAGTAAAAGCGCTGAAAGCAAAAGGAGGCAAGATCCCTCATTTGGCTGCAATTCTTGTAGGGGAAGATGGCGCATCGAGAACCTATGTGAATGCTAAAGTTCGCGATTGTGAAGAAGTAGGATTTGGCTCGACGTTGATTAAACTACCTGCTGAAACGACACAAGAGGAGCTGCTTAAAGCGATCAATAAGCTCAATAATGACGAGGATATTGACGGCTATATTGTCCAATTGCCTTTGCCAAAGCACATCGATGAAACTGCCGTTTTGATGGCCGTTGACCCTAAGAAAGACGTGGATGGATTTCACCCACAGAATGTTGGGCGAATGACCCTAGGATTGCCTACGTACATTCCTGCCACGCCAATGGGTATTTTAGAGCTGTTGCGTCGTTATGAGGTACCTACAGAAGGAAAAGACTGTGTGGTGATCGGACGCTCTGATATTGTAGGGTCTCCCATGTCCATCTTGCTAAGCCAGCACAATTACCCTGGTAACTGTACAGTGACCCTTTGCCACAGTCGTACCAAGAACTTGGAGGAAATCTGTCGTAAAGCTGATATCATCGTTGCCGCTTTGGGGCGTCCAGGTTTTGTAACTGCGGATATGGTTAAAGAAGGGGCATGTGTCATTGATGTAGGTATTACCCGAGTGGACGATGCTACTAAAAAATCAGGTTTCAGATTGCTTGGAGATGTCGATTTTGATGCGGTTGCGCCAAAATGTAGTTTCATCACGCCTGTTCCGGGTGGTGTAGGCCCGATGACTCGTGCCGCTTTGATGATGAATACGATGAAGGTGACAGAATTGGGCCAAGCCTAATGAAAGACATTACCACATCACATAGCTTTGCTCTGGATGCCATTCGTCGTGGAGAGGTTGTTCCGCTCATGGAGCAGTTTTATACAATCCAAGGAGAGGGGTCACACACCGGAAAAGCTGCCTATTTTGTGCGCATTGGGGGATGTGATGTAGGTTGTCATTGGTGTGATGTGAAGGAGAGCTGGAATCCGGATACGCATCCTCCTACACCAATTAATAATATAGTTGAGGAAGCTAAGAAATACTCGGATACGGTAGTAGTGACAGGTGGTGAGCCCCTTACTTGGAATATGAATCCCTTGGTCGATGCCTTTCATGCCGAAGGAATTAATGTACACGTTGAAACCAGCGGTGCCTATCCTTTGACCGGCAATTGGGATTGGATCACCTTGAGTCCAAAAAAAACAGCTACAGTAAAAAAAGGCTACTACCAAAATGCTCACGAACTTAAAGTCATTGTGTACAATCGCCACGACTTGAAGTGGGCGGAAGAACATGCGGCCAAGGTTAATGATAAGTGTACGCTATACCTTCAGCCAGAGTGGAGCAAGCGTGATGAAATCATGCCCTTGCTGGTGGATTATATTCTTGAACATCCAAGGTGGAAGATCAGCCTACAAACGCATAAATACCTGCGAATCCCTTAAGATGGCTGGGCTTTGTAACATAGATGAAGCAATACGCTTATTGCAATCTGGACAGATAGTAGGCTTGCCTACTGAGACGGTCTACGGTCTAGGTGCTAATGCCTTGGATACGAGGGCGGTTGCTAAAGTGTATGAAGCAAAGAATCGTCCGTCCTTCGATCCGTTGATTGTCCATGTAGCAGATTTGCATGGCGTACGGAGTATTGCGGAGCTCACGCCTGAGGCTGAGTCCTTGCTGCTTGCATTTTCACCTGGACCTCTTACGGTAGTGTTGAAGAAGAAATCCAATGTGCCAGATTTGGTCACCAGCGGTCATTCAACAGTAGCTGTGCGAATCCCAGCGCACCCTATGATGCTTCAAGTGTTGAAGCAAAGTGGTCTATATATTGCCGCCCCCAGTGCTAATCCTTTCGGATATACTTCGCCCACAACAGCACAGCACGTTTTAGCGCAGCTTGGCGAGTGTATCGGCGGGGTGTTGGACGGTGGACCCTGTAAAGTCGGTCTTGAAAGTACTATTGTTGATTTTACCGGGGAGTCGCCGAAGGTCTTGAGACTAGGGGGGATGGATGTGGAGCAATTAGAGTTGGTACTAGGCAAACTTCCTGTACAAACTAGTAGTTCAACGCCGCAAGCACCAGGTATGCTAAGTGCTCATTACAATCCGGGATCAAAAATTGTATTGCACGACTGTTCAGATAAGGCTTTGAACGCTGCAGAAGCATCGAATGACGCTGCTGTGCTGCTTTTTGGGCCTGTTGATGATGCACGTTATGAACATCAATACATCTTGAGTGCTGGAAAAAGCTATAGTGAGGCGGCACAAAATTTGTTTGCCATGTTACGAGAATTGGGTGCTAAATATTCTGAAATTCATGTAGTTAGATTGCCGGACGAAGGATTGGGTCGTGCCATCAATGATCGTTTGGTACGAGCAGCTGCAACTCTTTGATAGATAAAGAGGTAAGTCAACCTTTTTATTAAAAACTTTGTTACATTAGAGTATGAACAAAGTCCTACTCACATTCGCCCTGCTTTTTTGGGGTTTTTTGCATGCGCAAATAAGTGGATCTGTCGTCGATCAATTCAAAGATCCCATTGTAGGTGCTAGCATAACCGTGTTGCAAAACGGAACGCCTTCGAATATTGGGACTATAACGGATTTTGACGGTAATTGGTCCCTGAAGGTTTACCTAACTGAAAGACAACGTTCCGTTACGGTGCGAGTGGCAAGTATGGGATTTGCGAGCAAAGATGTTGTGATTCGCTCGACCTCACCATTAACCATAGACCTAGAGCCAGATCAAAATGTACTCACAGAAGTGAGTGTAGTTCAGCAGCGCTTGTCTGAGAAACAGCAAAAGAGTGCCCTTACGGTAGAAAGCATGGATGCGATTGCTATTAAAGAAAGTCCTAGCGTGAGCTTTTACGACCATTTGGGAACGTTGAAAGGGGTGGACCTCACCAGTGCGAGTATCGGTTTTAAGATCATCAATACCCGTGGGTTTAACAGTACCTCACCGGTGCGCTCGCTCCAATTGATTGATGGAGTGGATAATCAAAGCCCTGGCCTCAATTTCTCATTAGGGAACTTCCTTGGAGCTCCTGATTTAGATATCATAGGGGTGGATGTTATTGCCGGTGCTTCGACAGCATTTTATGGACCTAGTGCCTTTAATGGGGTAATTTCTATGACCACCAAAGATCCTTTCTTGTTTACAGGGCTCAGCAGTAGTATTAAGGCGGGAGAGAGAAATCTAACAGAGGTTTCGGTTCGTTGGGCTGATAAGGTCAATGATAAGTTCGCGTATAAGATTAATCTATTTGCATTAAAAGCAGATGATTGGGAAGCCGGGAATATGAATCCTACAGATGTAAGCCTTGATGGTATAGATAATCCAGGCGGATATGACGCTGTTAATCGTTATGGCGATGAGGATTGGTGGGATGATGGTGGAGATTCTAAGACTTTCCCAGGAATTGGTAGATTTTATCGTCCCGGTATTGAAGAGAAGCATTTGGTAGACTATGATACTGAAAATATTAAGCTGACTACAGCACTACATTATAAAATCAAGGATGATTTAACGGCTATTTATGCTATGAATTTCGGTTCCGGCACAACTGTTTATCAAGGTGATAATAGATATAGTCTCAAAGACATATTGTTTCTACAGAATAGGGTAGAACTTCAAAAGAAAGATAAGTGGTTTTGGCGCGCTTATTCGACCCATGAAGATGCTGGTAATAGTTACGACGCCTACTTTACGGCATTAAGAATGCAAGACAGTGTTGTGTCCAACCAGTCCTACAATTTATATTATATGGGCCTATGGAATCTTTTTATTAAGCCTCAGGTTCGTGCGATGCCTGGCGCTCCTGCAAACAATCTTCCTATGAGTCTATATCAGTCGATAATGGATTCGCTGATTGCGACTAATTTAGATTTCTTTAGCCAACTGCACCATGACAATCGAAACAGTGTATCAATAGCTACTGCATCTGATGCCTTGGGTGCAGTTTCCACTGAAGAGCTTGAGCGATATGCGAATCAACTAATACCTGGTACAACAGAATTTGATGATTTAAAGAATTACATTACCTCTACCTTGTTTACCGACGGCGGTAGCCGATTTTATGATAAGTCGGCTTTGTATCACACTCAGGGTGAACGTACGTTTACTTTAGATAATGGTGCAATATTTCGAATGGGTGGAAATCTCCGTCTTTACACACCAAAGAGCGCAGGTACAATATTCTCAGATACAGCGGGTGCCGTTATAACTAACAGGGAAGTTGGTCTTTATGGGGGTTGGGAGAATTCCTTTTTAGATGAACGTCTGAAATTGAGCGCAACAGGAAGGGTTGATAAAAATCAAAATTTTAAGGCGTTGGTTTCTCCAGCAGTATCTGCTGTCTATAAATACAACGAAAATCAAACCTTTCGTGTAAGTTTTTCAAGTGCTATTCGAAACCCAACCTTAGCTGATCAGTATTTATACTATAATGTTGGAAGGGCCGTACTTCTCGGCAACCTGAATGGTTTTGACTCGTTAGTTACACTACATAATATATCAGATTACTTAAGTAAACCTGCTAATCAAAGGCTTGAACATGATTTTGGTTATTTTAACGTTGATGCTATTCGCCCAGAAAAAGTAAAAACAGCTGAAGCCGGCTACCGAGCAACTCTAGGAACTCGTGTTTTTGTAGATGCAAACTATTACTATAGTCTATATGATGATTTTATTGGCTACATCATCGGCGCAGATATAGAAGAGGGGACTACGGCCATCGACAGACTTAAATCATTACAGGTATACCGTATTGCCGCTAATGCTACTGAGCAGGTCACGACACAAGGCTTTTCTGTAGGTTTCAATACATATATTGGTGATTATCAAACACTATCAGGTAATTACAGCTGGAATAAACTCACGTCTGCAGTCTCAGACCCTATTGTGCCAGCCTTTAATACTCCCGAGCATAAATTCAACGTCGGATGGAATATTAGAAACTATCCTATCAAAAAGAATAAGGAAAGGTTGCTTGGAGCCGGGGTGAATTATAAATGGGTTGAGGGCTTCTTATTTGAGGGTTCTCCTCAATTCACAGGAAGTATTTCTTCTTATGGACTTGTCGACGCGCAATGTTCCTTGACCCAAATACGGAATAAGAATGAAAGGAAGACTACGATAACCTATAAAATAGGTGCGAGTAACGCATTAAATAATCAAGTGTATCAAGTATTCGGTGGGCCCTTAGTTGGAAGGTTGGCCTACTTGAGTATTCAAATAAATTAACCTTCCTAAAAAATAACAGTGTATGAAAAAGATTACTCTTTTAATGGGAGCCTTATTAATCTCTTCGATGGCGTTTGCACAACGCTATACTACCGAGATTTTTACGGATTCTGAGATTGTTGTGCAAGCAGATGTTTCATACGGGGTGAACTTCAATCCCTATGCGGATACAACATCAAGTGCAACGAACCCCCTTTCGGGAACTAACCTTCAGCCATTACAGGCTGATTTTTACATGCCTTCTCCCGCAGTGGATACGGCAACAGATCGTCCCGTTGTGATTATTTGGCATACTGGTTCATTCATCCCTAAGGGATTGAACGGTTCGCCGCTAGGCACACGCCAGGATAGTGCAGTGGTAGAAATGTGTAAACGTTTTGCTAAAATGGGTTATGTAAGTGTTGCAGCTTCATATCGCCTTGGATGGTTGGCGAACAGTTCGAACCTTGATCTTCGTCGTGGTTCTAACTTGTTAGCAGTTTACTATTCTATTCAAGATGCAAAAGCATTGGTGCGTTACTTGAACCTAACTCAGCTTGGCGCAGGTAACCCTTACGGAATCAATGCTAGTAATACCATCATGGTTGGTCAAGGTTCAGGTGGATATATCACCTTTGCATTTGCGACGATTGATAAGCATTCAGAAGTTGCAGGACCAGCTAAATTCAAATATCAGGATTCTACTGGTATCTTCGGTCAGCCAGTATTGCCTGGAGACCCATACGTCGATACAAGTATTGTTGGGGATATAGACGGTTATGGTGCAGCTGTTTCTGTAACAGGACAGAACGCCTTTGGTGTACCTACTATGGATTACAGTTCTCCAGGACGTAATTACATAAATCACGCAGGTATGCCGGATGATGTATTGATGGTGATTAATATGGGAGGTGCCTTGGGTGATGGAGCCTGGTTGGAACAAGGTGACGTTCCGATGTTGAGTATTCACAGTAAGTACGATTTCTTTGCGCCATACGATACAGGAATGGTTTATGTACCCATTGGCACTCAATTTTTCGCTGTTGTAAGTGTGACAGGATCATATGGTGCGATAAAGGCGGCCAATGCATATGGTAACAATGATATATTCTTAAATGCAAACTACACAGATGCAGTATGGGTAGACCAACAAACTACTAATCCGACAGGAGAAGAGTGTTTATACACGGTCGAAATACCGCCAGCAAATCCTTTGACTCCATGGATTGTTCATACTTCTCCTTGGAACTGGTTCGATCCAAATGATCCAAATATTACTGCAGCCAATGCGAATCCAAATATTGAAGCAACCTCACAGGCATGGATTGATACAGTAATGTCATTTATTGTACCTCGTATGGCAACAGTATTGCAAGCGGAAGGAGTACCGGCAGGTATCGGCGAAGCGCAGATGTCATTTGATGTTTATCCTAATCCATCTAATGGATTAATTACCGTGAAATCGAATGCAATGGTCATAGACCGCGTTCAGATTTTGGATGTTGCTGGAAGATTAGTACACGAGGAGGACATAAATGCCACTCAAAAGACTCTACACGCAGAGCATCTAAGTTCCGGTATGTATTTGTTGAAGATAAGTTCAAATGGACAAGAGATGACCAAACGAATTTCGATTAGATAATTCCTGAGGTTTTATATTTTGAGCCCCGCACGTTAGTGTGGGGCTTTTTTTTGCTCTAAGTTTGCCTCAAATCCTCTATTAATGGTCAATTATAACGGTTCCTTGGTCGCCCTGAATACAATTCCTATTTCTGACATAAAGCGTGCTCTGAGCTATGGTGACGGTTTATTTGAAACTATGAGAATGCGCGAGGGAAAGGTGCTCTTTATCGAAGACCATTACTTCCGTCTCATGGCTTCTATGAGAATCTTGAGAATGGCAATTCCTATGGAGTTTACGCCAGAGTTTTTGGTGGCGGAATGTGAAAAATTGGCACAGTATTTTGATTATGCCAATGGGAGGTTACGCTTCCAAGTGGTGAGAAATGGTATGGGAAAATATACGCCTGAGCAATCCAATGGCGTACACTGGTGGGTCGAAATAGAACCACTTCAAGAGCCTGATTATATTTTGCGTGATGATTTGACGGTTGACCTATTCAAAGATCATCCCCTTCAAGCTGGGTTATTGACTACCGTTAAGTCTACAAATGCCTTACCGTATGTTCTCAGCGGAATCTTTGCACAAGAAAATAATCTAGATGCGGTATTGTTAATCAACGACCAGAAGATGCTCGTGGAGGCGAATTACGGCAACCTATTCTTGTTACAGGGAGAAAAGCTAATCACACCACCTATAGAAGATGGGGCATTGCGAGGGGTATTCAGAAAGAATATGTTGGTATGGGCGAAAGAATTGGACCTTGAACTAGAGGAAACGAGTATTTCGCCATTCGATCTTCAAAAGGCAGACGAACTTTGGATTACAAACACGATCAAGGGTATACAAGCCATTAAGACGTATCGTAAAAAGACATTTTCTAGCAAAAAGGCTGCTGAAGCGATTGCTTTAATAAACCGAAAGCTCGAAGTGTTGAGCAAGCTTTAATTCATCCAGGGGTCTTCCGGGGCATCCGCCCATATACGGTATTCACCACCTAAGGTACGCATGTAGGTTCGCCATGCGTCTTTGGACAAGGTTAATATGTCAGTTTCAAATGGAGGATGTAGTACTACCCAAGTGCCATCAGATATTTCATCTTCTAATTGGCCCGGAGACCAACCGCTGTAGCCTAAAAACGCTTTAAAGGGGGTTTTTTGATCCTCTTGTATGAGTTTTTGAAACACTTGAAAGTCACCTCCCAAGTACAAACCATTGCCAACAGGTGCGCTGTCGGGTATACGCTCTTCTTCATGCAAGTAGAAAAGGGCATCTTGTTCAACCGGTCCACCGAACATTAATGCATTATCAGGTTCGAATTCGTCGACTAAATCTTTGACCATAAGATTACTCTCCTTGTTCAACGTAAACCCGAGCGTGCCTTCATCGTTATGTTCAGTAAGGTACACGACGCTTTGCTCAAAAAAACCATCGCCAATAAGTGGTTTTGAAATGAGAAGTGTTCCTTTAGATGGCTGTTTGTTCCAATGCATTATACTAATTTAGACATATGGATCTACACAACATAAGAGAAAGCTACAAGTTTGATTCGTTATTGGAATCGAATTTAGAAAGTAATCCTTTTGATCAATTTCAGAATTGGTACACGAGTTATGCAGTCTTGCGCATCAAAGACTCGAATGCCATGGCTATAGCAACTGTGGATTCACAAGGTATTCCGAGCAATAGAATTGTGCTATTAAAGGCAGTGGAAAACGATGAATTAATCTTCTTTACTAATTACGGGAGTGCTAAGGGGAAAGACTTGTTGAGCAATCCCGTGGTTAGTGCACTGTTTTTCTGGAGGGAACAAGAACGTCAAGTGCGTATTCAAGGGAGGGTAGTAAGAATTGCTCAAGAGAAAAGCGAGGCTTATTTCGCAACTCGTCCTTACTTGAGTCAGATTGGTGCAGCTGCCTCTGAACAAAGTCAACCCATTGAGAACAGAGCGGCGCTTGAGTCTAAATTCACTGAGTTTCAAAAAGAATTTCCTGAAGGAAGTACGGTACCTATGCCTGAAGATTGGGGTGGATTTGCTATTCAACCAACATCGTTTGAATTTTGGCAGGGAAGAGAAGGCCGTCTCCATGACCGTATACTTTATACTAAAGAAGGGTCCAATTGGATGACCTCTAGATTACAGCCCTAAAGGTATGATCAATAAAGAAGCCCTCCGAGGAGGGCTTCTTTGTATCTAATAAGTTTAAACTATTAGAGCTTACCGTTTAGGTCAGCACCAGCCTTAAACTTAGCTACTTTCTTAGCAGCGATTCTGATAACTGCGCCAGTTTGTGGGTTGCGACCGTCACGAGCTGCACGCTCAGAAACAGAGAAAGAACCGAAACCAACTAGCGATACGCGGCCGCCACTAGAAAGTGTAGAGCCTACGTTACCAGTGAAAGAATCCAAAGCGGCTTTAGCTTGTGCTTTAGAGATGCCAGCATCTGCTGCCATTGCGTCGATCAATTGTGCTTTGTTCATTGCAATTAAATTTTAATTAATACTTTTTTAAACGAATGCTTATCAAATATAGATGAAAATAACTTCTATGCAAGTGTTTTCGGGCCTTCAGGCAAAAAAAGTTAATAACTAAGGGTATTTATTCACAAAAAATGGTCTTTTTACCCTTTTAAACGGCCTATTCAAGTAAAATCTCAACGCTTTTTAAGCCGTTAATGTAGTCTCCGCTGGACATTGCGCGCTTTCCGACAGGCTTGATCTGTGTGATTTCGATACTTCCAAGTGCATAATCAACGAATAAACGCTTGTTTCTCACACTAAGTTTTGGTTGAAAAGATGGAATCTGTTCCTCGCATAATAGCGCATCTAAGAATTTAAAACTCCCATAATGTGCCGCAGGATAAGGGCTTAATCCTTTAATAAATCTGACGAGCGATGAAGGCTTGAGCGTAAAATCTAGACGAGTATTTTCCTTGTTTAATTTTGGAGCACGGGTCGCATCTGCATTAATCTGTATCTGTGGAGACAAGGAGCCGTCAATTAGTCCTTTCACAGTATCTACAACCAATGTAGCTCCCAAAGGGAGTAAGGAGTCATGCAATTCACCCGTGGTCCATTGAGGGTGAATAGTCAACTTTTCCTGCAGTAGGATATTCCCAGTGTCAATTTGCTCATCAATGAGGAATGTGGTGAGCCCCGTCTCTTTTAGACCGTTAATTACCGCCCAGTGAATAGGCGCTGCACCTCTGAGTTGTGGTAACAATGAAGCGTGTAGATTAAATGTCCCTAATCTAGGCTTACTCCAAACCTCCTTAGGCAACATACGAAAGGCTACTACTACAAATATATCGGCATCAATAGCCTCTAGTTCCGCTAGGAAACTTTCATCTTTTAACGAAGTTGGCTGTAAAACAGGAATCCCTAGGTCTAAAGAAGCATCCTTTACTGCACTCGGTTTCATCCTTCTTCCTCGCCCTGAGGGCTTATCCGCCACTGTAATAACCGCTTTGACATTAAATCCAGAACTCACGAGCGCTTGAAGTGGGGGCACAGCAAAATCTGGTGTACCCATATATACTATGCTAATGTTGTCGTAAGGCATCAGGTGGACAATTTAAATCGAACCAAATATCGTCAAAACTTAGACCGTCTTTTAGCATTGCTTGAACTGTTTCCCCATCTGGGTAATGATTTAGCGTGCAATTGCTGCATATACCACAAGTCACTCCAGGAGTTTGACCAAAATAGCGCTCTATATCCTTAGCAAAACAATTTTCAGAAGACAAGAAGTCAAGAATGGCTTGAGACCGTTCTTTCTTAGTGGTAATCCAAGATTCAACGAAGGATTTGGACAGTTTGAAGTAACGTTTGTCGATTCGGTTCTCTAAAAAGAGTAGGGCACATTGGTTTTGTTCTGCCTTGAATTGAATCAATCCCTTTTGATGCATACGTTGTAACCATTGATCAAGATCCTCTGCCGTTTTATGAAGCATAGGTGCTATTTTATCCAATTGAATTCGTGTAGAGTATTGTGCCGCATGACTGTATAAACGAAACAATTGCACTAAACATTGATGATCTTCATCGGTTAATCCAGTCCAATGTTCAGGACGAGTTAGAAAGAGAAGCTCAGGATAGATTTGATTACTTTCTATAAACTGCCACACACCTCGTTGTTGTAGTAACTTAATACAGGTCAGCAACTGTGGGATAGAAGTTTTTAGCTTGGCGGCTAAATTCACCAAGGAAAAGTTTTCTTGATGATCTTGGCCCGCCCCCACAGCTATTTGAAAATGGCTACAGACTTTGTGATACATAGCCTCTACCTCCTTGGGTTTTGGTAAGTCTGTTATACTTTTAGAAATACGCGAGAAATCTTGTTGATTGTATAATAGGTATGCTTGAGACAATTGCCCCCCACGACCACCTCGCCCAACCTCTTGGTAATATCCTTCAATGGTATCAGGAGCATCCCAATGAATGACCCACATCACATCGGCTTTGTCGATACCCATTCCAAACGCTGTAGTACTGACCATGATGGGGATTTTATTGTCGAGCCAATTTTGTTGACGTTCGTTCTTATCATTTAAATCTAAGCCAGCGTGAAAGTAGGTGGATTGAAGGCCATTTTCATTGATGAAATGACTGATGGATTCACAACTAGAACGTGTCTTAGCGTAGATAATCCCAGTACCTACTAAGCGTCCTAGCAAACGTAGGAGTTGTCTGTCCTTGTTGGGTGTGAGACGTTTTTCAAGCTGTAAGTTGTCTCGTCGGACACTTCCTTCAAACATAGTGGCATCAGGAATTTGAAGCTGTTCAGCTAAATCCTTTTTTACTCTATCCGTCGCTGATGCCGTTAGTGCCAATACAGGAATATCCGGGAATCGTTCACGGAGCAAATGGACATTCAGATATGAAGGACGGAAATCGAAACCCCATTGAGAGATACAATGAGCTTCATCAATAGCGATAAAGCTAACTTCTACATTCTGTAAATATTCCATAAACAACTTATTGGAAAGCCTTTCCGGCGCGAGAAATACAAATTTGTATCCACCGTATTTTATATTTCTAAATGCTTCGTCTAACTGCCTTGGGGAATATGAGCCAGTGAATTGGTACGCTTTGACATTTCTCTTGGTTAGACCGTGCAATTGGTCCTGCATCAGCGCCAATAGGGGACATATGACAATCGTGATGCCGTCTAGCGCCAATCCTGGTACTTGATAGCAAATAGATTTTCCCCCGCCAGTAGAGAGTAACCCAATGGTATGTCTTCCAGAGAGTGTGGAAGAGATTATATCTCCTTGTAACCCGCGAAAATCAGGATAACCCCAATATTGTTTGAGTATTTCTTTTGCTTGTTGAAGAATCATAAACGTGCCAAAATAAAGGCAACGCGTTCTTCTACTGAGACAGGAGGAACTTCAATATATTCATAACCTAATACTTTATAAGCCACCTTCAAATGCTCTTCCACTTCATAGCACTCTTCAAGTGTTTCCATGCGCTGCTTATCAAGACTATGAATTTCGGGCCATACCGGTAAGAAAAACACTTTTTCAAATCGCATTTCCTGTAAATCTGTCTTCCAATCCTCAGAAAGTTCTGCGTTTCCTTTCTTAAGGTACGCGTAGGCATCCACATTAGTACGGTCGTAAAAATTAATTTTTTCTAACAATGCATTGTGGTATTGCTCATTGCGCAGGTCCCAAACGAGTTGGGTGAAGCCCAAAAGGTCTTTCCATGGCACCAAATCCGATTCTTCATCCAAAGAATTTTGAATGATTTCGCGGGCTTGTTCATGGAAAACGGGATAACCATGTTGCTCTAATGCAAGGCTTAACGTAGTTTTTCCTGTAGCAGGAGACCCCGTAATGGCAATTCTCGTCGTTTTCAATGGGTATGAGATATCTTCGTAGAACTTCAAATGTACTTCTAATGGTCCGATTTTATTACGCAATAGCGCTACTACTTTTGCTGAGCTTTTCCACATTTGCTCAGCCAAAGTCAGCCATTACGGCCTTTCAAAATGCCAGGGAGTCATTCCGCAAAGGCGATAGCGAAAAAGGTTGGCAGTACTTGGAAAAGAGCATGAAGAAGGGCAAAGGCACCTATTACCAGGCATTTATATTCGCAGGTGACCAAAGCTTTCGGGAGGGCAAATATGAATTGGCCCTTGATTATTATGATGAGAGTCTTACCATTGATGCCATTTCTACGACGTATTTGAAGAAGAGTCTGGCCAATAAATATTTATATCGTTGGGAGGAGAGCATTGCTCAATGGGAGAAGTACTTATCGGTAGCGAGTTTATCAAAGGAGCGTCGAGCGGGAGCGGAATTGGAATTAGAAAACCTTCGCTTTGCCAAAGAGCAATATGAAAAATATGTAGTATCGGATTTTGATTACAACATACAGAAGCTGAGTTTTTCCACCGAGCAATTAGAGTATTTCCCTACCATTACTGGTGGAGACGAGCACCTCATCTATACCCATCGGTTTATTTCGGGGAACAAACCAACCGATGAAAACCTCTTCGAAGCTGCCCTTGATGGCATCTCAAAATTCGGTATACCTCTTGGAGGCAATCTGAATTCTCGTTTGAATGAGGGTGCTGCTTGTATTAGCCCAGATGGCCAATTCATGGTGCTCACCGTTTGTGATCGCCCGGACGGTGCAGGCAGTTGCGATCTGTACTACAGCCATTGGAATCCAAACTATGGATGGGAAACCCCGAAGCCGCTCCCCGGTGATATTAATACGGGTCGGTGGGAGAGTCAACCAAGTCTGGGCCCAGATGGACGCACCATCTACTTTGTACGGGCTAGTAATAGCATGGAAACAGACCGGGATATTTTTGTGTCCACCAAGAATGATGAAGGAAATTGGACCAAAGGACAAAAGCTCCCTTCAAATATCAATGGCAGTGACAGGGAAAGTTGTCCCTTTATGCACTTTGACGGGAAGACCTTGTATTTTCTATCCGAGCGCAGTCCTTCGTTGGGTGCATCAGATTTCTTTATGTCCACCCGCATCAATGATTCAACCTGGTCAGACCCTATTAGTCTAGGATTTCCGTTCAACAGTTTCGGCGAGGAATTTTCGCTGGTGGTTGATAAAAGTGGCCAATTTGGATACCTCGCTTCCGATCGAGGCGAAGCTATTGTCCCTAGTTATGATGGGCTCAGCGCTTTAGACCTATATAGGTTTGACTTACCAAAGCACCTTCAGCCGGGGATCAGAGACAACTACGATCTCGTGGTAGTGGACAGTTTGACTCTGCGTCCAATAGGTGATGCTTCAGTGCAACTTTTTAATCTTGATGGGGTCCAATTCTTTTCTGGTTCCAGCGCTAAAAATACCGGAATGGTCCGTTTAATGACCGATGGTGGAGAAGTGCGATTATCGGCATATCACAAAGGATACTTGCCGTATTCAGGTATTATTTCTCAGCTGGACTACATAGCGAGACCATTGTATGGAAATAAAGTGGCCACCATTAAGCTTATTCCAATTGCTACAGGCAAGGCTTTCGCGTTACGGAACATTCTTTTCGAATGGGACCAAAGCACCTTGTTGCCTGAAAGTGAAAAGGAACTCACGGCACTCTTACGGATGCTTGAGGACAATTTAGACTTGAAAGCCACCATCATTGGACATACGGACAACCAAGGAGGGCGGGCCTACAATAAAAGATTAAGCGAGGCCAGAGCGGCGGCAGTACTGAGTTGGCTGGTACAGCACGGTATTGATCCTAAACGACTCACCTCGGAAGGCCGAGGAATGGATAAGCCTATTGCTTCAAACGATACAGAAGCGGGAAGAGCCTTGAACAGACGCACCGAGGTACTCTTGCGTTAACCTTCGTATTTATTTTTCCACATGGCCTTTTGTTGGGCGCTAATCTGTTGCTCTTTGGCATTTGATCCCGGGGACCACAATACACTTCCTTGAATCTCTTTGGTCAAGTATTCTTGAGGTACAAAGCCTCCCGGATGATCGTGAGGATACAGATATCCTTTGCCGTGGCCTAAGTCCTTTGCTAGTGCAGTCGAGGCATTTTTAAGGTGATCTGGGACTTCGAGATTCCTCGTTTTTTGAACCAATTTTTGTGCCTTGCCAATGGCCATGTAAGCACTATTGGATTTGGGTGAAGTGGCCAAATAAATGGTGCATTGGCTTAAAATAATTCTGCTCTCTGGCCAACCTACGCGCTCCACAGCACTAAAAGTTTCATTGGCGAGCATCAAGGCGTTTGGATTAGCAAGGCCAATATCCTCAGCGGCAGAAATGATTAATCTTCGCGCTATAAACTTCACATCTTCACCGCCTTCAATCATCCGAGCGAGGTAGTACACCGCAGCCTGTGGATCGGAGCCTCTAATGGATTTAATAAATGCAGAAATGATATTGTAATGCTCATCACCGCCTTTGTCGTAGCGAATCTGGGCATTGCTCAAGACGTTTTGTGCAAACTCCTCATCAATAGGAACATCGCGTTGTCCTTGCTGAAAACAAAGCTCTACAAGGTTATATAGTTTCCTTGCATCACCCATACTTTGACGAATCAAAAAATCGTGTGCGGTGATCTTCAGGTCTTTTTGGGTGGCGTATTCCGTCGCATTCGCCAGATCAATCATCTTGGTAAGATCCTCTTTAGAATGTGAATTCAACAAATAGACCTGCATTCTAGAAAGAAGGGCCGCGTTTATTTCAAAAGAAGGGTTTTCTGTTGTAGCACCGATGAGCGTAATCCACCCTCGTTCAACTGCGTGAAGCAGGCTATCCTGTTGTCCTTTGTTGAAACGATGAATCTCATCGATGAAGAGGATTGGGCGCTTACTATCAAAAAGGCTCTTCTTTTCAGCCGTTGCGAGTACTTCACGTACATCTTTAACACCAGCGCTTACTGCACTTAGTTGATACAAAGGCGCTTCTAGTTCTTTTGCTAGGAGCAATGCAAGCGTAGTTTTCCCAACTCCTGGCGGCCCCCAAAGAACTATTGAGGGCAATCTGCCGATATCTATACTTCTACGTAATGCGCCATTTTGACCTATAAGGTGCTCTTGGCCCAAATATTGGTCCAAGTTCTGCGGTCGAAGCTGTTCTGCAAGCGGTTTCATACCTCGAAAGTAACTATCTTTTCGCTATGTCCCATTGGAGAAAATATGGAATTCACAAGGGTTTGTTTTTGTGGCCAAGCCTTTGGCTCGTGCTTGCCTGGTCAATCTTTCTGTTAGAGGAAGGTGCCGGCATTCCGCTTCGAAAATTCGGTATCGTACCTGGTGATGTTCATTCTTGGTACGGACCCATTACCTTTCCATGGTTACACAGTGATGTGAACCATATTGTGAGTAATACCATCAGCCTATTTTTTGTTGGGGCACTAATTCGTTATAGTTTTCCAAAGATTTTCGATCGAGTCTGGTTCATAAGCCTGATAGCTCCGGGGTTTTTACTTTGGTTTATCGGTAGAGCGCATCTACACATAGGGGCGAGCGCATGGTTGTACGCTATGGTCACGTTTGTGTTCTTCAGCGGAGTACTGCGACTACACGTTAAATTATTGGCTCAGAGTCTGTTAATGGTGTTTTTGTACGGGAGCTTTGTATGGGGTGTGTTGCCTCATGACCCGACCATTAGCTATGAAGGTCACTTGAGTGGTGCCATCGTTGGAGTAATGCTCGCCTGGTACTTCAGAAAATTGGAACCTATCGAATCTTTGCGAAACGAAGAACGTATGAAGGAGGAAGTATTGTGGGACGACTGGAAGCATCCCTTTGAAAGAAAGCTAGATCATGAAGTAATTAACCCAGCAAGTGATACACCGTCGCCACGGCCACAAGGCCCGCAGTTTCGGTACGAAGACGGCTCGAACCCAGATGAATTGGCTTAGCGCCGGCCGATACTGCGGCAAGCACTTCAGAAGGTGAGAAATCTCCCTCAGGACCTATCATGATGCATAAGGGTCTAGAAGTATCCAACACTTCATGAATGCCTTTCTTCTTTTCATCAAATTCACAATGCGCGATCATCACTTGCTCCTGCTTTTCAGCGATAAAGTCTTGAAAGCTTACGGCTTCGTCTATGTTCACTAAGGCTCCTTTGAGGCTTTGTTTCGTGGCGCTCAACGCGATTTTACGAAGGCGATCTGTTTTGATGGTACGTCGTTCACTATGCTCGCAAATGATAGGGATGATTCGACTGATCCCCATCTCCACAGCTTTCTCAACAAACGCCTCAATCCGGTCCATACTCTTGGTAGGAGCAATGGCTATCGTTAAATCATAAGATACTTTACCGAATTCACGTTCTACCTCAGTAAATGAACCGTAAACCTTTGACTTTGAAATAAAAGAGATTTCACCCTTGTAGAGTGCACCATCGCCAGTGATGAAGTGTATATAATCTCCGATAGACTTTCGAAGGACCTTCACACAATGCTGTACTTCGCCAGCATCTAAATGGAATTCTGTTCCTTCGATATGTCCATAAAAGAGCTGCATTAAAACATAAGTTTAGCTTGTGCTCCGGTGCTTAAGGGCGCATTTTCACCGGCTAAATAGTTGTAATAACCTGCAATACCAATCATAGCTGCATTGTCTGTCGTGTATTCAAACGGGGGCACGAAAATAGATAACTTATGCTTTGCCCCCCATGTTTTTAACTCCTTGCGCAGAGCACTGTTAGCACTTACGCCACCTGCAATCGCAAAGTTGTGAATTCCAGTGTCTTTAGCAGCTTTTTTAACCTTTCGCATGAGCACGTCAATCAGTGCCTTTTGGTAGCTGGCACAGATATCATTAAGGTGTTCAGCAACAAAATTAGGATGATCCTTTACCTTTTGTTGCAGGGTATATAGGAAACTTGTTTTCAACCCTGAAAAGCTGAAATCATATTCAGGTAAGTTTGGTTTTGCAAAGGTTAGGAATGTAGCATTACCCTCAGCGGCAAGTTTATCTATCATAGGGCCGCCAGGATAGGGAAGCCCCAAGATTTTGGCCGCCTTATCAAACGCTTCACCTACAGCGTCATCAATAGTTTCCCCTAAAACAGTCATTTGCTTAGGTCCGTCTACCTTGACCACCTGGGTATGCCCTCCGCTGACCGTGAGACAAATAAAAGGGAAGGTGATGGGTTCTTCGTGAGCGTCTTCTATGAGGTGTGCTAGAATGTGGGCGTGCATGTGATGCACTGGTATTAGTGGAATGTCGAGTGCTAAACTTAAACTCTTGGCAAATGACGTCCCTACGAGTAACGATCCCATGAGTCCAGGGCCGTTGGTAAAAGCGATGGCGTCTAATTCCTGGGGCCTGATATTTGCTACCTTTAACGCATGATTTACCGTGGGAACAATATTCTGCTGATGCGCTCTGGAGGCCAATTCTGGCACAACACCGCCGTATTCTTCATGTACCTTTTGGGAAGCAACAATGTTGGACAGCAAGGCGTTGCCATGTACTACAGCAGCACTTGTGTCATCACAAGAACTTTCAATAGCTAGAATATAAGGTTGTCGCTTCATGAATGCCCCAAAAATACATCAAAGTACCGCCATTAGAACCACTCGGAGATTGGGAATTAGTCTAGCGTTGATCTTGGGAGTTGGGTATTTGACCTTTTTACTCGTACTACATTCGAAATCGGCACAACGTTTTCTTTATAATAGTTATGGTTTAACTGCATTAGAAACCTTTGGTGTGAGCACGAATTTTTCAGGATTGGATTATTCGGATGGGGAGTTTACGACGGCAAAATTGGACCTAAGCCTCAATAAAATAAAGGTTGCCACGCTCAAAGGAGTGACTATCTCAGAAGTACGATGGCGTGAAGGAGTATTTCAAATAGAATCCATTTCTTGCGATACGATCAAGATTGATGCCCGGGATACTGCATTAATTTCACATTGGTTTCGTGATTTATCTTCCGACAAAGCGAATACTGGTTTCCCTCTTACCATAGCCAACAACTCTATTCGATTCTTAGAGATTGAACTGCCTAATGATGAACGCATTCGAGGAGATTTAAAGACCTCAACAGTATCGTTTACAGAGGGTGTGGCGTGTGAAGCTCTGAGCGGTGCTCTAAAATTGGATACTATTGAAACGAATATCCGTATCACCCAACTCAACCTTGGCAAAAAGAACGCATTTCAGGTAGATGCAAGTATTAATTTAGGTGTAGCGATTCTTGGAAATGTCCAATGGGACGAAAGAGGTATACGTTCGAAGGCCAATGTGAATACGACACAAGATTTCAAATTATCGCAAATTCCGGAGGAATGGACCGGATTTACTCGTGGGTTAGTGCTAGATCTAGGAATTTCTGGAGCCTCTCTCGATTCCATATCTACAAACGCCCAATTCTCTCATGACTTCTTTACCGGCTCAGCAAGAGCTCTGCTGAACCACGCTCAGTACGAGCTGCAAGGAAGTCTTCGTTTGCAGCAACAAGCCTACGATAGTACTATGCTTTCACAATGGTTACCCGAACCAGAGATGCAGCCGGCTGACCTAAAATATTCGATTCAAGGATCTTTGGAATCAGGCACGTTGGCCTATGATCTCGGAGCAAGTAAGGGAATGAATACCGCTAGGATTTGGGCAAATGAATGGAAGGATGTGGCTAGATTGGAACTTAATCTGCCCAAGTTTCCACAAGGATCGCTGCGCGGTGGTTCAGTTAAAGCGGCCATTAAACCGAATCTTGAAGCGCTCATCGCAGATCAAGGCGCACAGGTAGTGGGGTTGGCGCCAACGCTGGTTTTTGATGATTATGCAGTCAGAGGATTGAGTTTTAATTGGCAACATATAGGAAGTATGGATTCCATTTGGTGGTCTTGTCTAGACAGCTTGATGGATATCGACGGTTCGTTAGTCGCAGAACAAGGAACTTTCAAGGTGCAATCCAATGTTAATGCCCTAGGACTGGAATTGCTAGACCCCTTGGATACGGGACAAATCTTAAGTGCTCGAATGGCCGGTTTAGTGAAAGAGGATTTGACCGGATTTTTCAACGCTCAAGACATCTTGCTTCAACGTCCTACGGATGTTGTTTTTATCAATGCCCTTGATGTGGTGCACCAATTGCAACCCAAGGGCAGAAGGATAGGTGTGAGCAGTGATATCATGCAAGGCTATATTGAGGGCAGTTTTGATTGGAATGGCCTTAGGGCAATACCCAATGTGCTTTTTGGTGATTTAGCCGGCGGTCCGAAGGTTGCTACTAATGTTAATGTGAATTTGGTATTCGAAGCTAGTACTATTGATTGGTTGAGTCAGTTGCTTCACTTGGAAGCAGCTCTTCCAGAAGGATTGTATGTGGCGGCCAATTTTGATGGTCCCTCTACAGTATGGAATTACAGTTTGAACGTCCCGCATTTACGCTACAATGGAATAGAAGCCTTCTCCATTAACGGTGAAGGCACAAAAGAACGCCATGGTATTCAAGCCTTGCTCAAAGCGGGGACTATTGATGGTATATCCATACCGTTGGACAGTGCAGTGTTGAGATGGGATTTACCTACAGACGTGCAACAATTTACCGCACTGGCACATGTTAGAGATAGTATTCCGACGAGTTTATTGGCTGCGGCACAATATAAAAGGGGTATTTTCACACCGAACATGTTGGAACTTCTAATGGGTACCCACCAAACATCTTTGGTAGGGGCTTCACCGGTCTATTGGAATAATAATAGTTTTAGTACCGATAGCTTGGTACTTCAAGGAACCTTGGGAACGATTAGATTGAGCGGAGGAATGGGAGAATCCGCCCCACAACCGTTTCAGTTGTTCCTATCTGATTTGGATGCACGATGGTTGAATTATTGCTACCGTGAATCTAGAATGCAGTTCGCGGGGAGTTTAGAGGGCCAATTCATATTGCAATCAAATTTTCCAAATGCTGAGGCATTTGGGAATATATATTGGTCAAATGCTATCCTCAACGACCAACTAATGGGCAACTTGAATGCCGGGGTTCGCTGGACGTCTGAAGCAGATGATGTATATCTGAACAGCACTCTTTTAAAACCGGGTAAAACTACAGCGCGTATATCGGGACATTACAGCCCGAAGAAGGATGATCTAGATTTGGTCGTGGTAATGGACGAATTAGAGATTCATCCTATAGAACCTGTTTTTAATGGTGTATTGGAAGAGGTAACGGGTGTTTTGAATGGCAGCGTTAGAGTTACAGGACCTTTGCAACATTGGGAAGCAGATGGAGAGTTTACATTGATGAACCCAAACTTCAACATTCCGGTCACAGGAACTAAATTAGCGGCAACAGCCATGGACTTCGGTTTAAATGAGCACGAAATAGTTTTTGATTCGTGTTACTGGAACGATGGTGCAGGAGTACAGTCATTGATGACTTGGGGTGAAATTTCAAACGATCAATTCTCCACCTTGGATTTTGATATACATCTAAGAGCTGATAGTGCCTTAGGAATGGAACTCAACAGAGCTTACGATTCCTACTTTTTTGGTAAGGGAATACTAGAAGGAGACTTGGTCTTGGAGGGCCCCGTGGATCAGATACACTTGGGACTGAATGCCACTACTAAGAAAGGTTCGGTATTGAAGATTCCATTAGATAATCCTACAGAAGTGGAGACCCCGTCGTTTTTGCGTTTTGTATCCAATGAGTCTCGGTCTCCAGTGGAAACTTCCATGGAAAAATCTCTGGAGTATTTCACCACGGATATGGATATAGAGGTATTGCCCGATGCGCTGGTCGAGCTCATTTTGGATGAGGTGATGGGAGACATCATTACCTCGAGAGGGGTGGGGAATATGCGCGTAAAGATTTTGGAGGATGAATCCTTTGAATTGTATGGATTATATACCATCGCTACTGGAGATTACCTGTTCACCTTACAGGGAATCATTAATAAGCCTTTTGAGTTGTTTCCTGGAGGCACCATATTATGGTCAGGGGACCTGTACGAGGCAGAAGTTAATCTCCAAGCAAAATATTCGGTGAATACGGATTTAAAGGGGTTAGTGACGAATGCCAATTATTCTAATGAAAACGTAGATGTAGATTTGATTATTTCCCTGAACGGTTCGCTGATGCAGCCAGAAATAGGCTTTGATATCGTCCTGCCCAATAGTCCATCTTCCTACCAGCAAGAATTAGAACGTCGCATACTCACTGCCGATGCCATGAACTACCAGGCGTTTTCACTATTGATGCTGGGAGATTTTTACCGCCAGAACCTCGGAGTTCAAGAAGGTATCAATCTTAGTGAATCCTTTACGCGATCTACTTCAGAGGTTTTGGTGAGCCAATTTGGTACTTGGATCACAGCAGGATTGGGCTCCTATGTGGATGTAGAATTGGACTACACCACGGGTAATAACCCATATAATTCCTTGGTTCAAAACGGTGATGAAATACGGCTGGGGGTGAGCAAGGATTTTATGGATGGCAGGTTACGGATCAATTCTTCCTTGGATGTGCCTATTGCCTCAGACGGTTCTTCTACGCTATTGCTCGGCGATACACAAATAGAATATGAGTTGACTAAAGATGGTCGCACGGTGCTTCGAGCGTTCAACAGAAGCAATCGAAACGATCCGCTACTCCAAAATACCGGGCCCTATACCAAAGGGGTCGGGATTCAATTCCGAAAAGACTTCGACGGAAAGTAATCTACTTCTCGAGCGATTCGATCAACGCCACTGCAGCAGCTAAATCCTGTACGTGGTGATCTGGCGGTGTACCACTTGGTTTTAGACCATGACCGGTTTTTACGCGAATGGTTATTACACCTGCATTTTGGCCGGCCTCAATATCTCTAGGGCTATCTCCAACAAGGTAACTCTGGTTTAGGTCAATGTTAAAACGCTGCGCCGCATCCAATAGCATGCCTGGTTTGGGTTTACGGCAATGACAATCAATTTTAAGTTCGGGTACTTCCTCGGGAAAACCACCGTGTGGATGGTGAGGGCAGTAGTAGATGGCTTCAACGAAGGCGCCTTGATGGCCCAATTCTGTTTCCATCTTCTTATGAATCTCATCCAAATCCGCAACCGAACACATGCCACGGGCCAAAACACTTTGATTCGTCACAACAACGGCTAGAAAGCCCATCTTATTGATCCGGCGAATACTCTCGCCTGCATAAGGGTAGAGTTCAAAATCTTCCGCCCTGTGAATTAAATCCGTATCGATGTTGATCACACCATCACGGTCTAAGAAAATACAGCGCTGTGGGTTTTTCAAATTTCGTTGGGCCACTTTACCGGAAGATATGGCCTGCTCGACCTTTGATAATCGGTCGGGTGTCCCCATATCTTTCAAATATTCCGGAGTATTGTAGGCATATACCTTCAGTTCCTTGTGCAGCCAAGGGAAAATGTCCTTTCCAAAATCTGCCTTAATACCAGCCTCTAGCTTGGTGAGCACCGATGGATTGAATACATATGCCGCAGCATTGACCAAATTTCGATAACGCAAGTCCTCAGGATGTGGCTTAGGATAGAAGGCCGTAACGCGGTCCCGACCGTCTACATCCAATAAATCGCTGTCGTAAGGATGATCGTTTGGATGCACTACCAAAGTGGCATCTGCCCCTTTATCTTGGTGAAATAGGACCAATTTCTCTAGATCCATATTCATCATCACATCGCCGTATAACACCAAGAAAGGCTCGGTCAAATGCGCTTCAAGCGCTTTAACACCGCCCACTGTGCCTAAAGGTATTTCTTCTATATAGTACTGAATATCAATACCAAAGCGCGACCCATCACCGAAATACTCCTGGATTTGCTCGTGTAAATGCCCTACAATGAGCCAAACTTTTTTAAACCCATGGTCAGCCAATAACTCTATTTGATACTGGAGTAGAGGTTTGTCCAATACGGGCATCATCGGTTTAGGAATATCCTTTCGAACCGTGGCCAATCTTGTTCCTTTTCCTCCAGCGAGAATTACGGCTGTCTGCATGGTCTCAAATAGTTTAAGCCAAACCTACGGAATCCACCCCCAATTACCACAACCTGTAAGTCAAAAGCTCACGTGAAAAATATTCAACTTTTTTCGTCTTAAGCCTTGATAGAACGAAATTCCATTTTACATTTGCACACCGCTAAGGAAACTGGTCCGGTAGTTCAGTTGGTTAGAATACAAGCCTGTCACGCTTGGGGTCGCGAGTTCGAGTCTCGTCCGGATCGCCAACAAAAGAAAGCCCTGAGATTATCGCTCTCGGGGCTTTTTCATTCCTTTATTTTCGTTTGATTTTTCCCCTGGTTTCGTGCAACTCGCAATACCGTCCGTCTTTTTGAGCGGGGCGGTCACATTTTGAACCACTCTTGGTCTTAAAGACACATTTGCGGTAGACTTTTTTAGGCTCGTTATCCTTTTTGGTACGCAAATACGGCAGGTCTTTCGGTCGCTCCGGTAAGCAAATAGAACAGGGCAGCAGCCCGCGCTCTAAGGCTTTGCGCTCATCTACTTTGATTTGACCGTTCTTGAGGTAGCGGCACCCGTCAATATGGTAGCGGGCTCCCGAAGGATTTATCCCACGGGTGGAGAAAACAATGATTTCTTTCACAACAGTAGAATCCTTGGTCTCTTGCGCATTAACTTTAATGCTTGTGACCAAAAAGACCACCAATACCCAAATAATGCTGCGAAATCCGATTCGGACAAAACTATTGATTCTTGTGTTCGTGGGCCAATTTTCTCCTGGTTTCTCACAAACGACCTCTATAGAATTTGATTACCTCCAAGCCATAGAGGCTCCAGAAGGACCTATTGGTTTTATGGGTACATCTGCGAATTACTACGTAAACAATGGTCCCAACTATTTTGGCATACGATTGAACAACGCCGCAGTGGGTACTCGGGCGGGATACTATACGTTCGGATATCAGGTAGGCACGACGATGGATATAGGAAAGAATTGGTCCCTACATCCTAAACTGATGTTCACCACAGGTGGTGGAGCGGAAAGCAACGATGGCTCGGGAGGATTCTTAACCACGGCCTTGCTCCTGCAACACCGTACAAATACCCTGGAGTGGGGAATAGGCGGGCAATACAGCTATGTGAGCACGGGTGTGATTCAAGGCTGGAGCCCTATGTTGAACATGCGTTTGTACCAAAATTTTGAGCGACAGCCCTATGTAGTATCTCAGGCTCAAATCTTTACGAATGTGATGTATTCTACTTGGAATGAGCACCAAAGAAATACAGGATTTTTAGGAGTCGGTGGCCGATTATTTGATAAACACACCTACAAAAGCGTATACCTCACTGCCGCCGTTACTGATCTTGGAGGATACATGGACGTGTACGGAGGCTATGGCATCTTTGGTGATTACGGCGCCATCCGATTACTCGGTGAAATCAATGCCGGTACAGGAGGAGGCGGAAAAGCGCCTGCGGGCGGTGGACTCCTAGGCGGGATCCAAGGAGAGCTTCAATGGCACAATGGCGGAAAATTCGTAGGTGTAAGTTCCGGTGTGTTGAAAAGCTTAGACGGACCTTTCTATTTTTCATTTGTCGGCCTTCATTTGGGTACCGATTTTAATTTCACCAGTACTCAAAATGAAATAGGCTATTTACCCATGAATCTCAGTATTGAAAACGGGGTCAGAACGTATCTCGGAGAAGATGGCTTTTCAAACCTTGGCATAGCCTTTCGACTGTACAGAAAAGGTGTGGTCCAGCTTCGAGGCGAGAGTTACTGGGCCTTTACAGACGGCAGAGGGGCCTATGCAGAAGGTTTGTTTGGCTTGCGCCTTCAGCCAAATATTTGGTTTGTTGAGACGCAGGTGGGCGCCGGAGCAGGGGGTGGAATTAACCTATGGGGCGCTGCCGCGCTAGCCTTTGTCAATGCGGGTTTTGAAATACCTGTAAACGACTATTGGGATGTTACAGGTCGCAGTATCTACAACGTATATTCCTCTCAGGCATTTCCTACCTACGGGTGGCAATTGGGCATGACCTTTAATATTCCTTTTAATACCCAATTCTGATGCGCAGGTTGTTTCTCCTCCTTTTCGTTGTAGCCCATCAATACATTATGGGTCAAGGGACTTCAATGACTCTTATGTTCGAGCCGTTGGAATCTTCTAATGATATGATGTGGGTGACCCAGCGCTTTGAGTTTGTTAAGGATTATACGAAGACAAAAACCGCTATCTCTGGGGGTTTAGAAACCCAAAGTGCCGTCTTGGGTAATTTTGGTGGTTTCTACGCCTTCGGATTTACAGGAGGTGTGTACCAAAACATAAGCCCATGGTTATTGGCTTATATGGGCGGGTCTACAGCCTCTGGAGGCGGTGCGGGTGCCCCGGACGGAGATGGGTTAATGTACCGTGGGTATGCGGGAATAAGTGTTAAGAGTAAATACGGGTTTGTGGATGTAGCCTACAATCACATTAATTTTCCTTCAGGAGCTATTACCTCGAATCATATTTCCATCGGCTGCACCCATGTATTGCCTTATCGAATAGAATATAGCGACCATAACAGCTATTATCCCACTTATTTTGAATGGGTCACTGGTCTTTGGTTCTTGGGGCCGGAAGATGCTTCCCGCAACAGTGAACCGGTGCAAAGTGCCTATGCAGGTGTGCGTGTCGGGCAGTATTTGAACACCATTCATACCGTTGGAGCAGAACTGCAACTAGGGGCAGGTGCATTAGGCAACATTGACGGGTATATGAATTATTCCATGGGGCTACGATTCAATACGCCTTCTCACCGTCTATTCTTCCGCACACATCTTGGATCCGGTGGCGGTGGCGGTGTATACACAGGTGGTGGATTATCCACTATGGTATGTGCTGGAACGCAGTTTGGTGGGCATCAATTCAGCCTAGGGCAATGGACGGCGCTAAACGATGAAGCTTCTATTCCCTTTGTTTCCTACAGCCGGCATATAGATTTCAAGAGCTCTTTAGGCTTTCATCGCCAAGGGGTAGACTATACTTACAATGACTCACGCGAGGTAGCCTTAAAAGTCTTGGCTGGCGTGGGTCAACAGCGTTCTCCCGGTTTAGATCGAAACGGCAATCCTTACAAGCCTATGTCAGGTATAGCCATGGGACTCGGCATTGAAGCTTGGAGCAATGAGAATTTTTCGTTGGATGCCTATGGTCATACGTTCTGGGCGGCCAGTGGCGGATATGGCGCCTATGCAGAGGGGTTATTTAGTGCAGCGTTTATGAAAAACAGCGAGACTTTTAGATACGGTGTGGACTTAACTTTTGGCATTGCTGGTGGTGGTGGAATAGAGGTGGGTTCTGGCCTGATGATTGCACCTGGAGTACAGGTGGAATGTAAAATTGGCCCCTTATCAAATCTCAAAATGAACCTCAGACAAAAATACTTCCCAGGCGGCACCTACAGTCCCGTA
>Ga0163109_10000436_pt1 | contig 33753 bp, 29 predicted proteins | sample CRUFie1St13metaG_FD_108704 | JGI IMG/M metagenome (GOLD analysis project Ga0163109, IMG submission 108704) | Marine microbial communities from the Costa Rica Dome - CRUD Field 142mm St13 metaG | ecosystem: Environmental > Aquatic > Marine > Oceanic > Photic zone | place: Costa Rica: the Eastern...
GTCGATAGAAATTACTTTGGACCATTTGTCAGCTCTGAAGCTGTCAAAAAATCAATTAAAGAAATTCAAAAAATATATAAGGTAAGAAATTGCAGTGATACTACCTTTGCTAACAGAACTAGACCTTGTATTGAATATCAAATGAAAAGGTGTTCTGCTCCTTGTGTAAATCATATAAAAAAGGTTGATTACTTTGAGGATATAACTGGTGCAAAGTCATTTATCTCTTCCACTGATACTAAAACCATCCAAAGATTAACAAAAGATATTGACGCTGCCGTCACTAAATTAGACTTTGAAAAAGCTGCTGAAATAAGAGATCGTTTAAAGAGATTAAACTTACTAAAGGAGGAGCAATCAGTTGTAACATTTGCTTCTAATGTAGACATTTTTTCGGTGCATGCAGAATTAACTTATCTTGGCGTATCAATTATTGTTGTAAGAAATGGAAAAATAAGAGGCACTAAGACTCATCTCGTTAAGCAGGCTCATTTTGAAAATATAGAAGACGTTTATCAAAGTGCCATTGTTAATTTTTATGACTACCAGACAGATATTCCAAAGAAGATTTTATGCACTAACCCCTTAGAAAATAATAAATTGCTAGTGGACATGTTTATCACAAAACATCAAAAAAAAGTAAAAATTGTTCACTCACCAAATAAATCCATAAGACCTATTTTTAATTTATGCAGACTTAATGCAAAACAGGTCATAAAAAATCATGTTAGCAAAGAGGATAAGTATACTTTTGCAATGCAGGAACTTAGCAATTACTTAGGAATAGAAAATATTGAAAAGATCGAGGGTTACGATGTAAGTCATTTTTCGGGTGATAATGCTGTAGCATCATGTGTAGTATTCTCAAAGCAAGGACCACAAAAAAAGAATTATAGATTGTTTAATATTCCTGCAGAACTATCTGGTAACGATATTGGCTCGCTTGAACATGTTTTGGAGAGAAGAATTAAATACTATGCTGATCCTGGGTTAAAGCCTGATGTAATTTTAATTGACGGTGGCAAAAATCAACTTAATTTTATTAACACAATAATCAACAAATCAGATCATCATGACATTAAGGTTATTTCGATCGTTAAAGGTTCTAAAAGGATACGAGCTACTGAAACCATAATAAATGAGGATGGTATTATTGAATTAGATAAATATTCTAAGGCTTTTTTAATCCTTCAAGAGATTCGTGATGAGTCGCATAGGTTTGCAATTCGAGCACAAAGGAATAAAAAAAGAAAGAAAATTTCTCAATCTGAATTAGACTCTATTAAAGGTATTGGCGAAATTTTAAAAAAACGTCTTCTAACGAAATTTAAAAGCATTAGGAATATTAAATCTGCAGATGTTAAAGAATTAATGACTGTTGATGGCATAAATGAGAAAATAGCAAATAAGATAACTACAAATTTATAGTATTTTGACTTTATTTATAAACATTCTAACCTTTTCAAGGATCATTGCCTCAGTGTTGATTTTTATTTTAATCACATTTTCAGAAAAGTATTATTTGATGCTATTTTTATTTTTCTACGCAAGTGTCACAGATTACTTTGACGGATACTTGGCAAGAAAATATGATTCTCAATCTTTAATCGGAGAGATTTTAGATCCCATTGCCGATAAAATCTTAGTAATATTTGTTTTAATAGCATTATCAGTAAATTTATCTAGCTACTATATTGGATTTTTAAGCGCATTAATTATTTCTAGAGAAGTTTGGGTAGCAGCTCTTAGAGATATAAATGCAAGAAGAGGAAAAGTTGGTGCGACAAAGGTTTCAACAATATCAAAGGCTAAAACGTCTTTGCAAATGCTAACAATACTAGTTTATTTATCTGCACTTACATTTGATTTTTTATTATTAATTATCATTGGAGATCTGCTTTTAATGATCTCATTTTTAATAACTTTTTATACAGGTTATTTATATACTCGAAGTTCTTTTTCATAATTTCTCTTTATAGTTTTTTAAAGACAAAAGTGTTAAAATTTTTTAACATTTTTTTTTAATAAAATTAAGTAATAATAATGACCGGGGCTGAATATTTGGCAGAATTCTTTGCCAAGATTAATTCAAATAAAATATTTGTTGTAACAGGCGGAGCATGTGCTTTTATAATAGATGCGATAGCTAGAAATCAAGAGCTTGATTATTTTCCATTTCATCACGAACAATCAGTTGCAATGGCAGCTGACTCTTTATGGAAGATTGATAAAACAGTTGGAGTGACCGTGGTAACAAGTGGGCCAGGTGCAACAAACTTGATTACTGGAATCGCATGCTCTTATTTTGATTCAATACCTACAATTCATATTACTGGCCAAGTTAATCAAAATGAAAAAACAATTTATGCTGGCGCAAAAGTTAGACAAGCAGGTTTCCAAGAGACAAATATTGTAGATATGGTTAAACCAATAACAAAATATTCAGTCCAAGTTACAAATGGGAAAGAGCTTAAAAGTGAACTAGCAAAAGCATACGAAATTGCTGTAAGCGGACGTATGGGACCAGTTTTAATAGATATTCCTATGGATGTTCAGCAGGAGGAAGTTGGGGAAGACATAATTCTTCCAGATTTAAATGATGATGTTATAACCGACTCCGAATCATCAATTGTAATTGAGAAAATAAAGAATCATTTTGATAACTCAGAAAGGCCTTTGATATTGTTTGGAGCTGGTGTCGGATTGGGAAATGCCGCCGGGGATGTCACAGATTTTATTAATTCTAATGGTATACCTTTTGTTTCAAGTTGGAATGGCAGCGCTTTTTTTAATCATGATAATAAAAATTATTTTGGTAGTATTGGAGTTTATGGAAATAGAGGTGCAAATTTTTTGCTTCAAAGCGCAGATAAAATACTAGTTTTAGGAAGTAGATTAGATAACAGACAAAGAGGAAATGTTAAAAAATTTGCACCCCTGGCAGACGTTCTTGTTTTGGATGTTGATCAAGGCGAGTTAGATAAACACAAAAATGATCAAAATTACGAAATGCATATTTTTAATTTTATAAATTCAAAGAAGGTTTTTAAAAATCTTATGCTAAATAATGTTACAAACGAAAATTGGATTAATTATTGCAATGCAATTAAAAATAAGTATTTTGGTATTTGGCCCAGCTCATCTGCTGAAAAGTATAATTCTCTCAGTCCATATGAAGTTGTTAAAAAAATTAATGCAAACATTAAGGATGATGCAATTATAACTGTTGATGATGGTGCAAATTTATGTTGGGTATTTCAAGCCTTTCATCGATCAAATCAAACAATTTATACTGCTGGTGGAAATTCACCCATGGGTTATTCATTTCCAGCAGCGCTTGGGGCAGCAATTCATGAAACTAAAAAGCAGATAATATGTTTTACTGGGGATGGTAGTATTCAAATGAATATTCAGGATCTTCAAACCATGAGTTTCATGAAGTTACCAATTAAACTGTTTATTTTAAATAACTTTGGATATGGGATTATTAAGCAATTTCAGGATACATGGTTTGAAAGTAGATACGAAGCAACTGGTAATGGTTATAGCCAGCCTGACTTTGGAAAAATTGCTGATGCATATGAGTTAAAATATAGAAAAATTGCCAAAATAGAAGATATCAACAAAAATGATCTTGATTCTAATGATGGAATAATATTTGATGTAATTCTTCATCCAAATACCCTTATTGAACCAAAAATTGATAGCGGAAATCCTTTACACAATATGTTTCCTTACATGAACTTAGATGACGATGCTTTTGAATTGGAGTTTTTAAGAAATTTAAATGAAAAGAAATAAAAAATTTAGTTTTATTGAACTAAATAAAAAGAAACCTAAAGTAATTTCTTGGCTTACTTCATATGACTACCCAATCGCATATGCTGCTGAAATGGCTGGGATAGATATGATTTTAGTTGGTGATTCTGGTGGCATGGTCCAACATGGATTTAGCTCAACGATTCCTGTGACAATGCAAATGTCCTTAGATATGTGTAATTCTGTAAGAAGAGGCGCACCTTCAACATTTATTGTCGGAGATATGCCATTCGGATCATACGAAATTTCAGATTCTGAGGCAGTGAAAAATGCAGTGTTAATGATTAAAGATGGAAAAACTGATTCAATTAAGCTAGAAGGTGGAAAAAGAATATCTTCAAGGGTTAAAGCAATTTCAGAAGCTGGAGTAATAGTTTTTGGTCACATTGGCCTTACACCCCAAAGTGTAAATTCTTTTGGAGGCTATAGGGTGCAAGGTAAAAGTTTAAAAAGTTTTGATAATCTAGTCGAAGATGCAATTTGTCTTGAAAAAAATGGAGCTTCTGCAATACTTTTAGAGGCTGTTCCCGAAATTTGTTCAAAAGCTATTAGATCTAATGTTTCTATACCAATTTTTGGTATAGGTGCTGGTGGGGGAATTGATGGCCAGCTTTTAATTGCTCATGATCTTCTGGGACTATATCCGGATTTTACTCCCAGATTTGCTAAAAATTATTTTGATGATGTAATTAAAAATATCATCCTCAAAAAATCGAAAAATACAAAACAGTTTCTTGCACTGGATTTGTATATTGAAGTTTTTAAAAAATTCGACAAAGACGTGAAAAATAATAAATTTCCGTCTAAGGAATATACATATCCGATTTCTAGTTCTGATCTAAAGTTGATTAAAAGTTCAAAGTATTGGACTGAATGATTATGAAAGATCAATATCTATCTGAAATGGCAAAAAGGTCAAGAGGTCAGCCAATGTTTGAATTATTGCAAGAGGCTCAAGCTCTTGAAAGATCTGGTAAACATATTCTGCACTTTGAACTTGGAGATCCAGATTTTGATACACCAAAAAATATAACTGAAGCTGCATGCAATGCACTGAATGAGGGAAATACTCACTATGCACCATCAATGGGTATATATGAATTTCGTGAAGCAATTGCAGATGCGACAAATACTTCTAGGGGCTTTAAACCTAACATTGATCAGGTTCTTGTGACGCCTGGTGGAAACCCAATAATTTTTTTAACAATAGCATGCGCAACTAATCCAGGAGACGAGGTAATTGTTCCAGATCCTGGATTTCCATCATATTTCACTTCCATTGAGATATGTGGTGCCAAGGCAGTATCAGTACCTTTAAAAGAAGAAAATAATTTTCAGCTAGCTCCTGAGGATGTCTTTAAAGCTGTCACAGATAAAACAAAATTAATTATCATCAATTCGCCTTCTAATCCCACTGGCGGAAGTATGTCTAAGAGCGAATTAGAAGAAATAGCATCATTTGCAAACAAAAAAGGTATTTATTTATTAAGTGATGAGATATATGCAAGGCTGGTTTACGGAAAAGAAAATTTTTTTAGTCCATCAGTTATTGATGAGTGTAAAGAAAATACAATTATATTAAATGGGTTTAGTAAAGCATTTGCGATGACAGGCTGGAGACTTGGTGTTGCTGTTGGACCCGAAAAAATAATAAATAAAATGAATTTAATGCTTAATACTATTGTTTCTTGTGTTCCGCCTTTCATACAGATAGCTGGCATAGAAGCAATTAATGGAAATCAAGATGAGTTGATTGATATGAAAAACAGATATTTTAATAGAATGAATATCTTTGTTGACGGTTTAAATTCAATAAAAGGAATTAGTTGCATTAAACCTAAAGGAGCCATGTATGCATTTCCCAATATAAAAGAAACAGGCTTAAGCAGTAATCAATTTGCAAGAAAATGCTTAAATGAAGCAGGTGTTGCATTATTACCTGGCAACTGTTTTGGTAGATATGGTGAGGGCTATGTCAGAGGATGTTTTGTTAATTCTACAAAAATTATTGAGGATGCTCTTAATAGACTTGAAGATATTTTTAAATAAAGATTTTATTCATTAAATGAAAATAGCAATTTTTGGGGCATCAAGCTCAATTTCGAAAGATTTAATTATTAACTTCACAAAATATAATCCTGATTTTAAATTACATTTATTTGGAAGAAATAAGAGCGTTTTAGAAGAATGGTTAAAAAGTAATAATATATTAAAGAATATCGAGACCATTAATGAATATGAAGCCTTTGTTCTAGATAAAAAATTTGATGTAGTTATCAACTTTGTTGGCATCGGAGATCCAACAAAACTAAAAAGAATTGGTGAAGATATTATTTCAATTACAAATCAATATGATGATCTTGTAATAAAATATTTAAAGAAAAATATTAAGACAAAGTACATTTTCATGAGCTCAGGTATTGTTGAGCAGAAATATAGTAATAAAAGTACAAGATTATCAAATCATTATTTGACTGCAAAATTAAATGCTGAAAAAAAACATAGATTAATGAAAGATCTCTCGATTATTGATCTAAGAATATTTAATTATATTAGTAAAACTATTGATCTTAATTCTTCATTTTTAATTACAGATATTTTTAATTCAGTTATTAATAAAAAAGTTTTTAAAACAAATTCATTAAATATTTATAGAGATTTTGTTGGTTCTGATGACTTCTATAGACTTGTATTATGTGCAATTGAGTATAGTTTACCTATTAATAGATCTATAGATTGTTATTCAAGATCACGTACTGATAAAATTTCAATTCTTGAAATGCTTAGCTCGAATTTTAATTTAAAATATGAGTTAAACGATAATTTAAATTTTGAAAGTCCATCAGGTGAGAAATTAAAATATTATTCAACAAAGATGAATGGGGGTATTATTGGTTTTGAACCTTCGTATACGAGCTTGGATACAATTAGCTTGGAATTAAAAAGAATAATTCTATAAACTAAAAAATAAATGTGTTAATACTATCAACACATATTATAATTCGATTAAATTTTAAAATTCAGGACAAAAATTATGACAAATCAATATGAGCAAATTTCATATGCTAAAACGGTCTATGGAGAAGAAGAGATTGATGCGGTGATAAAGTGTTTGAATGAGTCTACTCAAATGGGTAACTATTCCAGAAGATTTGAAGCTGAAATAGCAAATCTTTTTAGCAAGAAGCACTGTCTATATGTAAACTCAGGCTCTTCAGCTTTATATATAGGTGTAGAGTCCTTTAATTTTGAAAAAGGTTCTGAGGTTATAACGCCTGCTTTAACATTCTCCACTTCTGTTGGTTGTATTGTAAAAAATGGTCTTATTCCTGTATTTGTTGATGTAGAGCCTCTTACTTATTGCATTGATTGTAATCAAATTGAAGAAATGATAACTGATAAAACTGTTGCTATTCTTGCTCCAAATTTAATGGGAAATTTATGCAACTGGCCTGAAATAAGAAAGATAGCAGATAAATATAACTTAATTGTTATAGAAGATTCTGCTGACACGCTAGGTGCAACCATCGCTGGAGAAAAATCTGGTATGTACTCTGATATGTCAATAACAAGCTTCTATGGATCTCACATCATAAATTGTGCAGGTAATGGCGGAGCATTAGCGATAAATGATGACAAAGTTATGGAAAAAGCAAAATTACTTAGATCTTGGGGAAGAAGTTCATCATTATTTGATGAGAAAAGTGAGGCTATTGAAAATAGATTTAATGTTGATTTAAATGGTATTGAATATGATGCAAAATTCGTATTTGAGACTGTTGGATATAATCTTGAAGGCAATGAGGTTGGTGCTTCATTTGGTTTAGCACAACTTAAAAAACTTGATAAGAACATTACTACTAGACAGGAAAATTTCAAAAGACAATGCGATTTTTTTAATAAATATAAAGAATATTTTAGCAATCCTGAAGAAACGTATGGAATAAATACAGCATGGCTAGCCTTTCCTATATTAATTAATGAAGGTGCTCCATTTTCAAGAAAAGAATTTCAAATATATTTAGAAGAAAGAAATATTCAAACTAGAGTTGTATTTACGGGTAATATTACAAAACAACCTATGTGTGAAAACATAGAGCTAAAAAAATCTAAAAAAGGCTTTCCTAATTCAGATGCTGTAATGGAGAGAGGAGTTTTGCTTCCCTTACACCATGGCATGACAGACGAAATGTTTAATAGACTTCATGCAACTATCGAAACTTTTATAAAAAATAAAACAGAGAATATATAAAAATGAAAGCAGTAATCTTAGCTGGAGGTTTTGGAACAAGAATTTCCGAGGAAACTTCTGTAAAGCCTAAACCTATGATTGAAATTGGTGGAAAACCAATTTTATGGCACATATTAAAAATTTATTCTCATCATGGAGTAAATGATTTTATTATTTGTTGTGGTTATAAGGGATATTTGATTAAAGAGTATTTTGCAAATTATTTTCTCCATCAATCCGATGTTACATTTGATATGTCAAAAAATAAAATGATAGTTCATGATGAAAGAGCTGAGCCATGGAATGTAACACTTGTTGATACAGGTGAGGATTCCATGACTGGAGGTAGAATTAAACATATAAAAAAATATATACAAGATGATGAGATGTTTTGCCTAACATATGGTGATGGCTTGAGTGATTTAAATATTTCAAATGCTATAAAGTTTCACAAAAATCATGGTAAACAAGCTACTCTAACATCTGTATTTGCTCCTGGAAGATTTGGAATGTTGGACATTGATACTGACGGAAAAGTTAATAAGTTTATAGAGAAACCAAAGGGCGATGGCTCAAAAATTAATGGAGGATTTTTTGTCTTATCACCAAAAATAATTGATCTAATAGATTCTAATGACTGTGTTTGGGAAAGAGAGCCTCTAGAAAAATTGGCATCTAATGGCGAATTAATGGCTTATAATCATGATGGGTTCTGGCATCCAATGGATACACTAAGAGATAAGCTATATCTTGAGGACTTATATGCATCCAAAGATTGCCCATGGAAAATATGGTAAAACTTGTTAAAGATTAATGTTAAATAAAGATTTTTGGAAAGATAAAAAAGTCTTTATATCTGGAAATACGGGTTTTAAAGGGTCATGGCTTTCAATTTGGCTATCTTCATTGGGCTCAAAAGTTTATGGGTATTCTTTAGAGCCAGAAAACCCTAAATGCTTGTTTGAAATAGCCAATTTAGAAAATATTATTGAAACACAGATATCAGATATTAGAGATTATAAAGCTTTATCACAATCAATTAATAATTTTAATCCTGATATTGTCTTTCATCTTGCAGCTCAGCCACTTGTAAGAAGATCTTATAAATCACCAATTGAGACCTACGAGACAAATGTTATGGGAACTGCAAACTTTTTAGATATATCAAGGAAATCTTCATCAATTAAAGCTGTCATAAATATAACAACAGATAAATGTTATGAGAATAGAGAAGAAGATTATTCATACATTGAATCCGATCCAATGGGTGGATATGATCCATACAGCAGCAGTAAAGGTTGTGCGGAACTTGTGACTTCTGCCTATCAAAGATCTTTTTTTAATGAATTAAATATTGGATTGGCAAGCGTTAGGGCTGGAAATGTTATTGGAGGTGGTGATTGGTCCCAAGATAGATTAATTCCGGACATCCTAAACGCTTTTAATTCAAAGAAGGAGGCATTAATTAGATCTCCAAAAGCAGTAAGGCCATGGCAACATGTACTTGAGCCATTGTCAGGTTATTTAATTCTGGCTGAAAAGCTATATACAAAACCCTTAGATTACTCATCAAGTTGGAACTTTGGTCCAAATTCTGAAGACAACAAAAGCGTTGAATCAATTGTAAGTATGATAGCTGAGTTAATGCCAGGATCATCATGGAAAATTGATGACAGACAAAAACTACATGAAGCAAATTTACTCAAGCTTAATATTGATAAATCAAAGAAACAGCTTAACTGGAGACCTGTGTGGAATCTATCATTAGCAATAGAAAAAATTATTAGATTTAATAATGCTTGGTTAAATAATCAGAATATCTTTGAATATTGTTTATCAGAAATTTCTGAATATGAAAATGATCAAAAAAACTTAAATTAATAACAAAATAGTCTTCATTAAAGTAAAATGATTACTTTTATTTAGGCTGGATGGCAGAGTGGTTATGCAGCGGCCTGCAAAGCCGTTTACGCCGGTTCGATTCCGGCTTCAGCCTCCATATTCCATTTAAGTGAATTTATTAAATGTTTATTTAAAGTGTTTATTTGATTAGCTTTAATTTTTAGATTCTAATGACATATTATGAATATATTAAAAAATAAACATATATATTTGTTTGATCTTGATGGAACATTAATAGATTCATCACCTGAGATAATAAAAACATATAATACAGTTTTCATTAAAAACAATATAAAACCAATTAGAGAAGTATCTGAAGATATTATCGGGCCAACATTAAAAGATACTATATCGAACTTAATTCCTTCAAAACATTTATCAAATATAGACAAGATTATTAAAGATTTTATAGGTCTTTATGATAATAAATTTTGTACAGAGTCCTCCTTATATGATGGTGTGTATGAAACCTTGGATAAATTGAGTAAAAAAAACAGGCTTATCTTAATAACTAATAAAAGATTTATCCCAACTGAAAAGATTTTATATTCAAATAAGATAATAAACTTTTTTGAAAAATATTTTTCAGTAGATATAAAAAGTCAATTCTCGTTTAATAAATCATCACTAATAAAAAATGTTTTAGAAGAAATGAAATTGGATCCAAAAAAAACTGTATATGTTGGAGATACAAAAGAAGATTTTAAAGCAAGCATGGATAATAATATTGATTTTATTTTTGCCGAATATGGATACGGTAAATCAGAAAAAAACTTCTTAAATAAAATTAGTGATATATGTGAATTAAATAGTCTAAGTTAACAAAATAATATGAACATTGAAGTCATAATTTTAGCTGGTGGATCTGGTTCTAGGCTCTGGCCTATATCAAGATCTCTTAGGCCTAAGCAGTTTTTAAATATTTATGGTGAGAGTAGTATGCTTAGAAATACTATATCTAGATTAAATCTTCCCAATATAGATTTAATAACAGTTATTTGTAATGAGGAACATAGATTTTTTGTTTCAGAACAGCTGCAAGATTTCAGCAATGAAAAAAAAATTATTACTGAGCCAGTGGGAAAAAATACAGCACCTGCAATTACATTAGCAGCGCTATCAAATTTAGAGGAGAGATTGATGTTAATTCTCCCGGTAGATCATCAAATTAATGACGAAAATACTTTTAATAAAGTTTTGAATAAAGCAATTAAAATAGCTGATGAAAATAAATTAGTTACATTTGGTATTGTTCCAACTGAACCAAATACAGGTTACGGCTATATAGAAGCTGAGGAAGAAGAAAATTTTTGTTTAAAAATTAAAAGCTTCCATGAAAAACCAAATCTTAATAAGGCAAAAGAATATATTAAAAATGATAATTATTTTTGGAATAGTGGAATGTTTTTATTTAACTCAAAAAAATATATAAGCGAAATTAAAAAATATAGAGAAGACATATATTTGTCTTGCAAGAAATCATTGAGCAAAAGTAAAAATTTGGATGGTGTATTAAAGATTGATGCTGATTCTTTTATAAATTGTCCAAATGATTCAATAGATTACGCACTTATGGAAAAAACAAATGATGCAGTGGTTATTCCAATGGACGTTAGCTGGAATGATGTAGGCACTTGGGAAGCTTTATCCAAAATAAAAGATAAAGATGAAAATGGGAATACATTAGATGGTGATATATATGTTAAAGATAGTGTTGATAATTACATCCAAACTGAAGACTCAATAGTTTTGGCAATCGGAATTAATGACTTAATAATTGTGAATACAAAAGATGCTCTTCTAGTAAGTGCAAAAAATAATAGTCAAGACGTAAAAGAAGTTATTGAAAACCTTAAAAATTATGATAGAGATGAATTCAAATTGCACAAAGAGGTATTCAGACCTTGGGGCTCTTTTGAATCATTAATTATTACTGATGAATATCAAGTAAAAAAATTAACCGTCTATCCTCTGCAAAAGCTAAGTGTACAAATGCATTATAAAAGATCTGAGCACTGGGTTGTTGTAAAGGGAAGCGCAAAAATAACAAATGGTGACAACACATTTAATCTTGAAAAAAATGAATCAACTTTCATACCTGTTGAAACAATTCATGTCATAGAGAATGAATCTACTAAAGAAAATTTAGAGATCATTGAAGTTCAAACAGGAACTTATTTTGGAGAAGATGATATTATAAGATTTGAAGACAGGTATGGGAGAATTGATGATAACGAAAACAAAAAATAATATGCAATATAAATCATATTAGGATTCTAAAGGTAGTTTTGTTTTAAATGAAAATAGGAATTATTGGTTTTGGATTTGTTGGTAAAGCTTTGCATGGAGGCCTTAAGCAAAGTGTTAATTCTATTGAAATCGATCCAAAGCTAAATACGAACATTGAAGACTTAAAAAAACATAAACCAGATATTGTTTTTATCTGTTTACCAACACCAATGAATGATGACGGAACCCAAAACATCGATATAGTTAACAATGTTATAAGTGAAATAAATAAATTTGATTCAAATTTATTGATCGTTTTAAAAAGTACAATATTGCCTAAATATGTAGAAGAGATTTCTAAAGTTTGTAGAAATTTAGTTATAAATCCTGAATTTTTAAGAGAAAACTATGCAGAAGAGGACTTTATCAATTCTGAAATAATTATTCTTGGTGGTGAAGAGAATAACTGTAAAAAGCTATCCTATTTTTACAAAAATCATACTCGTTGTATTTGTAAAGAACATGTCATTACTGATTATAAATCAGCATCACTTATTAAATATACGATTAACTCATTTCTTGCACTTAAAGTTGTATTTTTCAATGAAATGAAATCTGTTTTTAAAAATTTAAACACAGAAACAAAATGGTTAGATTTTATTAATGCTCTATCAAAAGACAAAAGAATGGGTAGTTCACATATGAATGTGCCTGGACCAGATGGAAGATATGGATTTGGTGGACCTTGTTTCCCTAAAGATGTAAGCGCACTTCTGGAATACTCAAAAGAAATAGGCAATGAATTAAGTCTGCTTAAAAAGGCTAACGCTATTAATAATAGTATAAGAGCAAAGTATAATGATTTAACAATTCGAGAAATTGAACAAAATATTAAATATAATATAGATTAATAGGAGCAGTCTTAAATATGCCCGAGTGGTGGAATTGGTAGACACAAGGGACTTAAAATCCCTCGATAGAAATATCGTGCCGGTTCAAGTCCGGCCTCGGGTACCATATCTTTATCTAAGAATTTATTAATAAACCTGATAAGTATGAAGCCCATTTTAGAGATCCTTATACCAACATACAAAAGACCTTCAAGTGCTTCAGCAGCAATTGACAGCATACTTGCTTGTAATGACAGTAGATTGACTATTAGATGCAATTCTAATGGTTATGAAAATGATTTAGAGAAATATCGTAATTTAAATAACAGAGTTCATTATGATTTTTTTAAATCCAATAAAGGTCCACATGCTAATATTTTGAAATTACTATCTGAAACTGAAGCAGATTTCTGTATGCTTCTATCTGATGAGGACACAGTTGATATAAATAATTACAAGCACATTCTTGATTTTCTTGAAAATTTAGATGAGGGTGTAAATGTTATTGCATGTTCAGTTTATGATTCAATTAAAGATAATTATATGTGGAAGCCAAGTTCTTCTTTTTCAGATCACAACATCAACCATTATGTTGCCATAAGTCCATTATCTACATATATGTCAGGAATCATTTTTCGTGTAAAACCCTTAAAAGATATTAATATTACATCTTTACTTAGATCAACTATTGGTAATTCATATTCTCATTTAGATATAACATTAAACTTGCTCTTAAATGGCACATTAAGTTTTTTTCATGAAAAGTTTGTAATTAAAGGAGATGATATAAAATTTGGTGGTGATGGCTATCGACATAAAACTAAAGAATCATTAAACAAGTCCTTTAAAACTAAAAATAACGATCTAAACCCAGATGTATATGGCCCAAAAGCTAGGGCCAGACAGTTTTATTACCGCGAAAACCTTCTTAATAATCTTAAAAAAAATATTGATTTTATTTCTATTTGTATTGGCAAACTAAATCATATTGATTTTTTCTTTCGGAGTATAATGAGATCTAACATGCTTGTTATCCTTCCTGAGAATACAATCTTAAAAAATGAAGCACTTGATGGATACAAGGATTCAAAAGAAGATAATGAATATTCAGGTTCGATGGCTTCTTATTTCTTTACATTACTTCTTCGACTTCCAAAATATATATCAAAACCTTTATTTTATATAATATCTTCTTTAAATAAATTAGTACGCAAGATGTATGCCGCATTTCTATTTTTTCAAAAAAATTATAAAAATTAACTTTTCATTTATTTCAAGAATTTAATGATTAATATTAAGTTTTATCATAAAACTGTATAATTACCTTCATGAAAGATAATAGTTATTCGGATGTCATGGATAAAAATAACTCCAAGGAAGAGATTGACCTTGTTAGTCTTCTAAATCTAATATGGGAAAGTAAAAAGATTATAATTGCAACAACTACCATCTTCTCTATAGTTGCAGTTATTTATAGTCTTAGTTTACCAGATATATATGAATCCGAAGCACTTTTAAGTCCTGTTAACGAAGATATTGCTTCCAATCAGTCTATGGGTAATGTATCTGGTTTAGCAAACTTAGCAGGCATAAGTCTATCAAATGCGGCCAACAGTAATTCATTAAAAGCTATAAAAAAAGCTAAAACAATTAGTTTTTTTAAAGATAATATTTTACCTAACATCTTTCTTCCTGATTTAATGGCAGTTAAGTCATGGGATGCCAAGACCAATACAATATATTATGATACTGACAATTTTGATAATGAGTCACAAAGCTTTATAGAGACGCCTAGCGCTCAAGAAAGTTTCAAAGAATTTGAAGATATTTTTCAATTATCTCAAGATTATGATACGGGGTTTGTAACTGTTTCAATTAAACATCAGTCACCATTTATATCACAGCAATGGACCGATCTAATCGTAAATCAAATTAACGAATTTTTTAGAATTAATGACAAAAGAGAGGCAGAAGCTGCAATGGATTTTCTTAATGCACAGATGGCTCAAACGAGTTATAACGAAATAAAAATGGTTATCGCTCAATTACTCAAAAATAGAATGCAGCAATTGACTTTAATAGAAGCAAATGATTTTTATATTTTCTCTTACCTTGACCCCCCAATGGTGATGGAAGAAAAAATTGAACCAAATCGTGCCTCAATATCTATTTTAGGTGCAATTTTTGGCGGATTGTTAGGAATTCTTTTTGTGATTTTAAGAGAATTTTTTAGCACCAAGAAAGATTGATAATTATTATAAATTTACTAAATAAAGCGTTAAGATTTTATTTAAGACATTTGCATAGAAAATCCAAAAAATATGTTTAAATTAATAAGTAACCTTTTTAACTTGCTTTCTCCAAATCAACGCAAACGTTTTTATGTATTGCAACTTTTAGTTATTTTAATGACTATAGTAGAGATTCTTGGAGTTGCTTCTATTATACCTTTCATGGCTCTAGTTGGAGATATGACTCAATTGCAACAAGACACATTTATTGCAAAATTTTATCAAATGAGTGGTATAAATTCAGAATCACAATTTGTATTTGTACTTGGTATTTGTGTATTAATTATGCTTTTTATATCAATGATAATTTCAGTATTTACTGTTTGGGGATTATCTATGTTTGCTAATAAAATTGGTACTGAAATAGCTGACAGACTTTATGCACATTATTTAAATCAAGACTGGTTATTTCATGCATCTGGGAGTAGTGCTCAGCTTACAAAAAAAATTGCTACTGAGACTATGAGAGTAACGGGTGCGGTATTAGTACCTCTTATGCAATTGAATTCAAAGGTAATTCTGTCATTGCTTATGAGTATAAGTATATTTGTTTATGATCCAAAAGTTGCGGCAATTGGGCTTTCTATTTTTGCAATTTCTTACTTTTTTCTTTTTAAAGGTGTCAGAAATAGGTTAAATAAAAATGGTATCGCCATATCAGAAGTTAATGAGGAACGTTTTCGCTTAATGAATGAGGGATTTGGCGGGATAAAGGATGTTTTATTGATGGGGAGAGATAACGATTTTATTGATCGTTTTAATAAAACTGGTAAAACTCTTGCATACAGTCAGGGAATAAATGCAGCTCTTGCTCAAGCACCACGATATTTTGTCGAGCTTCTTGCATTTGGCTCAATGATATCGTTGATTTTATATTTAATAGCTAGTCATAATGGCAACCTAGGAATGATATTACCTATAATTTCTGTTTATGCGATTGGAACCATAAAATTATTGCCTGCTTTTCAGCAAATTTATTCAAGTATTGCAATAATTAGAGCAAACATTCCAGCTTTTGAATCCATTCAGCAAGACTTATATGATTCATTAATAAGAGGAGAAAAATCAAAAAAAGTTGAACAAAGTTACCTTTATCCTAAAAAGGAGATATCACTTGAAAAAGTGAGATTTACATACCCAAATAAAAAGGAACCCGCTCTTGATGGACTAAGTATTTCAATACCAACCAACAGCGTGATTGGAATTGTTGGACCCTCTGGTTCAGGAAAATCTACACTTATTGACATTCTTTTAGGCTTGATTGAGCCAGATCAAGGTAAATTAAAAATAGATGATAAAATAATCGATGATAAAAACTGTAGGTCTTGGCAGAACACTATTGGTTTTGTTGCGCAAAGCATTTTTTTATCCGAAGGATCTATTGCTGAAAATGTTGCATTCGGTATTCCAAATAATGAAATTGACTTTAAGCAAGTCGAATATGCACTTAAACTTGCCCATCTTACCGAACTAACAAAAAGCTTAAAAGAAGGTATACATACCAAAGTTGGAGAACGGGGCATACAGTTGTCAGGTGGCCAGCGTCAACGTATTGGTATTGCAAGAGCTCTGTATCACAAGGCTGAAGTGCTTATGTTTGATGAGGCAACTAGCTCTCTTGATGGAATTACAGAAAAAATGATTATGGAGGCTATACATAATTTTAGTGGTCAAAAAACCATAATTTTAATTGCTCATCGTCTAAAAACTGTACAGAAATGCCATAAGATATTTTTTGTTGATAATGGGAAAGTAGCTGATCAAGGAACATATGAAGAACTGATCAATAAAAATGAAAAATTTAAAAGTATGTCAATGCATGCTTAACTCTTGTATATATAGAAGGCAAACAATTTAAAATATTTTGATGATGATTTTCATTATTTAGATTGTAAAAATTTATTAGCTTGTTAAGCATTGTTATTCATTTATATCAAATTTAATCACTTAAAATAAATTTAAAAACAAATTTAAACTGATATACAATGCTATAAAAAATATAGGTAATTATGTAGGGGAGCCTTGGATAAGTTTTATATATCACAAGTTTGTCAGGTTCATATTTAACTAAGATTATAAATAATATGAATAAAAAATTTCTTAAAATTGCTGAAATTGGCATGACCCATGATGGTAGCTTTGGTTTAGCAAAACAATTAACAAAGGCTGCTGTGAAGTCAGGAGCAAATGTTGTGAAATACCAATGTCACATTCCTGAATTTGAAACAACTAGAAATGCGCCATCTCCATACTATTTTAGAGATGAAAACAGGTTTGAATATTTTGAGAGAACCAAGTTTTCATATAGCCAATTTCAAAAATTACATATTTTATGTAATGAATTGGGAGTATATTCATGTATTTCACCCTTCAGCATAGAAGCAGCAGAAATGTGTATAGACATAGGATTTGATTACATCAAGATCGCGTCAGGTGAGGTTACAAATATGCCATTAATAGATTTTCTGGCTAAAAAAAAGAATTTAAAAATAATAATGTCAAGTGGAATGTCGTCAATTGATGAAATCTCAAAGTCTTTAAATAAACTTAAGAACCATAAAGAGTTTTATTTACTTCAATGCAGTTCAATATATCCATGTCCACCTGAAAAGTCAGGCCTCAATTTTATTGAAGTTTTTAAGAAAAAATTTAAAGTAAATGTTGGTTTGAGTGATCATACCATTACAGATGCCACATCAATAGCCGCTGCAGCTTTAGGGGCGTGTGTAATTGAGAAGCATTTTACACTCTCTAAAGATTTATATGGTCCAGATGCATCATTTTCTTTAGATCCTGATGAATTTTTAAAACTATGCAATTCTCTAGATTATGTATGGTCTGCAATTAAAGTAAAAGATGCAAAAAAGGATATAAAAAAATTTAAAGTAATGAAAAAAACTTTTGAAAAAAGCATTTATGCTAAAAGAGATATTGATGTTGGTGAAAAAATAACTCTTGATAATATTTCTTTTCTCAAGCCTTTATCTAAAATTCATTCTTCTGATTATAAAAAAATTCTCAATAAAAAAGTTAATCGAAAGCTAAAAGAGGGCCAACCATTAGATTGGAAGCATTTTTAGTGAATACATTAGCCTTCATACCTGCAAGATCTGGTTCCAAGGGAGTGAAAGATAAAAATATACGCAATTTAAATGGAATTCCTTTGCTTGCCTACTCGGTTCACATTGCCCAGTTATGCTTTAAACAAGGAATATTTTCTGATGTACTTGTTTCAACTGATTCAATACATTATCTTGAAAAAATTAAACAAACTGGATACACCAACCAATATATTCGTCCTAAGAAGCTAGCTCAAGACGAATCTCCAACTATTGATGCAATAATTCATGCATTAAATGATTATGCAAAAAAAAATGTTTTTTTTGATAATGTAATGATTCTTCAACCAACTTCACCTTTCAGATGTGTTCAAGACATAAAAAAATCGATTCAAGTTCTTAAGTCTAATCCTTTGACCACATGCGTAGCATCAGTATTTAAATTAAGTGACCATCATCCAAGAAGAATAAAGCTAATAAATAATGATGGTTTTCTTGATGATTTCTGTGATGAATATAAAGAGCCAGAGCCATCAAGAAGACAAGACTTCACTCCAGATGCCTTTATTAGAAGCGGAAGTATTTACTTAACTAAGACAGAACAAATTATGAAACAAAATTTAATAAGAGGTAAGTATGTCAAACCTCTAGAAATTTCAGAATTTTACTCTGTTAATATTGATGAAGAGGTTGATTTTTTTAAAGCAGAAGCCTTAATTAATTCAAACAAATATAAAAAAGAATTAGATGTTTTTGATAAACTAAAATTAAAGTATGATGCATAAAGCGCTAATAGGATTTGATATAAATGAGTATCCTGAAATAGAGATATTTCAAAAATACTTTGAATGCGATTTTTGTGAATATAATGAAGACTATTTCATTAAAAATATTTCAAAATATACAATTTTAGTGCCTCATCTTTATCTGGATCTTTCTTCAAAATTAATAGGACAGGCCAATAATCTTAAGTATTTGTTTACACCTTCAACAGGCACTAATCATATCGATCTTCAAGCAGTCAAAGAGAATGATATAAATTTTTACTGCCTAAGTGACAATGCTGATTTTATTTCAGAAATATCGAGTACAGCAGAGCTAGCCTGGCTATTAATTTTATCTGCTAATAGAAAGATAATTCCTTTAAACAGAAGAGTTATTTCAGAGAATAGTTGGAAAAATAATGATATAAGAGGCAATCAACTTAAAAATAAAACTATAGGTATTATTGGTTTTGGTAGGCTTGGTAAGATGGTTTATGAATATGCAAAATCTTTTGACATGAATATATTAATATATGATATTGATGAGAATTCAGTTTTAGGTTATGAAAATCATGTAATAGATTTTGATGGACTTATTAAATTATCAGATGTAATTACACTTCATCCAAAGTTAAATGATACATCTTTTGAAATGATTAATAGGCATTCAATAAACCTCATGAAAGATGGAGTAATTATTATTAATACATCCAGAGGAGATGTTATTAATTCTGAAGACCTTTTAAGCTCATTAGAATCAGGAAAAGTAGGTTTCGCTGCGCTGGATGTCTTAAAAAATGAATTTCATTCTGGGAAACTACCAAATGATCCGTTAATTGAATATGCATTGGATCAAAATAATTCTGATAAGATTTTAATTACTCCTCATGCTGGTGGCGCAACATTGGATGCACATAAAGTAGTATTTAAACATGTTGCTAAAACACTTAGGGATAAGATATATGAATAAAAAAGTATTACTTTATATTGGTAGCAGAGCTAATTATAGTAGCGCTAGATCTTTGCTTTATGCATTTAAAAAACATAAGTTGCTAGAACCAATTGTTGTTCTTGGTGCGGCGGGACTAGTTGATAAATATGGCAATCTTGAGGATCTAATTAAATCAGATGGCTTTAAAGTTAATCATAAAATCAGCTTTCTTGTTGAAGGAGGAAAGTTAGAAAATATGGCTCAATCCTGTGGAATAGCTATGAATAATTTCCCCTCAATCATTGAGAAATATAAACCAGATTACATTTTTGTAATTGGCGATAGGTTTGATGTATTGCCAATAGCATCAACAGCAATGCTAATGAATATTCCTTTAGCTCATTCTATGGGAGGAGAGAGATCAGGGACAATTGATGAATCAATAAGACATGCAATTTCAAAAATGGCAAACCTTCATTTTGTTGCAAATGCTGATGCTATGGAAAGACTTAAAAAAATGGGCGAACTTTCAGAAACAATTTTTAATGTTGGCTGTCCAAGAATTGATTATATTAATGAAACTGTCAAAAAATTTAAAAAAGGCAACATGCTATCCTCTCAAACAATTTTTAAAAAATTTGGTGGTGTTGGTGATGAATTTGACATGACAGAAGATGATTTTTTATTAGTATCATTTCATCCAGTTACAACTGAATATAATAATTTAAGAAAGTTAACTAGAAACTTATTATCGGCATTAAAAAAATCTAAAATGAAGGTAATTATGTTATGGCCAAATGCAGATGCCGGTAATGACTTTATTTCAAAAGAAATAAGAATATACAGGGAAAAATATTCTCCAGATTGGTTATACTTGTTTAAAAATCTTCCTGTTGAGGTTTACCTTCAGCTAATGTATTCGTGCAAATGTCTTATTGGGAACTCTAGTAGTGCTGTAAGAGAGGGTGAATTTATGGGAGTTAGAGCTGTGAATATTGGTACCAGACAAAATGCAAGATTAAGAGGAAAAAACCTTATAGATTGCGATTATTCTGAAGAATCTATTTTAAAGGCAATTACAAAACAGATTAAAAGTAAAGGTGTCATAAAATCTGATTATTTATATGGATCAGGAAATTCAGCAGAAAAGGTTGCCAAAATACTTGCAAAAACAACAATTGGCAATACTCAGAAACTTAATGCTTACTAAAATATGCTCCACTTAATAATTATATTTTAGTATCACAAAGCTTTTGTGAGTTATTAAAGAAAATATGTTTCAGAAAAAGTGGATTAATTAATGATTATTAAAGATTGGAAAAATATGTTTTCATCTATGCTTTATTTTTTAAAGCTAATTTTTGTAAGAAAAGATTATGACGTTACATTTGTAAGTTCTGCATACTTTAATAGAGGAGATAAGGGTGAGAACTTATTGTTAAAACCGATGATCAATTCATGCAAAAAACATAAATTAAAATACATTGTATTTGAGGACACAGACCTTAAAGGTCTATATGATAATTTTAATAGATCAAGCGAAGCATTACCTTTTGACTTCATATCACTTATACAAATTATTCTAAGAAAATTTTTTAATCTTTTTTTTATAAAACCTGAATCAGAAAGTGAACTTTACAAAAGAGAATACAAAATCTCAAAAATTATTAAAAGATTATTTTTTAACAAATTCAGATCAGATGTCTACATAACTCTTTTGTTTAACAATGTCACATTATGGAGAAGCATTAACCCTGATGCGTGTGTAGTAGATTATCAACATGGAATTATATTTGATGGTCATGATAGATACGTCAAAGATGGTCAGCCTCCAATGATTAAACTATCCAATAACGTAGTAACTATGGTTTATGGAGACACCTTTAAAAATATATTAATCAATAATGATAAATCAAATTTTTACAATGATAAAAACGTTATAAAAGTAGGCCTTAACAAATCTAAAAACCCCCAAAAAAACTTATCTAAAACTAATAAAAATATATTATTTACTCTGCAAATTACTCCAGATGAAGCTTATAAAGACGTTAATGAAAACTATATAGAAATAGTTGAAGACTTAATAACTAAGAATGCTGAATTTTTAAGTTCAAATAACTATAAAATTATCTTAAGACATCATCCCAGATTTAGTTCAAAGCATTGTCCAACAATAAATTGTAAATATGGCTTTGTTGATTTTGATAACATAACTCCAATAGCAGAATTATTAGATAGCGTTCATTTGCATATGACATTTAATTCAACCTCCGCATTTGAAGCTTCTGAAATTGGATTACCTACAATTTTTATTGGAATGTTCAAAGAAATGTCACCGAATGAAATTTTTCTTAATCAGTACAGTTATCCCTTGCGAGATTATGTTGTAAAAGAATATAAAGATTTAGAAAATATTTTAAAGAGATTATCCAAAGAGAGTGCATATAATGACTGTTGTAATGATGTATATATATGGTCAAAGGATCTATATAGTAATTTTGATGAAAAAGTATTTGAAAATTTCCTGTTAGAAAAAACTAATATAAGGAACTCTAATTAGGGGAGAAAGACCTATTAAAAACAGTAAAACAAGTGTGATTATTACAACATATAACGACGCTGATTATCTTAGGCGGTCAATTCCTTCTGCCATTAACCAAACCCTTAAACCAAAAGAGATTATTATTATTGATGATGGGTCTGATAATGATAGCTCAAAATTATTGACTAATTCTTTTGCTGAAAATACAGACATACCTATGATTTATCAAAAGAAAGAAAATGGAGGACCTTCAAGTGCAAGAAATACTGGAATAGGATTAGCAAGTGGTGAATATATACTATTTTTAGATTCTGATGATGAATTGTTAACGAATTCTATTGAATGGCGTCAAAAAATATTGGAGTCATTAGGAGATAATTATGCTTCAGTTTATTGCAGCAGGATTGAGAGAATTAATAATAAGAAAAATAACAAAATAGAAATAACTGAAAGCGAAGGAAGTTTAGATGTGTCTTTAGTAGGCCGAAAAAATGGAGTTCCTGGACAAATAACCAACCATCTGTTTAGAAAGCATATTCTTCTCGAGGTCAACGGATATAATGAAGAATTAAAGTTCAATGAAGATTTTGAGTTAATAATGCGTATTGCAAAAAAGTGGAAGTTTCGAGGAGTAAATGAAGTAGGATTTATCCACCATATTAGAGATGACTCATGGAGCAAAATTGATTATCGTGTTGCCTATAATGGAGTAGAAGATTTTTTAAACATTGCTCAAAATAATAAATTAATGCCCGTAAGAGAAATTTGCAAAAGAAGAAAAGAGAATAGACTTTCTTTATCAAGAAAACTTTTGACAAATAAAACTTCATGGAAAGAAGCTATACCATTTATTGACGAAGCATTTGATATAATTGGCCCACAAAACTTAAAAGAATTCACATTATTTTTTTTAAATAAAATTTTAAAAAGGTTTTAATATCAAAGTTTTACACATTATTACAGGATTAAAAAAGGGAGGTGCTGAAACTCTTTTATGTAACCTATGTAAATATGATATTGATAATACGCATACAATTATTTCTTTATCAGACATAAAGGATGATGAATTATTAAAAGATCAGCCCAATATTTCAACATACTCATTAAACTTTCCAAATGGCAGAATTAAATTAACTGGCTTACACAAACTTTATAAGCTTATCAAGCAAATTAAGCCAGATGTAGTTCAGACGTGGATGATTCATGCCGATTTGATTGGTGGATTAACAGCTAGATTTGCCGGAATTAAAAATATTATATGGGGAGTACACCACACAATTCTACTTCAAGGTAAAGTAAAACTTTCTACAATTTTAATTTTAAAATTAAATGCTTTTTTATCACGCTTTATCCCAAAAAAAATTATTTACTGTGCAGAGAAGTCTAAATTAATTCAAGAATCAATTGGCTTTAAAAAGTCTAAAGGTGTCGTAATACAAAATGGGTATGATATTAAAAAATTTTTTCCAAATCCTTCGGCTGGATCTGATTTTAGAAACAAGCTAGATATTGATAGTGATACATTTCTAATTGGTCATGTTGGAAGTTACGACCCTTTAAAGGATCAAAAAAGACTTATTGATGCTTTTAAAATTTTAGATGAATTACATTTTGATTTCAGAGCTGTACTTGTAGGCAAGAATCTTGATAATAATAATTACGATTTAGTAACTAAAATTGAGGATTGTGGTTTGAGTGAGAAAGTAATTTTATTAGGATTAAGAAATGACATCCCTTCAGTAATGAATGGTATCGATATATTTATGCTTTCGTCCCTTTCAGAAGCTTTCCCAAATGTTCTTAATGAAGCAATGGCATGTGGTACACCTTGTATAACCACTGATGTTGGCGATGCATCTCTTATAATAGAAAATACAGGTTGGATTGTATCTCCAAAAGATCAAAAAGCACTAGCTGATTCTGTAATCAAAGCTGCAGACGAAAAAAAATATAACAAAGCAAACTGGATTGAAAGAAAAAATGATTGTCAAAATAGAATTGCAACAAACTTTACTATTGAAAAAATGGCAAGAAAATATATAAAGACCTGGACAAGTAATGATTAAAAATAAAATATCTACATATTATTTCACCCAAAGATTACAATAAATGTTTTTTTACGATTTCCCAAATTTATTAGCAATACTAATAGTAATTATTATTTCTTTTAGATTAGGCATAATTCCAATGTGGCTTTCTTTTTTTCTTGGAGTTCTTGCGTTCACACCTTTTTTTTTAAATAACGTCCTTTTTTCTCCAAGCTATATGCCAGATCAATGGCAGTACTATCATGTGACTCAGAGTATTAGATCATTTGCATTAGATCACCCCAAAGAAAGTATTCCAGTTGAAGCTTCAAGCTGGATGTTGGCTCTTATCCCCATGCCGTATATAGAAACAATACAAAGTTTAGGATTCTTTAACAGGTTAATGGCAACCATTTTAATAATCTGGTTGTATTCAAAGAAAAACTTACGTGGCTGGTCTCTTTTATTTGTAGTGTTTTATCCGAGTTTGTTGCTTTATAGCTCTCTAGCTTTGCGAGATACACTAGTTTTAATGTTTATGATGATGTCGGTAATTTTTTTCCTTGAAAATCGAAGACTATTAGCAGTATTAATTTCCTTGCCATTGTTAGTAATAAAATTTCAAAACTTTTTTTTGATGATCGTATTTTTTGTTGCACATCTATATTTTTCTCGAGATTCGATTATTTATAGATTTAGATATATTTTTGCAATCGTTATATTAGCATCTTTAGCACCTTTTCTTCTCTCAATTATAGAAATATTAGATCAAAGCAGATTAAATATGTATATTGATGATGGTGGTTACAGAGGCGCCTATGAGCACATAAGAACTATTGAAGATTTTGTGATTATTGCCATAAAATCCGCCCCATATTTTTTAATGAAACCATTGCCATGGGAAGCTGATAGTTTTCTAACATTTCTTCAAAGTTTTGAAAATATTTTTGTATTTATTTTTTTGGGATACATGCTCATACAAACATCAAAATTTGATAGACAAATTGCTTTTAAATGGTTTATATATTTATTTGCTGCATTAAGTATATACGGCCTTGTTGTTTATAATTTTGGCACAGCCGTTCGCTATAAATTCCCCTTTATCGTAATTGTAATTGTTGGCATGGCTTATGAATTATATTTAAAACATGGTAAATTAATTTTAAATAAAAGCACTAAGCTTTAAATTTGGACTACAATTTGCAATATTCCAAGGTGAATTTTTTATTATAAATAGTTCAAACATAACTTTTTGTTTCTTTAAATTTTGTACATAAAGGATAAAATGTAAATGTGTGGTATAGCTGGTTACCTAGGAGAAGTTAAACATCCAATTGATTGCTTGACTAAAATGGCAGATGCAATCAGTCATCGTGGTCCAGATAATATGGGTGTTTGGTCAGATCATAATCCCTCGATTGGCTTTGCTCACTCAAGGCTCTCAATACTTGATTTAAGTTCTGCTGGAAATCAGCCTATGCATTCATCATCGGGAAATTATGTAATAATTTTTAATGGTGAAATATATAATCATAAATCTATTCGATCAGAACTAGAGTCAATTAATCGAAGAAATTGGCTTGGCCATTCGGATACAGAAACTTTATTGGCTGCAATTGAAGAATGGGGCTTAAAAAAAACACTAGCAAAAGCAAAAGGAATGTTTGCAATTGCTTTATGGGATAAAAGTTCTAATAAATTATCACTTGCTTGTGACAGAATTGGTGAAAAACCTTTATATTATGGATGGGTAAATAATCAATTTGTTTTTTCATCTGAATTAAAATCGATAAAAGTTTTTCCAGAATTCAACAATAGTATAGATAGAAATTCACTAGCACTATTTTTGAGATTTAATTCCATTCCTGCACCTTATTCAATTTATAAAGATATATACAAACTAGAGCCTGGACAAATTATTGAGATGAATTCGCAGACGGGTAAATTAGAAAAATATAAATTTTGGTCATTAGAAGAAGTATATAAAAATGGGTTTAAGAATAAATTTCTTGGTTCTTCTGTTCAGGCAATAAATCAACTTGAAAACATTTTATCAGAAGCAGTTTCCTCTCAAATGCAATCTGATGTTCCATTAGGAGCTTTTTTATCTGGAGGAATTGACTCTAGCACAATAGTAGCTTTGATGCAGTCATGTTCAAATTCTCAAGTAAATACATTTACAATTGGCTTTAATTCAAAAGAGTTTGATGAATCAAAACATGCTGAAATGGTTGCCAATCACCTTGGTACTAATCACTTCAATAAGTTTGTGACTGAGAAAGACGCTCTTGATGTGATACCAAATTTACCAGATATTTATGATGAACCATTTGCAGACTCATCTCAGATACCGACTTATTTAGTTTCAAAGTTTGCCAAGGAAAAAGTAACTGTTGCCTTGTCAGGTGATGCAGGTGACGAACTCTTTGGTGGTTATAATCGTTATATTTTTAGCCAAAAAATTTTTAAAAATATCTCAAAAACACCAAACTCTATAAAAAAATTAATGTCTAAAATAATGTTTAGCTTATCAGAGGAAAATTGGAATTTAATTTTAGGAAGATTGATGAGAAATCATTATTCTAATATTGGTCATAAGATTCATAAGACTGCCAATATCGTTTCATCAAAATCTATTCGTGACCTCCACTTTAAATTAATTTCTCAAATTCAAAACCCATCAGATTGGCTAAAAGACTCAAATGAATATAAGTCGGTTTTTAATGATAATGAGGATCGTTTTAAAGAACAAGATTCAGTTGAGATTATGATGGCTTATGACCTGATATCATACTTACCCACAGACATATTGACTAAGGTTGATAGAGCAGCTATGTCGGTATCTTTAGAAACAAGAGTTCCATTCCTGGATCCAGATGTTATTCAATTTTCAGCATCTTTACCAATGGAATTTAAAATTCGTAATGGTGTTACTAAATGGTTATTGAGAGAAGTTCTATATAAACATGTTCCAAAAGATTTAATTGAAAGACCAAAAATGGGATTTGCTGTTCCATTGGCAGAATGGTTGCGTGGGCCTCTAAAAGATTGGGCTGAATCACTATTAGATGAAAAACGTTTACATCAAGAAGGCTTTTTTAATGTAGAATTTGTGCGTGACAAATGGTCAGAACACATCAGTGGAAGGCGAAATTGGAGTCATCAACTATGGAATGTTTTGATGTTTCAAGCTTGGCTTGAAAATAATTGAAGTTTTAATGGGGAGATTATATGCAAAATAGCAAAACAACTATAGGAGTAGTTGGGTTGGGATATGTTGGTTTGCCTCTAGCTGTTGAGTTTGGTCGAAAAAGACATGTCATTGGTTTTGATACAAATGATGTAAGGATCGAAGAATTAAGTAAAGGTATAGATAGAACTCTTGAGACAACTAAAAAAGAATTAAATGAAGCTGTCTATTTGAGTTATACAAATAAACTCGAAGATTTGAGTGATTGTAATATTTATATTATTACCGTGCCTACACCAATTGATCATGATAAAAAACCTGACCTTGCTCCTTTAGTAAAAGCAAGCAAGGCGATAGGATCTATTTTAAAAATTGGCGACATTGTTATTTATGAATCAACAGTATATCCGGGCGCTACAGAAGAGATCTGTGTTCCAATTTTAGAAGAGCAATCCGGCCTTATTTTTAATAATGATTTTTTCTGTGGATATTCTCCTGAGCGAATAAATCCAGGTGATAAAGATCATCGAATAACTACTATTAAAAAAGTTACTTCAGGGTCAACTCCTGAAATTGCAAACAAAATTGATAAGCTTTACCAAGAGATTATCACTGAAGGAACTTATATGGCCAAAAGTATAAAAGTTGCTGAAGCAGCAAAAGTAATTGAAAATACGCAAAGAGACGTAAACATAGCTCTAATCAATGAATTGTCTCTAATTTTTAATGAATTAGATATAGATACAGAATCAGTACTTGAAGCAGCTGGCACCAAGTGGAATTTTCTACCATTTCGTCCTGGTCTTGTTGGAGGGCATTGTATTGGAGTTGATCCGTATTACCTCACCTATAAGGCATTAGAGGTTGGTTATAATCCAGAGATAATCCTTGCCGGTAGAAGAATAAACGATAATATGAGTTTTTTTATTGCAGATCAAATATCAAAGTTGATGAATAAAAAAGACATTAGCATAGATGGAGCAAACATTTTGATGATGGGACTAGCTTTTAAAGAAAATTGTCCAGATATTCGAAATACAAAAGTGGTGGATTTAATTGAAGAATTAAAAAACTATAATTGCAGCGTAGATGTTTATGATCCTTGGGTTGATAAACTTGAGGCAATGAATGAGTACAATATTAAGCTTACTAATGCCCCATCAAATGGAAAATATGATGCAATAGTATTAGCTGTTGCTCACGATAGATTTAAAGATTATTCTCCAAATGAAATAAAAGATTTTGGTAAAGATAATCACGTAATTTATGATATTAAATACCTATTAAGTGCTGATCATGTTGATGGAAGACTTTAAATGACAAAATATGAGGAATTACAAGAATATTTAAAAAATAATCAAACTACATGGTTAATTACTGGTGTTGCTGGTTTTATTGGATCAAATTTACTTGAAACATTACTTGTGTTAAATCAAAAGGTTGTAGGCTTAGATAGCTTTGAAACTGGTTATCAAAAAAATATTGATGAGGCAATTCTTGATGCTAATGAAATTATAGGCAAAGATGTAAGCAAGAATTTTAAATTTATAAAAGGTGATATCAAGTCCTTAAATGATTGTAAACAAGCTTGTAATGGTGTTGATTATGTTCTTCATCAGGCCGCACTTGGTTCTGTACCTAGATCAATTGAAGATCCTATTAGTACAAATGAAGCAAATATCGATGGATTTATTAACATGTTGGTTGCGAGCAAAGATTCAAAAGTTAAAAGATTTGTATATGCAGCATCAAGCTCTTCGTACGGTGACAATGTTGATCTTCCAAAAGTTGAGAATATGATTGGTAATCCTTTAAGCCCATATGCTGTTACGAAACTTGTGAATGAGCAATATGCAAGCGTTTTTGCAAAAAATTATAACTTTAAAACTATTGGTTTAAGATATTTTAATATCTTTGGTAAAAGACAAGATCCAAATGGAGCATATGCAGCTGTAATCCCCAAGTGGATATCATCTATTTTAAATAAAGAGAGTGTTTACATAAATGGCGATGGAGAGACAAGCAGAGATTTTTGTTACATAGATAACGCAGTCCAAACTAATATATTGGCTGCTATGACTGAAAACAGTGATGCTACAGATCAGGTTTATAATGTTGCTTTAAATGATAGAACTAGTCTTAATGAACTTTATAGAATGATTGAGGATAGCCTAATAAAAAATGTGAAGGGATTAGAAAAGAAAGAACCAATTTACAGAGATTTTAGACCAGGAGATGTCAGACATTCTCAAGCAAGTATAAATAAAGCAAAAGAACTTTTGAATTACGAACCACAGTATAGAATTGCTGAAGGACTTAATGAAGCAATTGGTTGGTATATTAATTCATTAAAATAAATATGGTAGTTATAATAGTTTCGCAAAATTAAATTTACTTAAGGTGTATTCCAATTAACAAAAGTTCAAATGAATAATCAAGATAAAAATACTGTTGATGGGTTTGGTGACGAATGGTCAAGATTTGATCAATCTAATTTACCTGATGCTGAACAACATCTCTTATTTGAAGAATATTTTTCTGTCTTTCCATGGAATGAAATTTCTCAAGAATCTATAGGATTTGATTTAGGTTGTGGTACTGGTAGGTGGGCGAAATCAGTGGCTCCAAAAGTAAAGAGTCTTATTTGTATTGATCCTAGTAATGCTCTAGATATCGCAAAAAAAAACTTGTCAAATTTTGATAACTGTAAATTTTACAGCGCTACAGTAGACGAAATTCCAATGGAAGATAATAGTATGGATTTTGGATATTCGTTAGGGGTTCTTCACCATGTACCAGATACAGCTCTTGGAATTAAACAATGCGTTGATAAATTAAAACATGGAGCTCCATTTTTGCTTTACTTATATTATCGTTTTGATAATCGGCCAATCTGGTTCAGACTTATTTGGCATGCAACGGATTTATTAAGAAGAGTAATATCAAAAATGCCTTATGGATTAAGATATTTCTCAAGTCAAGTCATTGCTTTTTTTGTTTATTTTCCTCTAGCAAGAATGGCATTTTTAGTCGAAAAATTAAATATTAATGTTAGTAATTTCCCATTAAGTTCATATAAAAATCTCAGTTTTTACACTATGAGAACAGATGCGCTAGACCGATTTGGTACAAGGCTGGAACAGCGTTTTACAAGGGATGAAATAAAACAAATGATGTACAATGCTGGTCTTGAAAACATTAGATTCTCGGATTCAAAGCCATTTTGGGTTGTTGTAGGGTTTAAAAGTGGCAAAAACTCTAGTGCTTAAAATATTTTTTTATCTTTTACCAAATATTGTTAATTAAAGATTAAAAAAGTTAATATTAATTTACAAATATTTTAGGGTTCAAAAGATGAAAATATTAATTCTTGGTACTGTACCAAATGACTTATTAAATTTTAGATCTGAGCTTATAAAAGATATTCAAAAAAAAGGGAATGAAGTCATTGCTTCGTCTTCAGAATTAGATCCTAATTCAGCGAGTCATGTGAAAGAACTAGGCATAACTTATGAATCGATATTTCTAAATAGACATGGCTTGAGTTTAAGAGGAGATGTTAAAACGTTATCCGATTTATTGAAATTATTTAAAAAGCGAAATCCTAATTTGGTTTTAGCACATGGCATAAAATTGGTCATATGGGGAGGAATTTCTGCAAGAATAAGGAAAATACCTTTTTACGCTTTAATCACTGGACTAGGCTTTGCATTTCAAGGAACTACATTTAGAAGAAAACTTTTAACAAAATTGGTTTCTTTTTTATATAGAATTGCATTAAAAAATTCAAAAGCTGTTATTTTTCAAAATGAAGATAACAGAAAAATCTTTATTGATAAAAATATTGTTAGCCCTTCAAAAACGCATATTGTTAATGGTTCCGGTGTGGATATTAATAAATTCCATTTCACACAAATACCAGAATCAAATTTGAATTTTTTATTAGTTTCTCGTTTACTTGGTGAGAAAGGCTTAAGAGAATATGCTGAAGCAGCAAAGATTGTAAAAGAAAAATTTCCAGAAGTTGAATTTAAAATTGTTGGTACTCAAGATAAGTCTCTGGATGCAATTTCAATTGAAGAAGTGAAGAGCTGGTCAGAATACGTTGATTATGAGGGACCAACTAATGATGTGAGACCTTACATCAATAAATGTCATGTATATGTTTTGCCATCTTATCATGAGGGATTGCCCCGAAGTACTCTTGAGGCGATGTCAATGGGACGTCCTATTCTGTCTACAAATGCTTCAGGATGCAAAGAAACAGTTAATGAGAATATAAATGGATTCTTGGTACCAGTTGGATCTTCAAAAGAGCTTGCAAATAGAATGATTTGGTTTATTAAGAATAGAAATGAAATTAAAAGTATGGGAGAACAAAGCAGAAAAATTGTAGAAAAAAGATTTGATGTACGAAAAGTTAACAAAGATATGTTAAAAATACTGGAAATTAATTAAATCTCACTATGAAAATAAATTTTCATAAAATTTTTAATAAATTTGTTAAATATTGATGAGTGCTTGATTGCGGTTTATCATATGGCCTAAAAAGAAACAACCACAACAAATGAATATCCAAGAATACTGGCATGACATAGACTTACGACTAGAACAGCTTCTAGAAAATGGATTTGTAAAACTTCCATCTCTTAAAGAATTTGATCTTGATTTTGTTGCCTCAGATATTTCTGAAGAAATGGGGGCTCTTACATTTAAAGAGTTAGGCTCCCACCATAAAAATTTTTTGCAGCATTTGTCTGTTGATAAATACCTAACTCCAAAATTACATAAAATTGCTAAAGAATTTTTTAGTTATAAAGGTGATTTATCTAACCAATATCACATTGCAAGAAAAGTTGAGCCTGGAAACTCAAAAGAGATGTTTCGCGCCCACTTTGATTCTCATATTTTTACAATGGTCTTACCTTTAAAAATCCCTGAAGCTTCTCAAAATGGATCAGCAGGAGATCTTATATACTTTCCATATGCTAGAAAAGCTCCAACTAATGAAATTTCTAACTTTATTGGAAAAGCCTACTACAAAAGATTTGCTTCTAAAGATGGATTGGCAAAATTTTCTTCGAATCATCAAAAAAGAATTGATAACTTCAAAGATTATCAACCATTACTTTTTGTTGGCAACACTACATTACATACGAATTTTCCAGTTTCCCTAGGTTGCTCCAGTTACCGATTAACTTTGTTGGCCCATTTTTTTGATCCATCGCCAAAGTATGGAGTAGGTGGTTTACTGCGCCTTCTTAGAAATAGATAACTTAATGATTCAATTTGATAACTTAAGTCAAGAATTACCATATCAAGTTTTCAAAGAAAAATATGAAAACTCTCTAAATGCTAAACAAAAAAATATTGAAGCTATTTGTATTTCATCATATTCTTCAAAAAACAATGAAGTAAACGCAAGATATGTAAATTTAAAATTTGTTTCAGGAAAACAATTCATATTTTTTTCAAACTATGAATCACCTAAGTCTCAAGATTTTAAAATGCATAATCAAATTTCAGCCTGCTTTTATTGGAGCAGCACAGATACTCAAATAAGAATGAAAGCATATGTTGAAAGGACTTCTCAAGAATATAATCAAGCTTATTTTGCTAAGAGAGATAAGAAAAAGAATGCATTAGCAATAATGTCTAAACAATCTAGCTCAATAGATTCTTATGAGGCTCTTCAGAGTAACTATAAAATGACTCTTGAAAATAATGACTTAACAAAATGTCCAGATTATTGGGGAGGTTTTTCATTCATACCTTTTTATTTTGAATTTTGGGAGGGACATGAATCAAGACTCAATAAAAGAGAAACTTATGAGTATAAAAATGATGAATGGGTTCATGGATTTTTGCAGTCATAAAA
>Ga0163109_10000437_pt1 | contig 33692 bp, 30 predicted proteins | sample CRUFie1St13metaG_FD_108704 | JGI IMG/M metagenome (GOLD analysis project Ga0163109, IMG submission 108704) | Marine microbial communities from the Costa Rica Dome - CRUD Field 142mm St13 metaG | ecosystem: Environmental > Aquatic > Marine > Oceanic > Photic zone | place: Costa Rica: the Eastern...
ACTTGTCATTTGTGGAATCAACACTTCAAAACATTGCTGCAGGAGATTTAGAAGAAGCTCGAGATGTTCAAAAAAAGGTAATGACTCGATTATTAAGTATGAACGCAACAGGTTTTCCTGCGCTAGGTGCTTCTTTCGGAGAAGAATCAGTAAGAGCCGGTACAGGTATAAACTTAGACTATGAAGAAGAAAATTCTAAAAATTCTTCCTCATTTGGTTCTAGTTACAATAGTGCAATTAGATTTGGAGATTACTCTAGAGCACAGAGATTAAAAACTGCTTTTAGGCTAATTGCAGTCGTCAGCGCAGCAAAAACACTATTTGAAACCATAACAGAAGAATTAAATGTAGCAGAGTTTAAAAGTATTTCTGAGAGCATACCTAAAATTGCTACTTTGACAGACAAGGCACAGGCTGGTAAGCTCATATTAGGCCAAAGTAGAAAATCAACACGATTTGTAGCAAAAAATTATTTTTTAACAAACGTGTTAAGTGTCACAGACTTTAACTACCTTGACTGTTTCAATGAAGGTCTTCTGTCAATGTTTGGAAACAAAGAAGATCAAGACTTGTCAGAGACTAATCTGACTAAAAATTCTACAAGCAAAGGAAGAAGAGAACGGAGGTTAGATTTTTCAGACGCCCCAGGTTTCTGGCACGCAGTGTCTAATTCCATCTTAAACTCTGTTAACAGTTTTACTGAGAGTTTAGAAAACGTAGGTGCACCAAACAACGGTGACACCGAATCTGAAAAAATTGCTATCTCAAAAATACTAAATGAAAATGACAAGATTTTAAGAGTCATAAACGTGATCGCTACTATTGGAGAAAAAAGTCTGCATTCGAAAAATGCTGTTAAGCAAGATGATAGGAAAAATGTAGATTTAGTTAGAGATCCAGACTCATTGCCAAATCTTCCAGGGCACCGCGTAGGAAAAAGTAGAATAGGTAAGCAGCCTGATTCTAATCCAACAATGGGAAGCGAAACGACTCTAGCTTGGGAGCAAAGCAGCGTCCCATCAACTTATTTATTGCCCTTGAATATAATCAGATCAGTTCAACTGCTAAACAATACTTTTTCAGGACAAAACCCGATGCATGGTATGCTCGGAAGCAGAATGGTTAGAAATACTTACACAGGTCTAGACACAAACGGAACAAATGCAAGAATACCAAACAGAGTGGTTAAGATTATCGAGGATAGGCTTGACTCCGAGTATGTTCCGTTCTACTTTCACGACTTAAGAACAAACGAAATTATTGCTTTTCACGCGTTTTTGAAACAATTATCTGACACTATTACCCCTTCATATGGGCAGACAAGGTCATTTGGTAGAATGGATCCTGTCCAGACTTACCAAGGAACAACCAGATCTTTGCAACTCGGCTTTACAGTCTACGCAACTAACAGAGAAGATTTTGATGAGATGTGGTATAAAATAAATAAGTTAGTCACGCTTCTTTACCCGCAGTGGACAAAAGGAACTTTTGTAGGCAGCCTCTCAGATAATTCGCAATTCTATCAGCCCTTTACGCAAGTTGTCGGTGCTTCTCCAGTAATTAGACTTAGAGTCGGTGACATTATTAAATCAAACTATTCTAGATTTAATTTAGCCAGAACTTTTGGTATCGGTGATCCAGAAGTCAGTGCAAAAGTTATTTCTGATCAATTTATTAATTTACAAACTTTCGGTGCCGGTGGCGGCTTCATGGATGTAGTGGATGCAATCAAAGAAGCAGTAGTTTTACTTTTTGCTGCTGTTTTAGGCTCCCCTCAAGGGCTAATTGAACTTCTTTCAACTGATGCTCAATCAATTGACAGTGTACTGGGTCGGGCAGCAGCACTCGGAGCGTCAGACGCCGCTGCTTCAGCTCTTGCCACAGTTCTTGTAAACGGATACGCTAACCCACTTCTAACTAGCCAGATCATAAAAGTACTTAAGGATCCTAACGTATCTGGAGAAGATGCTGGTGCTAAGTTTAAAAAAGGCTTTAATTATCTAAATCCAAATTTCATAGATGGTTACTTCTGTGAAGACGATGGAAAAAATTATTTTACTACAAAGCGCTTAATTGTAGATGTGGATAAAACAATAAAGAATACTGACGGGAAGATTTTCTACAGAGCTAAAGTTAAAGATAAAACAGCAGGCGACGCCTTGTTTGACAAAGTCTTGATAGTCAGTCATGAGTCAATTCTGAACAGCCCACTCAGAACTTTTAGTTCTTCACTAGCTGGCATTATCTTCGGTGCTGGTTCACTAGACGCAGCCGGCGCACTGTCGCTCGCTGCGAGATCAGCATTTGGCGACGGTAGTGCACCCGAAGCTCTAAACGGCACAATTAACTTTGCAACAAGTTTTGTGAATCTCCTAATAGAAAACAAAGAATCTACATTTATGAGGCCTGAAGTCAACCCGTTCACAAAAGCTTTTGAAACAACTAGAGGGAGGGGATTAGCAGGTGTAATGAAAAATATCTCGTTTAACTGGCTGGAAGACAACGTTCCTTGGGAAACTGATTTTAATGCTCGTGCTCCAATTGGTTGCGACATAACATTTCAGTTTGACGTTATACATGATATACCTCCAGGTATCGATCACACAGGGTACAACAGAGCACCTCTTTACAACGTCGGCGAGATAATGAGAAGTGTCGCCGGAGATCCATATGATGAAGTAATATCAGAATCTGAAATTAATTTTAGGAAGGCAGGTAAGTCTGGTATTTATAAATCAGGAAATCAGCATCGTGTCTTAGGTGATAAAAAAGGTAAGAAATAATGGCAATTTCAAGATATAATTTTACTCGAAGAATACCTGAGGGCGTGTCCATTAGCAATGCAAGTTTTTTAATATTTAGAGCGGCTTCGAACGGCACAATTAAAACAAAAAATATTGTATTAGAAGAAGGCCGAAGACTTGATCAGTTAGCTGGTGAAAACTACGGCGACGGTGCTTACTGGTGGGTGATTGCTGCTGCAAGCGGCATCGGTTGGGGCTTGCAGGTTCCGGCTGGAACTCTTGTTAGAATTCCTGTAAGTCTTGAAGCTGCCATAGGCGTGATAATATGAGTGGAGATATCAGAAATTACAACCTTGCTTTTGAAGTTTTCTTGTCAGCTGTTGAAGAGTACAAGAACTTTATTACAGGGCTAGATAAAGAGATGTACAACCAGTACACACTTGAAGTAAGAGAAGAAAGTGAAAAAACGAAAGAGGATCCAGAAAAAATAGCTACTGATAACCTAACAGCTAAAATACTTGATCGCACAGTCGGTGCTCACACAACTTTAGGGATGAGCAAACTTTTAAATGATTTTGCTGCCCTTAAGGAAATAACACATAGAAGCGACCTGATTCTCTCCTGTTATAACGGTAAGTCAGTTGACGACATAACAATCTCAGACACTTCTGACGTACTTGCATCAGATGAGAAGTTGATCAGCATATTAGATTTTGTTGATACAAATCCAGACCCAAATCAGAATACTACTCTAGAAAGTATAGGGCTCAACAGTGCTACAACAGCTGGAGAAGCAGATAAATTTTCAGCACCTTCCTTGTCGGCTCACGTGATAAGAAAATCAGCATACGCGCCAAGTTCTCGACAGTCTCAACACTTGCCGATATTTTTTAGTGCGATAACTGATGTCGAAATGTCAAGATGTCAGCCTTTCTTAGAAGTAAAATTTGTTTATCCAGCTCGATTTTTTCCAAATCAAGTGGGTAATCCTAAAATGTCTTACACGAGATTTTTCGGTGAGGACAAAAATGATACGTTTACAAACCCATTACCTATAAATAACTCGTCTGGTTTAGATGAAAACGAGACTGCATTTGAGAGTTACTCTTACATGAATTTATTTACCTCACCACAAACGATGGTGAACGCAAACTACAATTCAGAAAACAACACATTTAGCTCAATTTTAGAAAGCAGTTTTGGATTTGATTTTACCACTGAAGACGAAGATCGAGCTCGAGCAGATCGCGCTGTGCTTGATCCATTTCAGCCTTTTCTTTCTTTAATATCTCTAGACATAACAGAGCAAGACGCTGGTGTTGGAGGTCTTCTGTCAACAAGAAACGGTGTACTTAAGCTCAAACTTCACGACAAGTCTAGACTTAAGCAGATAAGCCCAATGTTGGCAGTTGATGAGTTTGCAAACTCACACTTTGTTATCGAATACGGATGGACACATCCAGACAGCAAGCTTACTTCAACAAATACAGTGGGAAAGTATATAAACAATCTAAGAAATGTAAGCGCTTATAATATAAAGAATGTATCTTACGGATTTGGAGCAGACAACACTGTTGACATAACCATTGATATCATCACGAAAGGAAGCAGTTCAGTCACACCTAGAGTTTCTTCTGGAGCTGGAGTATTTCAGAGTCTAAGTGCTTTTGCAGGAGTAATTGATTTGGCGGTCAACTCTGCGCAAGGCGAAGGTGTCAAAAAAGCTTCTGAGACCCGGCCAAAGTCTGTGGTGTTAAATGATAAGCTTTCATCTCCTTCTAGGTTAGTAACTTTTGACAAGCTGCAAGCTGTGAACGAGCTTATTAAAGCAAAAGATTTTAGTATAGAAAGCAAAGCAGATAGAGCAAAATTCTTTGAAGCACTTAGGAAGGCGATGACAGGGTACATAGACGCTAACGGAAAACCTATCGATGGAACATCCGGCGAAGATGGAGCGGCCGGATTATCTTATTTTAAGACAGAAGGCGAAGCTTTTCAAGAAAAGTGGGAAACTTTAAGAACTACCCCTGATCCATTTCAGCTTGCAACTAGATTTGAGGACACTGTCACTACTGAAAATGTTTGGCGTGGTGACAAAGAGTTTGATAAGGGTGCCAGTCAGTTATTAAATTTTTATTTAAGAGATGCACAAATCAAGGCCGGAGCAGAGCCTGGAGAGGCCGTAGAAGGTGACTATCATGTGACGCTAGGCAAGCTTTTTACTAAGTTTGTTGCCTTGCCGATGGCAACTGCAGGTGTCTTTGATGATGTCCAAGTCTTTTTCTATCCGGTTAACCATCAAGCTGGCGGCGCCAGACGACACACGACAGCGAGTGTGCCTATAAATGCAGAAATTTTTAAAAACATGCTGGACAAGTCTTTGCAGGGCGAAAATGATCAAGAAAAAGTAAATAGTAGAAAATTGTCTGCCGTAGGTTTTGTCAATCATCTTAAACGCTATCTAAGTGATAGATCAATCAGCGCTTATGACTTACAAGAAGACAGCAAGAAAATTTCAGCAGGTTCTATAAAAGAAACAAAGTCTAATTTTCAAAAAATGACACATGAAGAAAAAATAGCTTTTTTGACTGCTCTTCCTTCATCTCCTTCTGGTAATGTTGGTTCATTTGACAGCGTATCGTTTAAATTTAAATTTGATCCTGCAACAACTGCAGGCGCCACTCCAGAAGTCAAAAAAGAAAAAGAAGATAAAGCTATTCAAGAATTTCTAGAGGGCATTACAAAAGCAGCACTTCAGCAAATTGAAGCAAACTTAAACCACATATATAAAAATGATGGTGTTCTTTTGTGTGCTAGGCCTGGTGTTTTTCAACCTATTAGGTTAGATGTATTTTTTGAAGTCGCGCCTGCAATTGATGAAAAAACTGCGGAAGAAAAAGGGCTTGGTTCTATTTTAGGACCCTTTGCTGACGTAGTAAAAACCTTTAAAGACTCAAAAAAAGATGACATCCCTGCTGAAGATCAAGATGGAATATTTGTCGATAAGACTATTTTAAGAATACACGTTCACGACGCCGGTGCCATTCCGCACTCGGATGAAGTAGTTTTAGGTCTAGGGTCTAGAGAAGACGGAAAACCTATCATACCAGATGGTTTAGCGCCGGCTACAAATCAAAACATAGATATAGCTGACAGGAAGTATAAGAATAGTAGAAATTTTTGGAAGAGTGTGATTACTTCTAAGTATCCAACAATAATTCACGGTAATTCAAGCAGTGTTATCAAGAGTGTTAATGTTGACTCAAATGTACCTCCGATTATAGCAAATGTTCAAATAGTTGAAGGATATGAAAGAACAATTGCAAGACAGGTGGTAGATGAGAACGAGTCTCAGTTTGACGAAGTTCAGTTTTTTCCTACAGCTGTTAACGTAAGTATGATGGGTTGCCCAATGATGCTGAGAGGTACAACTCTATTTTTAGATCTTAAGACAGGAACTTCTTTAGATAATCTATATCAAGCAAACACTGTTACACATTCAATTACTCCTGGTGATTTTACAACAACTGTAAATCTTTTGGCACCAAACCAAAATATTGTTGCGTCTACTCGAAACAAAGTTCTCTCTAAAATTAAGGCACTTGAAGAAGAAAGTCAATCTTAACATTCATTGAAATACTAGATTGTAAAAGCATTTTTAGTGTCACTATATTTGATTATGCTTAAAAGAAACTTTGATAAAATCAAGACAAAGAATCTAATATTGCCTTCTGAATACAATAGAAAGGGTAATCAAAAAATTATTGCACTTTCAAATGATGGTGTAGACTTAGATATTTGTAAAATAAACACTTATAGAACTATATCAAATCTAGATAAAATAAAAGATTACAGACTTTATTTTGATAGATTCTGTGAAGAGTTAAACATAACTGAGAGACGAGTTAGATGGGATCTGTTGGTAGGTAAGAAAAAGTGTGATAATTTCGACAAGATTTTACTTAAAGATTTAAGATTTTCTATAGATAAAGTAACAACGTATCATACAGAAATATTGCCAAAAAGATCTGTTTTATACCAAAACCTTACTCAAATTAAAGATTCTAAAGGTACAGACTTAGAAGTCCCCGTGTACTCACATGCAGGAGTTACTGGAAGAACAACAATTAAAAAAGGTTTTAATTACTTGACTTCTAAAAAAGAGTTTCGTAAAAGTTGTAAATCAAAAACAGATGGTAATATTCTAGTAAGCATAGATTTTAAAGCTTGTGAACCAAACTTGTTTTTAAGATCTATTGGAAGAGAAGTATCAAACCCAGACATTTATGAGTATCTTTCTTCTGAGCTTGACTTAGATGTAAAAGATAGGAGCACACTTAAACGAGGTATTTTATCAGTACTTTACGGAGCATCAGACAGCACGTCAAGCAGAATTTTAGGGAGTAATAAAAAGACTTTAGACAAGATAAAAGAATTTTTTAAGATAGAAGAAATAGAGGCAGAGTTAAAAGAAGAGTTTAGTAAAAGCGACACAATATACAATCTTTACGGGAGGCCAATTCACTCAGATAAAAGTATACTTAACAAATGGATTCAGTCATCAGCAGTAGATTTTTGTAGTTTGGCATTTTTAAATTTTGTGGAAGAGTTTAATTTAGATGTCTGCTATTTAGTTCATGACGACATGGTCGTTGATGTTGATCAAGAAATGTATGAAAAAATTAAAGACGTGAAAGAACTTTATGAACCTATATCAAAGTTAACTTTACCTGTAGAAGTTACAAAGATAAGTGCCTAAGTAATGTTATGGCAGATAAAAAAGCTAAAGTAGAATCTTACGGAAGTCAACGCCGAACTTTTGCCGGAGGTCCAGGGCCCGGTAGCAATTTTTACCACGGCAAAGACTTGGGGACCCACTCTAGAGGCAGTTTAGGCACTCGAGGTGCAGATTCTAATTTTTCTAGGAGGATGCAGGCATTGGTACCAAGTGATTATTATGAGCTAGCTGAAGATGAAGATGAAGAGCTCGATGAAGACGTTGTTGTAGAGAATTCTAGATACTCTTTAGAGAAAACTCTAGAATTAAATGAGCGTGGAATGAGAGACCTTTTTCTTGATTTGGGCGGTGACCTTGCTGCTGCTGGACTGGCATCGGTACCAGCCATCGGAAACTTAGTATCAGCTGCATTTGCCGGCTGGAACATTAAACAGCTCTCTGATGATCTTAAAGAATCAAAAGTTGCTGTTGAAGCTTTCAAGAGAAGCCAGAGTGATGAAGTCTTAGAAAGAATGGAAGAAAAATTTGATGACATAGGTATTAACTTAGTTGACCTTTTTCAGCGAATAATAGAGTTAATACCTGATTTGGAGTTGCCAGGAGGAGAGTTAACTTCTGCCGGAACTTCTGTGGCAAACTTTTTTGTAAGATTTCCTAAGCTAGCGAGACTTGAAGGCCCAGCAAAAAGTGCATACAAAGGAATCTTAGGAATGTTGAAAGCAGCAGGTCTCAGAAGTGCCTCTGCTCCAGCAGCGACGTCAACTGCCGAAGCCCTTAGGCGAGCCACAGAAGCTAGATCCTTGTACTCAAAAGCTAAGACTCACGGAATTGTAATTCCTGTTTTGAAATTTGTCATAGAAGCTATGGATGCAGGTCTCGCACCGGAAGAAGTTGTAAGAGAAAGCGGAATAGTAAAAGGCTCAGCTAACATGATGATTCTTTTGGCTGACTTACTTGAAGACTACTATATACAAAAAGAAGCGTATCTTTTAGCCATAGGTGACATGGAAGACCCCCCGCCTTTTATATATCAACACAGAATTCTTGGAGCTAGCGACAGAATAGAAGACTACAGTATTGAAGATTCTAGCCCTGACCCTCTGCCACCGCCTTCTACAGACTACGTAGAGTATTCTGATTCTCTTGAACCAGCGCCTGAAGATGCAACCCCGCCGGCGCCTCTCGGTCCAGACAGTTTTAATACAGGCGAATTTATTAGAAAGCTGTTTCTGACTAGCCCAGATGACGAAGGTCTTTTTAGCGAAAGTCTATCTGCAATGTCTTTGCAGTATTTAATAGAAGAAAAAGACGACGAATTAAAAGAAGAAGATCTAGAAGAAGAAGAAATAAGAGAGTTTTCTGGCGCCGGAGGAGGAGCTATAGCAATCGGCACACTTCCGCTTGGTATGTCAACAAAAGGGTCGAAAGGTGAGAGGAGTGCCACATCTGGGGGCAAGGCGTTTCCATACAGTAAGAAGAATAGAGACGCATTTAAAAAGCATGCAAGAAAATCTTTCGGTGGTAAGTAAAAATTATTTGACAAAATTTTTGTAAACAATACTCTCCTTTTGTATAATGCTTAAGCAATTAAACGTTGCACATTAAGCATTGCACATTAAAAATTAAAGGAGAAAACAATGGCAATAGATTTTGACGCGATTAAACGCAAGCTAGAACGACTTAGCGGTGCAAACAAGAACCGCAATTCAACTTGGAAGCCTGTTGAGGGAGAAGAACATACTGTTCGACTTATTTCTTTTCCTGACAACGACGGCCAGCCTTTTAAAGAAGTCCAGTGGTATTACAATATTCCAGGTGCCCGAGGCCTAGTAGCGCCATACCAGTTTGGAAAGAAAGATCCGGTTCAGGAGTTGATTGGAAAGCTTCGAGAAGAAGGTTCCCCTGAGTCTTACGAGATGGCTAAGAAGCTTTACCCTAATATGCGTACTTACGCAGCAGTTGTTGTTCGCGGACAAGAAGATGAAGGTGTAAAGATTTGGGGTTTTGGAAAGACTGTATACCAAAAGCTTCTATCGATTATGCTTGATGAAGACTACGGTGATATTACTGACCCACTTGAAGGTCGCGACATTAAGGTCGTTTGCACCAAGCCTCCTGGTAAAAAGTATGCCATGACTGATGTAATGCCTAGAGGCAAAGTAACAAAGCTCTCTACTAAGTCAAAGCAAGCATCCGAGTGGCTTGAGAATATTCCTAAAGTAGAAGATCTGTATACACTCAAGTCATACGATGAAATCTCTGGAATTCTTGAGAAGTGGATTAACGGTGACGATGATACTATGTCAAGTGAGGGAACTGAACACCCAACAAGTACAAATGAATCATCAAGTGATGATTCTAGCAAGAGCCAAAAGTTTTCAAGCTTAGATGATGCTTTCTCAGACTTGATGGACTAAATCTTAGAAAATCCTGTACTGAAAGACACCGAAAGGTGTCTTTCTTTTTTTCTAATTAAGTTTGTCAGCCCTTGTAAGATTTGCTAATTTTCTGTATAATCATATAAATTAGGAGAACTAAATGTCTAAAAACGATGATTTTACTAAAGACTTGATTAAGTCGCTAAATAAAGAACAAGGATCTAGAGTTGCTTACAATTTAGCTGTCGATGAAAGCCCGACTCATGTAAAGAGGTGGATAAGTAATGGATCTAAACAATTAGATTGGATTTGCGCAAATAAACCTGACGGAGGTTTACCAGAAGGCCGAATTGTCGAAATATTCGGGCCACCTAGTATTGGAAAATCTCACATAGCTACACAGATAGCTAGAAGTACCCAGTCTATGGGTGGCATTGTTGTTTATATAGATACAGAAAATGCAACGTCAGTTGAAAACTTACAATTGCTTGGTGTCGATGTTTCAAAAAGATTTGTATATGTTGATACACACTGCACCGAAGAAGTTCTTTCAATTGCTGAAAAGACAATATTGAAAGCAAAAGCTCTTGACAAAGATGTACCTGTCACAGTTATATGGGATTCAGTGGCTGCCTCTTCTCCCAAGGCAGAACTTATGGGTGACTACGACAAAGAAAGTATAGGACTTCAAGCAAGAGCAATTTCAAAAGGCATGAGAAAAATTACAGGCATTATTGGTCAGACTAACAGCTTGTTTGTGATTCTTAATCAAATTAGAACTAAGATCGGAGTGATGTACGGAGATCCAGATACAACTCCTGGTGGCAAAGCTATTCCTTTTCACTCTTCCATTAGAATTAAATTAGGTGCTGGACAGCCAATTAAAGATGGAGATGATGTGATCGGCATCAACGTTTGGGCAAAGACTGTTAAAAATAAAGTCGCGCCTCCATTTAGAAAAGTTCATTTCCAAATACACTTTGGAAAAGGCATTGTTGAACACGAAGAACTGTTTGATCTTCTTAGAAAACACTGCAAGGACAACGATGTCATGAAAGATAACATCATGTACAAGATTGAAGGTGGAGGAGCTTGGAAAACAATTAGCATGACAGATACAAACACGGGCGAAGTAGTTGCAGAAAAGAAATTTTACAAAGCTAATTTTAATGAGATTGTCGAAAGTCATGACTGGAAAGAAGCAGTAGACATTTTAACTGAGTCTGCAATGTTTAAAAAGCTTGGTTCTATTGAAGGAGTCGACATTGATTCAGAATCTTATGAAGAAGTCCAGGCACTTGCACAAGAACTTGACATGGACTTAGATGTAGATGTATAAAGATAGGGTCATACTTGTAGATGGTCTAAATCTATTTACAAGGCACTTTATTGCAAACCCCGCGATGTCTGAAAACGGAGAGCACGTTGGAGGCGTCGTGGGATTTTTTAATGCAACGATGCGATTAGTTGAAAAATGTAAACCTGAAGGTGTTGTAGTAGTCTGGGAAGGCGAAGGTTCTAAGAAAAAAAGAGGTCTGTACAAAGAATATAAAAGAAACTCCAGACCTCAAAAATTAAATAGGTACTATGAAGATAGCGATATTCCTTCTACATATCAAAATAGAAACTTTCAACTAAAAACTTTAATATCAATACTCACCTGTTTACCTGTGTGTCAAACTTATGTGTCTGGCGCAGAAGCAGATGACGCAATAGGTTATCTTTGCAAGTATTTGCTCAAAGACAAGAATATTGTGATAGTCTCTTCAGATCATGATTTTTATCAGCTTGTCAATGATAAAACAATTATATGGTCACCTACGCTAAAATCTTTTGTTGATAAAAGCAAAATTATTGACAGATTCGGTATTCACCCCAACAACTTTTGCCTTGCGAAGAGCATTGCAGGAGACAATTCTGACAACATACCGGGCGTAAAAGGTGTTTCATACAAAAGCCTTGCTAAACGCTTCCAGAAGTTAACAGAGTCCCACGAATATATGCTCTATGACTTAGTTGCTGATGCAAAGCAATTGCAAAAACCAAAAGGACCAAAAATATTTGAAAGAATTGTCAACAGCGAAGACTTGATTAAGAGAAACAATCGGTTAATTCTTCTTGACACAAACAACTTATCTTTATCACATATAGAAAAGATTGAAAGCGATGTTGAAAATTTTCTTCCTACATATGATAATATGACTATACACAAAATCCTTAAAGAATCATCAATCGATAAGATTGATCTTTTAAGGTGGAACTATCTTCTAAAAAATTTAAAAAAAGGCACTATTAAATGAGTTATGAAAATCACTTTTCTAAGTACGGAAAAGACTTTCAAGAAAAAATATTTCAATCTCTTTTGAGAGACCACCAGTGGGCAACTCAAATGGTTGAAGTAATGACACATGAGTATTTTGAACTAAAATATCTTCAGTACTTATGTGACAGATTTTTTGGATTTTACTTAAAATACAAAAGTTTTCCAACCTTGAGCATGCTGGTATCAATTATCAAAGATGAGCTTACTGAAGGTGATGACATAATTCTCAAAGGGCAGGTTATTGAGTATCTCTCGAGAGTCAAGTCCTCCCCTGATTTAGGTGACTTAGAGTACGTAAAAGAAAAAAGCTTAGATTTTTGCAAAAAGCAAGTGCTCCAGCAAGCTCTCGAAGATAGTGTAAAAGCAATTCAAGGTGAAAACTATGAAGCCGTACTAAACATCATGAAAGATGCTGTTTCTAAAGGATCGGGTTCTTCTGTTGGTCATGATTTTTTCAAAGATCATGAAGCTAGATTTGCCAAAATAAATAGAGTTTGTTGTCCAACAGGAATGCATCACTTAGATACAAAAGATGTATTTAACGGAGGTCTTTCTAGAGGAGAAATTGGAGTCATCGTTGCCCCCACGGGTGTTGGTAAATCTCACTGGCTAGTAGCAATGGGTGCTGAAGCTCTTAAGCGCGGTAAAAATGTTGTTCATTACACTTTCGAGCTTTCAGAAACAGCTGTGGGCATCAGATACGATAGTAATTTGACCGGAATACCGTCCTCAGATGTTGTTGACAACAAAGAAAATGTTTTAAATCATTATAAGGAAAACGACTACGGTCGCCTAATTATAAAGCAGTACCCAACAGGTTCTGCCAGCATAGTGACGATTAGAAACCACATTGAAAAACTATCAATGAAAGATTTTATTCCGTCACTCATCGTAATTGATTATGCTGATATTATGAGATCAACTAGACAATTCGATTCTTTACGACATGAGCTTAAGCTTGTTTATGAAGAGTTGAGGAACCTTGCAATGGAGATGAACATTCCTGTTTGGACAGCATCACAAGCAAACCGGGAAGCTTCTAACTCTGAAGTAGTTGGTCTCGAAAATATGTCAGAAGCTTATGGTAAAGCCATGGTTGCTGACATTGTTGTTTCTTTATCGAGAAAAGCAACAGAAAAAGCTACTGGTTCTGGACGTCTGTTTGTAGCAAAAAATCGTGCTGGAAAAGATGGAATTCTTTTTCCTGTTAAAATTGATACTGCAAGATCTAAAATAGAAATAATAGACGACCCGGGTCAGATGTCGCTGGTAGATATTTATGATTCTCATAATACAGGAACAAAAGACATGTTAAAATCTAAATGGAAAGAAATCACCGCAAGCAAATAGGGGCATTAATGTACACACACGAACAAGTTTTAAAAACATCAACAGAATATTTTCAGGGAGACGAGCTTGCAGCGAGTGTTTTTGCTGGAAAATACGCACTACAAGACAAAGAAGGTAATTATTTAGAAGTTGACCCAGACGATATGCATAAACGTCTATCCAAAGAATTTGCCAGAGCAGAACAAAAATATCCTAATCCAATGTCTGAAGACGAAATCTACAGCCTATTCAAAGGTTTTAAGTACATAGTCCCACAAGGATCACCAATGAGTGGTGTTGGAAACGACTATCAAATTCAATCTTTGTCAAACTGTTTTGTTATTGCCTCTCCTGAAGATAGTTACGGCGGAATTCTTAAGACTGACCAAGAGCAAGTTCAGATTATGAAGAGACGAGGTGGTGTAGGTTTTGACGTTTCAAACATTCGTCCAAAAAATCTTGCCACTTCTAATGCTGCAAAGACAACTTCGGGTCTAGAAGTATTCTTAGACCGTTTTTCAAATTCATGCCGTGAAGTAGCACAAGGAGGTCGTCGCGGTGCACTGATGATTTCTCTCTCAGTGCATCACCCACAAATTAGAGATTTTATTAAGATTAAGAGAGATCTGACACGTGTGACAGGAGCAAACATCTCAATTCGCTTAAGCGAGGAATTTATGCGCGCAGTCCGAGGGGGTGATCCAATACAACTGCGTTTCCCTGTAGATGCCAAAGAGCCCATTGTAGAAGAGTGGGTTAGTGCCCAAGATCTTTGGCACGAGATTGTTGAGTCCGCACACGCGTCAGCCGAGCCTGGCCTTCTGTTTTGGGATACAGCGAAGAGAATGACTCCGTCTGATATCTACGAAGCAGAAGGCTTTGGCTCAACCTCTACTAACCCTTGTGGTGAGATTATTCTGTCACCTTATGATAGCTGTCGATTAATGCTAGTCAATCTCACTTCTTTTGTTAAGAATGCCTGGGCTGAAGATGCTGAGTTTGATTTTGATCATTTTGGAGAAGTTTCACAAAAGGCTCAGCGATTAATGGATGATATGATTGATCTAGAAATAGAAAAAATTGATAAGATCCTTGCTAAGATCGAAACAGACCCAGAGTCACCAGCCGCTAAGCAGCCTGAAATTAATCTTTGGAATAAAGTAAAAGAGCAAGCTGAAAATGGTCGTAGAACAGGTTTAGGTATAACAGGTATTGGGGATGCGCTAGCGATGCTGGGTATTAGATACGGTAGTAAAGCTAGTATTAGAATGACTGAATCGATCTATAAGGCGCTTGCTGTCAATTCATACGTTTCTTCTATGATTATGGCAAAAGAAAGAGGGGCATTTAAAGTCCACGACCCAAGCAGAGAAGAAGATCATCCTTTCTTAGATAGAATTTTTGATGCTATTGATGAGTCAGGACTCCTACCTTCGGCTGGGCCCATGGGAGAACATTGGCCTGCAAGATACTGGAATGCACACTTTGGCCGCAGAAACATCGCCAACACCACAACAGCACCTGCGGGCTCTGTTTCTGTTCTTACTCAAACAACAAGCGGGATTGAACCAGCATTTATGCTTCATTACACCCGCCGAAAGAAGATTAATCCTAATGACGCAGACGCTAGTGTAGACTTTGTTGACGATTTAGGTGACAAGTGGTCAGAGTTTCCAGTTTATCATCACGGGTTTAAATCTTGGATGGATACGGTAAGCGAAGAAGATCTAAAAATGTACCCAGTCGAAGACCTAGTAGGGTCAAGCCCGTATGCAGGCGCAACAGCAAATGAAATTGATTGGGTCGCTAAGGTAGACTTGCAAGCAGCTGCACAAAAGTGGGTATGCCACGCAATTTCAAATACCACAAACCTTCCTGCTGATATTGATGTAGAGACTGTTAAACAAGTTTACATGCGAGGCTGGCACAGTGGTTGCAAGGGTGTCACAGTTTATCGTGACGGCTCTAGGTCAGGTGTTCTTGTTAGTAATGAGGACACAACACCTAAAGATCGATCAGACATGAAATTTGTTGACAACAACGCACCTAAGCGACCAGAAAGCCTAGAGTGTGAAATTCATCATGCTACAATCAAAGGTGAGAAGTGGACTATTCTTATTGGTTTGATGGACGGCCGCCCGTACGAGGTGATAGGAGGTCTTAGCGAGTACATAGAGATACCGAGGAAGCATCGTTATGGTGAACTTCGGCGCAGACAGAGAAAAACAATGCTTTCAAAGTATGATCTCTTTTGCGGTAGCGGCGAAGATGAATTTGCAATTAAAGATGTGGTAGCTGTATTTGACAATCCTAACCACGCAGGATATACTAGAACTATATCACTTGCTTTGCGCCATGGCGCTCCCATTCAGTACGTTGTTGAACAGCTACAAAAAGACAAAGAAGCTGATCTCTTTAGCTTTAGCAAGGTTATCGCTCGTTGCCTTAAGAGTTACATTCCAGACGGCACAGTTGGCGGCGACAAAACTTGTGTTGAGTGCGGAGCAGAAGGAAGTCTAGTGTATCAAGAAGGCTGTGTCATATGCAAGTCGTGTGGCAGCAGCAAATGTTCTTAAAAATAGGAGAATAGAACATGTTATGGAAATTTGAAGCGTCAAATCTTTTAAAAGAATTTGAATTGTCTAACAACCCAGTTATTGTTACAGTCAATAAGTTTGACGAACAAGCTGCAGAAGATTTTAGAAATAAATTCTCTATGGCCCAAAATACTGGACAGAAAGTTGTTCCTGTTGTCATTGATTCATACGGGGGGCAAGTTTATTCTTTAATGTCGATGATTTCAACAATTAGAGCTTGCCCACTTCCAGTAGCAACAATTGTTGAAGGAAAAGCAATGTCTTGTGGTGCTGTTCTTTTAACTTGCGGTAACGAAGGCATGCGATTTATGGATCAAGACGCAACTGTTATGATCCACGATGTGGCATCAGGCCAGCACGGGAAAAACGAAGAAATTCAAGCATCAGCTGCAGAAACAGATAGACTTAACAAAAAGATATTTAGAATAATGGCAAGAAATTGTGGTAGACCTGATGATTACTTTCTTGAAGAAATACACAAGAGAGGACATGCTGACTGGTTTTTAGAAGTTGACGAGTGTAAAACTATTGGTTTAGTAAATCATGCTAGACTTCCAAAACTAGAAGTAAAAATAGATGTAAGTATCGATTTTCAATAGACAGAATAGATAATTTTAACAATAAGACACCTCACAAATAAAGGTGTCTTTTTTTAATTTTAGAGATATTTATCTTAGGAGTAGAAATGTTCAAAGAAATAGCTTTATCAACTATCGGTTCATTTAAAGCTGTTGAGATGTGGATGCACGCGGCCCACCATCTTACAAAAGGCCCATCTTTTATAGCAAATCACGAGCTTTTGTATGGAAGAATATATGAATCAGCAAGTAAAGATTTTGACGTAATTGTTGAAAAATCTTTGTATCAAACAAACGACGAGGAATGCGCTTGCCCTCTAATTGTTTCTTCTATGGCAGCTACAATACTGAGAAATTATCAGACACCTGCTAATCTATCAGATAGAGAAATTTCAATGTACGCTTTAGTGTTAATTGTAGATCACATTAAAGCCATTGAACTTTTAAAAGTAACACTAGAAAAGGAAGGGGTTTTATCTTTGGGGATGGGCGACTTTCTGTCTGCAACATGCAGTCAGTACGAGTCCTATGCCTACATGATCAATCAAAAATTAAAATATTGATTTTTTTAATAGGAGTCAAATACCTAGTAAGATTTCAAAGTTAAGTTTGTCTAAGTTGAGTTTTTAAAATGACAGCAATAAGAGTTACAGAGTCGACAGGCTCGTTAGGAACTATCCAAGTATCAGCTGGTGACGGAAGCTTTTTGTCTGGTTCTTTAGTAGCAGGCTCAAACGTCACTATTACTGAAGATTCAGGTTCATTTACAATTGCTGCATCAACTACCGGTGGATCGACAATTGGTGCTGCTGAAGACGGCACTTACGAAGATGGGCTTTTTACAGACTTTACTACAGAAACTCTGATAGGCGTCTCTATTGACAGATTTAATGAAGTACTAAAGGCACTTGCTCCAGCGCCTGCACCTCAGCTTGACGATATAAACTCAACCAGCACTGGTATTGCCGCATTGCTGTCTTTTGGTTCTAGTAACGATCAAAGTTCTGCTAATCCTGCATACTCGTCTGTTTCCACTGCTGCCGGTCTGTCTGCTGTTGATGTCAACGGCAATTACACAGTTACAACAAGTAGTAATAATATACGACTAGGTATTTTTAACGGTGATGAGCATGTTTCAGGCACCTTGAATGCTGACGTAGATTCAAACAGTCAGGGAAACGGGGTTATAAATTACCCTGTCTTTTCTTTTGGTGATGGTGACACCGGTGTCTTAAGGCTTGAGGTGAATGGTAGTAACATAAAAGAAATAGATCTTACGTCTGATCTAATCGGGTCAGGCGGATCTGGGATAGGTACTGGTTCATATCTTAACGCACAAGGTTCAGGCTTTAATTTTATTTCTACTGCCACTTCAGGCACGTTTTCAAATGGAAACCCATTTAACTCCTTTAAACACAGAACAGGAAAGTTTGTCGTCGCGTCAGGCAGTCAACGACTTGGGTGGAACTATGCCAGAGTCACTCATGTCAAAACTGGCTCAACGGTGGCTACAAACTTTATTGAATGGGTAAACGATGACAACAATGATGCTTTAACAGCATCAGGCAATTCTTTGTCTTTTGAGGGTAGCGGAAGTATTCATTTATCAGGAGTCGAATACTTCCAAAGTGGATCTGCTGTTTACAAGACACGCGTGTCAAATGCATACAAATATATCTATGACAATTCAAACATAACTTTTACCACTTCAAACTCAGCTGCAGCTAGTAACAGTGTGTCATTTACAATACCTGCTCAATCAAAACCCGCTATCAGCGGGAGTGAAGATCACACAAAAGTCCTTCATCTTACTGGATCTACCACAGTAACAGCAAATGACTTTATCAGCGGTACAATAGTTTCAAGTGTCAATGTAACTCACCCGCTTAAATCTAACTTATCCGCCGGCGGGCAGTCCACGCAGACCGGTATTTTGATGTATAATCGGTCAAACACGTCAGATGAACAAACAGAAACTTTTAGACGTGAAAACTTCAGAATAATCAGCGGAGCGTATGATACACAAGCTTCTTTGGTAGACAACGCAAATAAATGGGACTCAACTCGTCACCTAACAGCATCAAATGGTGCTCACTCAAACGGTCTACAGTTTTATAATTCCAGATTGTACTCTCCAACTAAAACACTGAATGCTGGCGATTTTAGGGACAATTCTGATGGAGGCACTTTAAATAATGCACCTTCTGAAAACCCTAATTATTCTGGAGAATCAGGACAGAGGACTTTCTATCGGTGGTTTAAGAATGAAACAGGGTCTGCAAAGAGAGATTTAAAGATAGTCACGTCAGGAGAAGGTGCTGGTTCTGGCACGATTGTTCCCGCATCAACAGCACTAAATTCAAACAGAATTAGAATATTTGTTAAGTTTCCTAGTGACGGAACAGGTTCAACTGGCTGGATGGACATCGCTTCAAATTTTGTTTTAGACAACTACAGTGACAACGACGGGGCAAATGCTTCGTTCGACAGCAGCAATGGATTCGATTCAAGATTAAATGCAACAAATGAAGTGTCGCTAGGTACTGTTGAAATCGGTAATAATGAGTATATTGGCCTTAGAGTAGAAGCGGATGCTAGCTGGACAGGATATATAAGCTCAATTACAATAACGTTTGGCGCCGGTCAAGGATCAATCACACAAATACCAGACCTAGATGATCTTGGCTGTAATGACGACGGCGAAGACGTCAAACTTTCCTTTGGTTCCTCTAAAACAATAGCAGACTATACAAGTGTTGGGACAGCTGCTGGATTCTCTGCTGTTGATCTAAATGGAACATATGAGACAGACTCTTCATCTAACAATTTAAGACGCGCTGTGTTTAAGCTTGACACTAGTATCGAAGGTAAGTTAAACGATGACATAGGAGCTGTCACTAACGGATCACATCAAAATCATGCCGCAGATGCTTTTTCAGAAGGTAACAAAGGCACGTTAAAACTTGAAGTTAACGGTGCTGTTATTCATCAAGTTGAAATCACAGGGTCGCATGATTTAGTTGGTGCAGGAAGCCCTGGCGGTGGATCTGCAACTTCATTGAACGGTAATGGGTCGGGCTTTTGGGATTTAAGCACGTGGAAACCGGCGCTTTACCAGAATGGTGTGCCCGACTATACAGAAATACAACGCACAGCAAAATACAGGGTTGTCGTAGCAGATCAAAGAAATGGATGGAACTATGCCAGAGTTATCCACGCTGTGGACGGCACTGACAGAGAGACTAATTATGTTGAGTGGGTTAACGATAATAACGCTGACGCCCTATCTTCGGCTGGTAATAATCTGACTATCTTTGGTGACGATTCTTTTAGCTTCATCAGCGGTGTGAAGTATTTTAACTCACCGTCAGGTAGTATCGAGACCAGAATATCAAACTTGTACAAAAATGTCTATTCTAAAAGTACTTCTGCAATCGGTTTCGCTAGTCTCACAAATGCATCGGGAGTTAAAATTGTTCAAAGTGGCTCTGGATTAAGCAGTACAAAGTCGACTAATTCAAACACTGACTCTCTTCAAGCTTTGAGCACAACAGCAGGATCGCAAGATACAGCGCTTCACTGCACTGGAACAATTAACTTTTCACAGTCTAAATCTTTACCAGGCTCTTCCCTAACAACATCTCACAACTGCGCCGGCGCAATGGTGTTTAAACACCCACTTAAGTCAAATTTAACAATTTCGACTCAAACAACTAACAATCTTCTGGTATGGACACCTTCAGATACGTCAAACGCAAACACAGATGAGCATTTTACTGGAGAGGCAAACAGGATTGTCAGTGCGACATACACCGCACAATCAGATGTGACAGCAGGATCTAACAGCTGGAATTCACAAAGGTCAATGAACGACCAGGCATCTTATGCTGAACATGCCACTGGCCTTCTTGTATACGATACATACTTAATATCACCAAAAGCAGCAGGATCAAACGGAGACTTTAGAAACCACGACGAAGGTGGTGGAATAGAGTCTCCTGCAGGTAATGTGAACTACTCAACCTTGACAAACTCAACTAGAGATTTTTTTAGAGGGTTTTTAAATAATACCACTAACGATCTGGCAAGAGTAACTATTACACTGTACGGCGATGCAGTGTTAGTAGGAAAGACCGGTCCTAATGCCGCAGCATTAGGTAGCAACAAGAACATTTTTGTTGAATTAAAAATACCTGGAAAAACCGAGTTCTTAGATTTAGGAAAACCTTCAGCAGGCGCAGGAAATATCTCTGCAGGAGACGGGTGTTTGTTTGGAGATTTAAATTCAGCTATCGATGGTTCTGGTGAGACCAATGTGTGTACTTTTAATGGGCAAACTGTTAACGGTACAACTTCAGGTGCTGAATATTTTGTAATAAAAATATCTGCTAGCGAAAACTGGACTGGCTATTTAGATAGAATTCAAGTGGCTTGGAGCGGTTAATGGCAGGAAAAACTAATACATCTGCTACATTTTTCGCCCAGAAGAAGCTTCTTGGCAAAGCGCACACTTCAAATCTCAAAACTGATGGCGAAGAGTTAATAGGGTCTAACATACAAGCAGCAACTTCGCTAATTTTCGGCGAAGAAATACCTGTTAACCCTAGTCTAGATTTATACACGATTCAAAGTGCATCTAACGGAGCACCTGGCACTGTTGAGTATATTCCTTTTATACTAACAGCGCTGACAGGCACAACTTACGATGCTAACAACACAAATCCTGACGGCGGTTCAGGTCAAGATGCAGGAGAGAGTAGTCAAACTGCTGGTCCACACACATACAAATTTGTATTCCCTCCAGACTACCAATCCAATTCTTCAAATCCTAATAAAGGCGCAGGCTTATTTGACAACAACAAGATAGTGCACGAAACGCTAGGAAAGGTACAATTAATACCTCCTTTCTTTTCTCAGAACGCACCTAATCCTTATATTGTTAAAATATACAAAGATGACGGCACCGGAGGTGTTGGAGATGAAATACCGCTCTTAGACAATATTGACTGGAATGTTGATTTCTACAATGGTATTTTATTCCTTCAAGATTACAATGCATCTAAAATACCAGCGCACGCAAAAGCTTTTGCTTATGTCGGTAAAATGGCTGACGAAGTTATTTCTTCAGGAGGAGGGTCAGGAGGGTCAGGAGATAATAGTGTCAAGTACTTAGTCTTGCAGGCGACTGGTTCACTCTCGAACGAAAGAGTAATTTCTCCTGGCGCTGGCCTTTCTGCTTCTGACGGTGGCCCGGGAAATAATTACAGCCTTGTAAATACAAACGGAAACTATGTCTTTAATGAATTTTTAGGTGCAGGATCAGACTCTAATACACTTTTTAGTTTAAATCACACACCAACTGCACCCAAGAATGTATCAGTTTACGTAAATGGTCTTCTTCAAATGCCATCTACATCAATCACATCTGCACCTTATCAAGATTACAGTTTAACTGGGTCAAACATATTTTTTACAACTTCTTCAAAGCCAGAGCTAGGAAGCATTATTATGGCAAATTACACAACTAACGAGTCCTTATAACATGAAACGAAATAATTATAATGTGAATTACTTCCAAACATCTGACTTGGCTATTGCCGCATTTTTAATGATGCGGGGTCTTAAGCTTTCTGATGCGTCAGTTCAGAAAGGTGGTCGATTTATGTTTAAATTCGAAGACCCAGACGGAAAAGCTTTTCAAATGTCTATTGAATATGTCAATAGTGAGTCAGCTAAGTTTGATGCACACATAAAAAATTTAAAAAATATAATTTACAAGAGTTAAATGAGATTTGAAACAATATTTAGAAGTGTTAAAGTTCAAGTCTTAGTATAGTCCAGTAGTTAGCGTTACGTACAGCTTAAAAACAATAACTTTAGGAGAAAAAAATGGCTTTTAAGACTCAATTAAGACTCTCTCAGGTGACAGGATCAGCAGTCGACTTGAAATCTGAGTTTACACAATATGCAGCAAAGAGTGCTGTGGCCGCGATGACCGGTTCTGACCTTCAGGACGTTCTTGGTATGATCGGTGCAGCTGTTGGTCGAATTAGTGGTAAGGATGACGGTGAGATTTTCAATCAAGACGCAGGCGTCTTCTCTCACACCTCAGCCAAGTTCGGTGGTGCCGGTGACGCACTCGAGATTATAGACAATCTTGGCGACGTTACGCTCAAAACACTTGTTCAAGATAAGGACATGATATTCAACGTTAACGACGGATCTTCTGATACAGAAGTTATGCGTCTCGACGGTGATGTTTCTGCTCTTAAAATGGCTTCAGGTAAGCAAATTCAGTTTGGTGACTCAGGTGAAAACATCAGTGGTGACGGAACAGACCTTGCTGTAAATTCAAGCAACAACCTCGACATTGTAGCAAATAACAAAGTGACAATCGACGCACAAGGCACCGATAGCGGTGACGGTGTTGAGATAACACTTGGCGCCGACTCAGCTGATACTCAGTTTATCGTTCAGAACAATTCTGGTAACGATGCACTTGTAGTTGACGGACTTTTGGATGTAACAGTTGGTAGAAATCTTACTGTTGCCGGCAACCTCGACGTTAATGGCTCAACAACGACTATTGACACTGTCAACTTAACAGTTCAAGATTCAATCATCGCACTTGGTGTTTCAGGTTCTGGTGCTTACAGTGCTACAGGCGATAGAGGTATCCTCTTCCCTCGTGGAGCTGCAGGTTCAGCAACCAGTGCACTGTTCTTCGATGGCACACGTTTTAACCTTGCAGAAACATTAACCGGCCCGACTTCTGGTTCATTTGCTGCAGTTGAATCTTACTCAAGGCTTCGCTTAGGTAGGCTTGAAGTTGGTACAGGAGATGATAGAATCGTTCTCGATACTGATCTCAAGATCAGAGCAGCTGCTGATATTGAACTCAACCCACAGGGTTCAAACGTCAAGCCAGCTTCTGACAGTGCTATCGACCTCGGTGTCGCTGGAACTGCGTTCCGTACACTCTTTGTCGATGACATTAACATCAACGGTCAAGGTCGTATCGACCTCGATACCGACGGCAACACATCAATTCGCTCACCTTCTAATGATGTTATTTCGTTTGAAGTAAGTGGTTCTGATCTCTTCAGCATGGCCTCAGCTGGTATGAAGATAGTTGACGACATCGGTTTGACATTTGGTACCAATAACGATGCTACATTCAAGTATGACGAAGCGGGAACAGACACACTTCTTTATGATGGCGCAAGTCTAAGAATTGCTGATGATGTCAAGCTTGAGTTTGGTGCAAATGGCGATGCTTCAATCGAGTATGACGAAGACGGCACTGATCAGCTTCGTTTCGTTCTTCCTCAAGACGGTATGGTTCTTGGCGGAGCAACTCCGAAGCTGGTTATCGGCGACGCTGATGCTGAAGACACAATGATCGTCTTCGATGGCAATGCTCAAGATTATCGTATTGGTCTGGATGACGGAAATGATACACTTGAGATTGGTGTTGGAGCAACTCATGGTACCACAGTATCAATGGAACTTTCTTCAAACAGAGATGTCGATATTGTCGCACACGATGGCACAAACGGCCTTAAGCTCGGCGGCACTATTGTTAGCGCAACTGCTACAGAGCTCAGCTTGCTCGACGGCGACGGCGCTGTTGGTTCTTCAATCACAATTGCTGATACAGACGGATTCATTATTGATGACGACGGTACCACCAAGAAGATACCTGCAAGTGACCTCAAGACATACATCGCGAGCGGTGCTACCAAGAACGTGACAGTTGTTGCTGCGGCAGTTAATGCTGACACAGACTTCGATACAGGTGTCGCAAACATCGAGGCAGCTGCCGAGAATCGCATTGAGGTTTACGTCAACGGACAGCTTCTTGCATACGGCGCTGACGCAAGTGCAAACAGAGACTTCTACCCAGGAACATCTTCTGGCCGTCTCAAGTTCGAGTTTGCTCTCGAAGTCGACGACGTTGTTACGGCAATCCTTAGATAATATAGAGTAAAAGCTTAAGCTTTGATTCTGCAGGGAGCCACTCAGTGGCTCCCTGTTTTGTTTGTAAACATAATCTTTTTTTATCTTATAATTAGTTAAAATGGAGACTTTAATGAAAGACATAGATTATCACACCAGGCTAAAAATAGAATTAGAAGAAGTGATCAAGGAACAAAAAAGTAGACTTTTGACCGATCAAATTTTAATGAACTCAATCTTAGCAAGAGTAAGAGAGATCTTCCTGTCTGAAATAATTGCTCGCAAAACTGATAACGAAGCTTTGGCAAATTACCTTGAGACGCTGTCAAATAAAATACTTTTAGACATAAACTTAACTAACGAGAAATACAAGACAGAAAAGATAAAAATAGAATCTAGAGTTGAACTTCTCGAAGCATTAATTAGTAAAAGTGAAAGAGAAAAAGAAGCTGCACTTCAAAAAATTATTTTAGAGAGGAACGGGAAGGAGGAGCGAGAGAAGAGAGATATCAGAAAAATTGGAGAAAGACCTGAGACAATCAAAGAAAAAAGAAGAAAAACCGAAACTAGCATTCAAAAAGATATGGACGCTTTTGATACGACAGTAGGTGAAGAGTGAAAGTCCTTCAAACAGCAAACTTAGGAAGAAGCCTAGGGGGAATATCAGGAAGCATTAGGTATCGTCTGTACGACACCCTAGGATCTTCTGTAACTACTGCTTCAAACACAGGGATTTATGAGCTAGGGGACAGTACAGGTCTGTATGGCGTGCAGCTTGATCTATCAACACAGTTCAGTGGTTCTATTGTGTGGTCTGTTAATGGAAACAATAACGTGTTTGCAACCGAAGAAGTTAAAATCGATCAAAAAATGGCGAGATACATACACACAGGTCGATGGCAAGTAGATGAAAATACAAACCAGATGATATTTTTCCAAGATGATAACGCAACAGAAATCGCAAGATATGACCTTTTTGACAGGAATGGAAATTCGTCTATAACAGAACTTTTTGAGAGGCGTCTAGTAGGCACTGGAAGCGTCTGATGCCCGGTTTCACAGTTACAAGAGGTCTCGGCCCAGGAGCAACGCCGTCTCACTTGATTGCTCGAGGTTTTATCCCAGCTGCTGCAGAAGCTATAAGAATTTTTAGAGGCGGTCGAAGCGCTGCGTCTAGAGCAGCAAAAGATTTAGTTGATAACTTTAAGATAAGCGTCATGCTAATATCACACAACAACAAAGACCTTTTAGAACCAATTGCAAGAAATATAAGAAAAACTTTCGTCAAGAACGAGATAGTTATTAAAGAAATCACACCAAAATCTGTCGAGCACAGAAAATCTAAAGATGTGAGAATTGTTGTCGAAAACATTAAGGTGAGGAACAAGAAAAATGTCAAACATTGATCTCTTATTAGACGAAGAAAACGAGCTAACTTTTGCTTTAAAGATAGAAGGAACTAGACCAGCCACAGCAAAGTGCAGACTTATACTTGAAAACAGAGGAATGTCATTGGCCTTCGATTCAGAACCATACGATGGCGAAGAAGTTAGCGTTGTACTGCCACCCTTAGGGCACGTTATAAAGGAAGGTGAATATAATATGAACTTAGAAGTCATTGTAGATGATAAATTTTTTAAACCTCTCGAGATGGTAGGTAATTTTGAAAAGAGTATTTCAATAGTCGCTGAAAAAGTAGAAAAGAAGAAGTCACTCTTGAAACCTCAAGTAAGCTTATCAAACGTAAAAGTAAGAAAACGTAACAACAACAACGTTTCGAATGTTAAGACGAGATCTGACAAAAAGATCATAGAAAAGAAAGGCACAGCCAAAACAAAACTAACCGATAAAGATATAATGACATTAATAGAGGCATTGAAGTCAAGATGACATCAGATCAAGTTTTGATTAATTTATTAATAGTTTCAGGATTTTCTTATTTGTCTCTTGGCGTAATCATGTGGTACGTTAAAAGTTCATTAAATAAACTAGCAGTTGAAGTGATTGAGTCTTCTAAGCACGTCAAAAATCAGAGAGAATTGTTAGCAAAGTGTAAGAAGCGTTTAAACCCTCTTCGGTACATGCTTTGGCCTTTAGAAATTTTTAAGTAGGAACAATGGCAATCAAGCCTGAAGAAAAGATCGAAATACTTCAGTACAAGCTTTACTTTGAAGAGCTTGAAATTGTCGAAAGCTTATTCCAGAAAGGTCAAGCAGACTTGCTTGCACACGTTACAAATTTTAGAGAGAATCTATCTGAAGAAGTTGAGGGCCAGAGAGAAAACTTTAACGAACAATTTTTTGGTGATAGAGACATAGAAAAAAAGATCAGTGAAGATGATCCTGTCACTAACTTTGACGGTAACCAAGATATAGTAGATACGTCAGAAAAAAATTTAAAACCTGAATCTTGGGCAAAGCAGCTTTACAGAAAGATAGTGTTTTCTACTCACCCAGACAAAACTCAAAATTTTAACGTACCTTCACTCGTAAAAAAGCTTAATAAATACTACAATCTGACTGTAGATAGTTTCACCGAGGGTAATTATGAAAATTTACTTTTTGTGGCCTTTGAATTAGATATTGAGCTTCCTGAAAATAAAGTTACTGAATTGATCAAGCCAAAAAACAAAAAAATGAATGCGATACTTGCGAGTAAAAAAAATAGCACTGAGTATCAATGGCAAACATTTCCAGAAGAAAGCAAGTATGTTGTGTTAAAGAATTACTTGACCTCGATGGGATATGTTTTTAAAGATAGTGATATAAAAGAAACATTTGAAAGAGTAAAAAGAATTAAGAGAAAATTAGGTACAAGACCTGTAAATCACATAAGAAGAAGAGTAAAATAACCTTAACGAGGTTAGCTATGTCTCCTTACGGGCTTTTGCAAGAAGAAATAAACTATGATCCGTGGAAGATTTTTGTTTGCTGTATATTTTGCAACTTGACAAAAAGAGTTTCAGCCGAACCTTACTTCAGACAAGTTTTAAGATTGTGGCCTCAACCCTCAAAACTAGCATATGCTAGCGAATCTGAAGTAGCTGCAGTTATAAAACCTCTTGGCCTATCTAAGCGTCGAGCAAAAGCGCTTGTCAGAATGTCAAAAGATTATCTATCAAAAGAGTGGCAAGATGATCCAACTAAGCTTTACGGGATTGGAAAGTACGGATCAGATGCTTATAAGATTTTTTGTACTCCCTTTTGGAAAGAAGTAGAACCAAAAGATGGAGCTTTGGTAAACTATCACAACTGGTTAAAGGAGTTTGAAGATGCCAGAAGGACCTGAATGCGCAGCTACTGCACAGTCAATTAACAACTTTATGACCGATAAAATCTTAACTAATGTTGAGGTTTTGTCAGGAAGGTATACTAAAAAGTCGCCTCAAGGGTTAGACTGTTTTAAAGCTATGCTTCCTATAAACTGTGCCGGTTGGGGATCAAAAGGTAAGTTTATTTATGGCGGTTTTGGCCCGGGAGGATCTGAAATACAGTGTTTTGTGTGGAATACATTAGGCATGTCAGGATATTGGTCTTACAGCGAGAAAAAACATTCTCGTGTAAGGTTTGATTTTGAAGACGGATCTTCAATCTGGTACACAGATACTAGAAACTTTGGTACTCTAAAGTTTGCCATGAATTTTGAAGAAACTCAAGAAAAGCTACTTCAGCTTGGACCAGATCCTCTTACTCATGACATACACATAGACGTATTTAAGGATCGACTTTTTAAGAAAAACAGAAAAGGTGAAAAGACAATTTGCGAAGCTCTAATGAATCAAAAGACTGTCGCAGGGGTAGGAAACTATATTAAGGCTGAAGTTCTTTGGCTTTCAAAAGTTTCACCACTTAGAACTGTCAACAGTCTCACTGACGAAGAAGTAATTTCGCTGAGAGACAATATCCAGTCAGTTATTAGAACTTCTTTTCAAAACGGAGGAGCCACTATTAAAAGCTTTTACGGCGCAGATGGGTCAAAAGGTACATATTCAAGCAAGTTTTTAGTGTACAATCAAAAGCTTGACCCTTATAATAATAATGTAGTTAAAACTAAAACTCCTGATGGCAGAACGACACATTGGGTACCACAAATTCAAAAATAGGAGAAACAATGAAACTTAGCGACGCAACTATTGCTCACATCGCACAGTTAGTGCAGCTTGCAATGTTAACAGGAACAGATGTGGTTGACCACATGAGAATGATGACTTTGGTAGAAAATGAAGGTCAACTATTTTCAGATCCAGATTATGAGTCTCAGAGCGACGATAACATCCAAAAGATGATTCAAGAAGCTGTAAGAATGCAGAGTGAGACCTCAGAGAGCTAGTACACATGAATTGCAACCTGCAAAAAATGTTTAAACTTAGAAATGAGTTTATCTCTGAAATGAGAGAAGCTCGACCTGGATCTTATCCAGATTTGCCACTTAATCTAAGTAAGAAAAATTCTCAACAATTCTGTAGAGATTTGGCCCTGAGGGGTGTTGAAGAAATGTTTGAAGCACTTCAGCACTTGAAAAACTGGAAGCCTCACAGAATGACTGAGTTTAACGAAGGGCCTGATAGGGAAGAGTTCTTAGAAGAAATAGTTGATGCATTAAATTATTTTTTCTCTCTTCTCATCGCATCAGGTTTTAATGAGGACGATCTTTATGAATCTTATGTCAGGAAGCATGAGATCATAATGAATAGGTTGAAGGAAGGTTATTAGTGAATTTTATAGAAATGATGAGGTTTCAAGCCAACTACAACGAGGCAAAGTTTGGAAAGCTTGAAACTAGTCAAAAAAGAGAAGTTAGTAAAGATTTAGCTTTAAACGCTTATAATTCAATTAACAAGATGATTGAAAAAATGCGCGTTGATAGCGGTGTACCTGATGAGGATGACTTAGTCTATTCATCAATTGACGTTCTTCGCTATGTTATGTCAATGCTAAACTTGTGGGAAATAGCACCCGAAGATGTGTCGTTAGCTTTTAGCTTAAAGGACACTTATTTAGAGCTTGATCATAAAATTAATACAAAAACATGGTCAGGTCAACCAGTAGCGATAGTTGATATTGACGACGTTCTTGCAGAATTTAGAACTCCTTTCGCAGAGTTTCTAAGTAGAGTCTATGATATTGAAGCTGACGTTGAAAGTGAACAATACTTCTTTGTCGAAGATATATTAAAAGCATCAGGAAATATTAACCCTGAAAAAGTTTTTGAATCTTTTGTTCAAGAGAGGCATTTTAGGTGTCTGCCTATTGTAGAAGACGCTCGTACATTTCTAGAAGATCTTAGGTCAAGAGGGTATTGGGTTCAGCTTTTGACAGCACGTCCTAAAAGCAATCTTAAGATATTTTATGATACATACAGCTGGTTAACAACAACTGGATTACCTTTTGACAGGGTAGACTTTTCACCTGAAAAACTTAGATGGTGCATGAACTCAGAGTATTATGATACAAATGCAATTAAATTTGCAGTTGATGACTCACCAAAGCACGCTATCGAGTATGCCGATCACGGAATACAAGTCAAGGTACCTGTTAAGAGTTACAATAGACATATTTCTGACAACAAGAATATTACTTTTTACAGTGAATTAAAAGAAATAATAGGAGTATAAAATGAGAGAACAACAAAAGAATATTCAAAAGTTTTCCTGGGAAGGGAAGAAGATTTTCTCGGAATATGAAAAAGCAGCCGCTTTTAGAGATTCTCTAAAAGAAGAAGGATTTGAGCATGTCAAGATAAGAAGGTGCGGTCCTGGAGGAGTAAATTTTAAAGTTCTTATAGGAAAACCTGTAAAAACAAACAAAAAAGCAAATAATAAAAACACAAACAAAAGGAAGGATACCTAAATGCCAATTAATAAGTCGCTTACGCCTGTTACGTTACCGATGGATTTAAAGTTTGACCAAGCTCCATCAACAACGTTCACCAATAACCTTCGTGCTCTCGGTGTTGAGCTAGTTGATCACCCAACGAGATCACAAGCACTCAACGTCGCATGGCAGTACGTGAAAGCAACGTGGGCCGATCATCATGATGAGACCAATCCTTCAACTACTTCTATGAAGGAACTTTCTCAGAATCTTGAAGATGTCTTAAACTTTAGAGCGCTTCCAACTCCGATGGAGTGTCTAGGGTTTACTTTTAAATTAAGCGGCCTTTCTTTCCAAGAAGTTACACACATTATTCGACACAGAGCAGGTTCTTTCGCAGCGCAATGCACAGGTGATAGAGACCTTCGTGATGACGACGCAGTTATTCCTGAAGCAGTAGAAAACTCTCCAGAATTTTTACGTCGATACATGGACATTGTAAGAGATTCAAAGCAGCTTTACGCAGATATGACTGACTCAAAAGATGTGTCTATGATGGACGCTAGGATGATCTTACCTAAGTGCATGACATCTTTCTACCTTATGCGCATGAATCTCAAAGATCTGCTCGGATTCATCCGACAGCGCCAAGATCGACAGATTCAACCTGCTGCTGATAATATTCTTGCAGCGTACATGGCCCGCGAACTAATTCGTGTTCTTCCCGAGGCTTCTACAGCAATCAACTTTGAAAAGCCTGACATGCATTATGTTAAGACTTTTAGAGTCAAGGAAGGTGACGGATTTACTTCAAGAGGTACAAACTTGTACTGGCCCGAACCCAAGAACGATATCTTTGAGTTTCATCCTGATGACACCATCTACCAGGCTCGCCGCGAAGAGATTAACGGTACAAACAACCCTGGAACGCTGACAGTCTTCGAAGATATCTGGGAAAGTACAATGAAAGAAATTGACGAAATGAAAGATAACTATGAAACATTTATGGAGAGAAGATAATGAGTATGAACAAGTGTTACATTGCAAGCGGATGGTTTTCACCTGAGTGGCTTGAGGAATTAGAGAATATTAAGACAACGTTAGAATCTAAAGGTCTTAATTATTTTTCACCAAAAGATGAAAATCTTTGTTCACCCGACTCCACAGTAAACTTCCAAGATCAGGTTTTCAATGGAAACATTCGCGGAATGGAAGAATGTGACTGGATGCTTTGCAACACACGCAATAAAGATATGGGCACTATCTTTGAAGCAGGTTACTTTCACAAATTAGGTAAACCGATTGTCTACTTCTGTGCAGGCCTTCCACCAGGAGCACAATTTAATCTGATGCTAGCAGCTAGCGGCGAAGCTGTTTGTACCTCCTTAGATGATCTCGACGCTTATCTTCAGCGCTGTATTGACGAAGGTAGCAATATTCTTCCGAGACGATACCAGGGTAAGATTGAGTAAAAAATACTAACATAACAGTTAAAAACAGTCTCCTCGTGATAGTTATTCGCGAGGAGTTTTTTATGAAAATTACAAAGTCACAGCTACGAAGAATTATTGTCGAGTCAATCTTGAATGAAGACGGATACGAACAGATCATGTCAAGTTTAGGCGGAAAAAGAGACAACGGCCTTCTTGTCCCAGATGACGCTAACAAAGATGCTATACTTATTCACATGGCGGGAACATCGTACGGAATGGGAACAAGAAAGGACGGACGAGGAATTGGCATGGAAAAGAACTCCATGGAAGGAATTGCAAAAGCCACCGGTAAAGATCTGTCTAAGAAAAACTACTATATCTGGAGAGGACTCTCTGAATACTGGGATTCTGGCATGACTAAACTTCCAGCATCTGGAAGAATGGGCGATCCTTACCTGTACATGCCTTCTTCGATCGGAAAAGATGGGTTTATTAACAAGGTGAGAGTTGTCGCAGGGCCACAAGCAAAAGCAATAGGTAGAACTATATCTGCTGATGCTTTGCAAGGAAAGCCTGCAAACTTAGCAGACATGGCGAAAGATCAACTTATCGCACTGGGTGAACAAATTGCTGACTTTGTCAAAGAAGCTTACGATGCAGGTGTCGAAATGTCAGATGACGTTGAAAAGTTTGCTTCAAGAGTAGCTTCAAAATACTTAGGTGTTAAAGAGTCGACTGCTAGAAAATTTGTAAAATCATTTATTATTGGTGCTAGTTCACTCACAGGAATTGTAGGAATGGCAGCAACAGCTGCGACCGTGTTACCTGATAGAAGTTGAGACTTACTGATGAAAGTGTCAAGAAAACAGCTGAGAAGCATTATTGTTGAAAATATTTTTAGCGATGCTTTCGAATATGTGAGTGATGCATTTTTTGGAGATTACACGCCTGGAGATGTAGTCACCACAGAATCAGAAGACCCTTTTGAATACAAAGAACAAGATGGTGGGTGGGTTTACAGAAAGAAAGATTCTGATAACACATGGAAAGCTGTAAACAGACAGGGCACTGCGAGGCTGAACAAGGTATTTAAAAAAGATCAAGACAATTCGAAAGAAAGTAAAAAGACCGTGGGTCAGAACAATGAAGTGAGATCAGCCAGCGACGTCTACGGAGTTTTGGTTGAAAAAGGCATTATTGATGAAGGCGATACTTTGCTTTTAGTAGACGGTGTTAAACAAAAGTTTTATTTGAAAAGATCATCTTCAGGATCAGATATGTCTGGGCTAGTATCTACTGGCGTTAAAGGCTTCGGAAATAACAAAGGGTCAGGAAAGACTAGTACAGGTTTGATGAAAGTTGCAGGAATTGCTGGGAGAGGATTAGAAAAAGGCACAGTTTTACGTGGTAGAAAACCTACTCAGCCGAAGATTGTTCTTGGGCCTGTAACACCTGGTCCGAGAAAAGGGCACATAGCTGAAGTTTTATCAAGAGCAATAGTTCTTTCCGGTCTAGAAAATAAAAATACAAATGTCAGAGACAGAAATATTTATATCCACGGAACTAACAGAGAGCATAAACTAGGTAGTAGAGCGTCAGGTGGCTGTGTGAGAGTATCGAACAATAACGTGATTAAGCTTGCTGATAGCGAATTGAAAAACGGCGACTACGTTTACATATTTGATGGACCGGCTTCTGTTGTATCAACTTTTAGAGGGTCAGTGTCCAATTTAATAGACAGAGGTCTTGAAATGGTCACTGAAGAGAGCTCAGACGCTCAGGAGCAAGAACCAAAAAACT
>Ga0163109_10000438_pt1 | contig 33604 bp, 31 predicted proteins | sample CRUFie1St13metaG_FD_108704 | JGI IMG/M metagenome (GOLD analysis project Ga0163109, IMG submission 108704) | Marine microbial communities from the Costa Rica Dome - CRUD Field 142mm St13 metaG | ecosystem: Environmental > Aquatic > Marine > Oceanic > Photic zone | place: Costa Rica: the Eastern...
ACCTCCGGAGCCACAATCCGGTGCTCTACCTGGTGAGCTACAGCCACCATCAAGAAGCGCAAGCAGAGATTCTGCCGCACTGACCCGAAGGCTAACTCCCCCACCCGTGGCATAAGCGAGAGGAGTTGGTCGGGGTGGAGGGATTCGAACCCCCGACATCCTGCTCCCAAAGCAGGCGCGCTACCAGACTGCGCTACACCCCGAAGACGGAGGGTTCAGCCCCCGCGCGGCGCGCAGTTTACCGGCATTGCGAATTGTCGGCAATGCGCAACAAAACGCCTTCCCACATAGACAGATCTTTGCCAGAATCGCGCCCGTTTTTATGGGGGATTACACATGACGGCAGTCATTCTGGATGGCAAACACGTTGCCCAACTCACAGAAGATCAACTCAGTAAGCGGATCGAGACACTCAAGGATAAGTCGGACGGGCGAACGCCGGTTCTGGCCACTATATTGGTCGGTGACGACCCCGCATCGGCGACCTATGTGAAGATGAAGGGTAACGCTTGCCGCCGGATCGGCATGGAGTCCATGGCGATCGAACTGCCCGCCTCTACCCGCACCAACGACCTTCTAGGCGAAATCGAGCGGCTGAACCAGAACCCAGACGTACACGGCATCCTGCTACAGCATCCGGTACCCTCGCAGATCGACGAACGTGCCTGTTTTGACATGATTGCACTCGAGAAAGATGTCGACGGCGTAACCTGTCTGGGCTTTGGTCGCATGGCGATGGGCGAATCCGCATATGGGTGTGCGACGCCGCAAGGCATCATGCGCTTATTGGCACACTACGATATCAATTTGAAAGGCCTACACGCTGTGGTGATTGGTAGAAGCCCTATCCTCGGGAAGCCCATGGCCATGATGATGCTTGAGGCCAACGCCACGGTCACGATCTGTCACTCCCGAACGCGCGACCTTGAGAGTCATGTGCGCCAGGCCGATCTGGTTGTCGGCGCAGTGGGCCGCCCCGAGTTCATTCGCGCAGACTGGATCAAAGACGGCGCCGTCGTGGTCGATGCGGGGTATCACCCCGGTGGCGTTGGGGATATTGAGCTGGGTCCTCTTGCCGAGCGGGCCAGCGCGATCACGCCGGTACCCGGTGGCGTGGGTCCAATGACCATCAATACATTGATTCAACAGACCGTCGAATCAGGCGAGAAAGCGCTGGGCTAAAGGCTAGCTGCGACGGCGCCACTGGGTGCCATCGGGACCGTCCTCCAACACCACGCCCTGAGCATCGAGGTCATCTCGAATCTGATCCGCGCGATGAAAGTCGCGCCTGGCTTTCGCCGCGCTGCGCTCTTCAATTAGCGAATCAATCTTTTCAGCGGCAAGCCCGCCCTCACCCATTGAATCGGTAAACCATGCCTCAGGGTCGGCATCCAGTATCCCAAGTAATCGGCCGCCTACCGTGAGCTCCGCCTTGGCCATCGCGATCTCTTGAGGGCCATCAGACTTATTCAAGGTACTCGCCGCCGCATGCAGCGCGGCGATCGCCTCGGGGGTATTCATGTCGTCGAGCAAAGCGAGTAGCACGCGACTGTCTGTGACGTTTAGGTGCGCAGGTGCAACATCTGCGTGCCGACGCAGTGCGCCATAAAACGTGTCCAGCGTGCCTCGAGCGCTGGTCAATAGCTCGCCGGAAAAGTTTAGCGCCGAACGATAGTGGGCCGAGAGCAATGTGAAGCGCAGCACCTCCCCGGGAAAACGCGCAAGGAGCTCTCTCACCGTGCGGACATTGCCCAGCGACTTGGACATCTTCTCACCGTCCATGTCGATAAAGGCGTTATGCATCCAATAGCGCACGAAATCGCCGCCATAGGCACAGCAACTTTGAGCACGCTCGTTCTCGTGGTGAGGAAAAACAAGATCGCGACCGCCGCCATGAATATCGATAGCCTCCCCAAGATGCGCTCTAATCATCGCGGAGCACTCGAGGTGCCAACCCGGTCGCCCTCGCCCCCAGGGGCTGTCCCAACCTGGCTCTTGATTAATAGAGGGTTTCCACAACACAAAATCGCCGGGGTGACGCTTATAGTCAGCGACCTCGACCCGCGCACCCGCCATCATGTCCCCAAGCTTCCGCCCGCTAAGCTCGCCATAAGTGGGCATGGACTCGACTGCAAACAGCGCGTGCCCGTCGGCCTCGTAGGCGTGCCCCTTCGCGATCAGTTGCTGTATCAGAGCGATCATGTCTTCGATGTGCTCAGTCGCCATCGGCTCAATCGTGGGCGCGAGCGCGTTGAGAGCCGCCATATCCTCGCGATACTTCTGCGTGAACTCGGTGCTAACTTCAGTAATACCAGTGCCGCGCTTTAATGCTGCGCTAATAATCTTGTCGTCGATATCGGTGATGTTGCGTGCGTATACCACCTGCGGATACAGCGCGCTTAACAGTCGGTAGAGACAATCGAACACCACCACCGGACGCGCATTCCCAATGTGCACATAGTTGTAGACCGTGGGGCCGCATACATACATGGTCACGCGCTCGGGGTCCCGGGGCGTAAAGACCTCTTTGGCGCCCGTTAACGTGTTGTGCAGGCGGAGCTCAGCCATGGGATGCCGACCAGGTGTCGCGGAGGCCGATGGTCATGTTAAAAACAGGATTTTCTGGGGTGTGATCATAGCGATCCGCCACGAAATATCCCTCGCGCTCAAACTGGAACACCTGCTCTGGCTCAGCTTCGCTCAACCCGGGCTCCACCATCGCCCCCGTAACCACCTCGAGGCTCTGGGGATTAAGCACAGCCAGCATGTCGTCCTCGTGACCCGGCTCGGGCACTGTAAATAAGCGGTCGTAGCGCCTAATCGTCGCAGGCAAGCCGTACTCGGCAGAGACCCACTGGATCACGCCCTTGGGTTTCACGCCGTCTTCAGGGTCGGTGCCAGGTTCAAAGGTCACACATTGGGCCAGTACGCGGACGACATTACCGTCGGCATCTTTCTCACAGCGCTCACCTTCAATCACCAGTCCGCCTCGCAGCCTGACCCGCTTACCTAACACCAAACGCTTGAACTGCTTGTTTGCCTCCTCGCGGAAGTCGGCTTGATCGATGCAGAGCTCACTGTCCATCACCAACTCCCTGCTGCCAAACGCTGAATCAGCCGGGTGATTAGGTACCGCTAGCAGCAGTGATTCAGGGAGGTTGGTAAGCGTCAAGCGCAAGGGCTGCATCACACACATCGCCCGGGGCGCGTGCTGATTGAGATGATCCCTGACGGCACTTTCCAGCATGGCCACGTCAACGGTGCCATCTGAGCGGGAGGTGCCTACCTCCTCACAAAAATGCCGGATCGCAGCGGCGGGGTAGCCTCTTCGTCTCAGTCCCGCGATGGTTGGCATGCGTGGGTCATCCCATCCCACCACGACCCGCTCGTCAACCAACTGCTTGAGCTTGCGTTTGCTGGTGATGGTGTAACTCGTGTTCAACCGCGCGAACTCGATTTGCCGTGGCTGATGAGGCACCGGCAAATTCGCGATGAACCAATCGTATAGCGGCCGGTGGTCCTCAAACTCCAGCGTGCAAATGGAATGAGTAATTCCTTCAATCGCATCTTCCTGCCCGTGGGCAAAGTCGTATGTGGGGTATATTGGCCACTCTGAGGCCGTCTGATGATGAGTCGCGTGTCGGATGCGATACAAGATAGGGTCACGCAGATTCATGTTGCTGGAGGCCATATCGATCTTGGCGCGCAACACCCTTTCACCATCGGCAAATTCACCTCGGCGCATGCGCTCAAATAAATTGCGGTTCTCATCCACACTCCTGTCACGGAATGGACTATCGCGCCCAGGCTCCGTCAAGGTACCTCGATACTCGCGGGCATCTTCAGCCGACAGATCGCAAACGTAGGCGAGTCCTTCATCAACGAGATATAGCGCCCATTGGTAAAGCTGCTCGAAGTAACTCGAGGCATAGCGCACCTTCCCGGTCCACTGATACCCCAGCCATCGGACATCGTCCTGAATAGAGTCGATAAACTCTTGGCTTTCTTTCTCTGGGTTGGTGTCATCGAAACGGAGATGGCACTGCCCACCAAATTGCTCCGCAAGGCCAAAATTCACCGTGATCGATTTCGCGTGACCGATATGAAGAAAACCATTGGGCTCCGGTGGGAATCGCGTGACCAAACCGTCGACACGCCCCGCCTCCAGATCAGCTTGGATCTGTGTGCGCAAGAAGTTGCTGCGAGGCTCCTCGGACATCCCGTACCCCGGGCCATGAGCCCCGAAAATGAGCCGCGTACTATACCAACTGGGCGCAGGGCTTGGCACGGGAGCATTCCCACTTACCGCAAAAATTCGGCATCGCAACCACTCGCCATCTCAGGTACGATGCCGCCTCTCGTTGTAGACCCCCGAGGTACCCATGCCAGCTGCGCATATCCTGATGACCACCACTGTGGGCCCCATGACCCTAGAGCTCGACGCAGACAATGCCCCCAAGACAGTGGAAAACTTCCTGTCCTATGTCTCGGACGGCTTTTATGACGGCACGATCTTTCATCGAGTCATTAACAACTTCATGGTTCAGGGTGGCGGTTTCACGGCCGACATGGAGCAAAAAGCCACACAGGCTCCAATCGAAAATGAGGCCAACAATGGCCTGAAGAACGGCCGCGGCACAATCGCCATGGCACGCACACAGGACCCCCATTCCGCCACCGCGCAGTTTTTCATCAATGTTCAGGATAACGACTTCCTGAACCATACCGGTGAAAACATGCAGGGCTGGGGTTATGCCGTGTTCGGCAGAGTGACCGACGGCGAGGATGTACTCGATAAAATCCGATGCGTAGAAACCGGCAGCCAGGCCGGGCATCAGGATGTCCCGGTTGAGCCTATCATCATCGAGAGCGTTACCGTCATCGCCGACTAAGGAGTTCTCGGTGCACCGCCTCTTTGTCAGCGATTTACACCTCAGCGACGACACCCCTGGCATCGAGGCGGCTTTCACTGGGCTACTGAATCGGGAGTCACCCTTCGACTCTCTCGTCATGCTGGGCGACGTTTTCGAGGCATGGGTGGGCGACGATGATGACTCACCGTTGGCTGACCGCGTGAGATTGGCGCTGCGCACACTCGCGGAGTCAGGCACCGAAATCCTCTTCATGCGCGGTAACCGCGATTTCATGCTGGGGGAGCAGTTCGCAAGTGATATTGGCGGCACCCTGTTGCCAGACCAAACCATCCTAGACGTTGCAGGGCAGCCCACGCTGTTGCTCCACGGCGACACCTTATGCACGGACGATGTGGACTACCAGGAGTTCAGACAGCTCGTTCACTCACCCGACTGGCAGGCTGAAATGCTGGCGAAATCGCTCGATGAGCGTCGGGAACTGGCCCGCCAGCTGCGGTCAATGAGCATTGACGCGGCGAGCAACAAACCCGAAGACATCATGGATGTAAACCAGGGTGCAGTGAGCACCGCCATGCGCGACGCAGGCGTGTCCCAGATGGTGCACGGTCACACTCACCGACCGGATCGACACCAGTGCGACATCGGGGAGCGTATTGTCTTAGGGGACTGGACCGCACAAGCGGGCTGGCTGCTCCGCGAGCGGAATAGTGAACTCAGCCTCGAGCGTTTTTCTATCGGCTAATGCTGTAGCGTGACCGGACCACTATGAAACCGAAACTCAGTGTCTGCGCTTTGTACCAGCTCCGCTTCCAGACCTCGGAAGTGCTCCAGCCGGTCAGCCAAATCCCCCTCGCCTGCCAAGGATTCAGCTAAGCGCAAATAGTCGCTGTAGTGTCGAGCCTCACTTTTCAGCAGTGAAAAATAAAAATCACCTAGCTCCTTATCGAGCTCGGGAGCCAGCCTAGCAAATCGCTCACAAGAGCGAGCTTCAATCAGCGCTCCCACAATGAGCGTATCAATGAGTCTTCCGGGCTCTTGTCGACGCACCCCTTTGTGCAGTCCCTGAGCATAGCGTGAGGCGCTGAGTGGCTCGTAAGTAATATCACGCGCCGCCATGATCTTAATTACCTGCTCGAAGTGGCGGAGCTCCTCCCGGGCAAGCCTCGACATTTTGTTCAGCAGCACCGGGTTATCGGTATAGCGGTGCATGAGCGCTAGCGCTGTCGCCGCCGCTTTTTTCTCACAGTTGGCATGATCGATCAGCAAGATCGGCTCCTGATCGCGATGCAACGCCGCCGTCACCCAGGCGTCGGGCGTAGAGCAAGGCAAAAACGCCTGAATACCAGCCACCAGGGGCTCAACCGAGCTCATCGAAGGGCTTTTTCAGGCGATTCTTCCGCGAACAAATCACCGGTGGCGATGTAGCGGTCATAGTGCGCGGAGGAAAGGATCCAGAACTCCTCATCGATCTGATCACGAAGTGCGACCAGCGTCACATCTCTGCAACTGGGCAGGACCTCAAAACCATACTGCTCAGGCTGTGAAATCTGAGTCGCGCCTGCCTTCAGTAGCGCAAAGAGATGACAGTAGGGATCATGGTGCGGCTGATGGCGAATTTTTTGCACCGAGAGCTGCCAATCTAGTAGCTTCTGATCGACAATCCGCAGCTTATTAGCCACACACATGGCCAAGAAGCGATCCAGACGTGCATCAATTGCCTGTTTTTGAGCCTGCGAATAACCATTCCAGTCAATCACCTCGTGCGCAAAGCGCTTGCAGCCGCGACACACCGCGTCACCAATACCGGTGGAGCAGACGCCGATGCAGGGGGTTCGTATGGGATTGAGGTCAGACACGGTTCCTCCAAAGCGGGCGAAGTGTAGCAGGTTCCGTATCGCGGCAACTTCTCAGCCATCGGCTGAATGAATGCAGGGTATTCAAACCGGCGTTATCGTTGGAAACAGTCGCCAAGTTATAATCTGCTCATCGAAAACCCAGATGCAAAAGGACGCTGCAAATGCTGGAAGCCTATCGCCAACACGTCGCTGACCGCGCCGCCCAGAACATACCCCCTGCCCCACTATCGCCCCAGCAGGTTGCTGACATGGTGGAACTGCTGAAGAGCCCTCCGGCGGGCGAGGAGGCCATTCTTGTCGAACTGCTGACCGAGCGCGTCCCCCCGGGGGTTGACGAGGCCGCGTATGTCAAAGCCAGCTTTTTGTCGGCGCTGGCGAAGGGAGAGGCCAGCTGCGATCTGATTGACCGCGAGCATGCCATTCGGCTGCTGGGCGATATGCATGGCGGCTATAACATCGCCACGCTGGTCGGATTACTCGACGACGAGGCGCTGGGCGCACACGCTGCAAGAGAACTGAAGCAGACCTTGCTAGTGTTTGACGCGTTTCACGATGTGGTGGAGCTGGCAAGAGGCGGCTCGAGCAACGCCCAAGCCGTCCTGGAAAGCTGGGCGGCCGGCGAATGGTTCACCGATCGCCCCGAAGTACCTGAATCCTTGAAAATGGTGGTCTTCAAAGTCACCGGTGAAACCAATACCGACGACCTCTCCCCAGCCCCCGACGCCTGGTCACGACCCGATATCCCGCTGCACGCGTTGGCGATGTTCAAAATGACTCGGGACGGTATTGAACCGGATGCGCCGGGCGTTACGGGCCCACTGAAGCAAATCGAGGCGATCAAAGAAAAAGGTCTTCCGGTAGCGTTTGTCGGCGACGTGGTCGGCACAGGATCATCGCGGAAATCTGCTACCAACTCCGTACTGTGGTATTTCGGTGAAGATACGCCCGGCATCCCAAACAAAAGAGCCGGAGGCGTTTGTATTGGCGGCAAGGTCGCGCCCATTTTCTACAACACCATGGAGGACGCCGGCGCGCTGGTGTTTGAGGCGCCCGTTGACGCGCTCGGCATGGGTGATGTAATCGAAATCCGGCCCTATGACGGCAGAATCCTGTCAGAGAACGGCGACGTGCTGTCGGAATTTAGCTTGCGCTCCGATGTATTGCTGGATGAGGTCCGCGCGGGCGGGCGCATCAATCTCATCATAGGACGCGGCCTCACTGGCAAGGCGCGGGAGACGCTTGGCTTGGGCGAGACCGATCTGTTTCGCACTCCCGAGCAGCCCGAGCACTCCGACAAGGGCTTCACGCTGGCGCAGAAAATGGTGGGCCGCGCCTGCGGCGTAGATGGGATTCGCCCCGGCACCTACTGTGAGCCGCGTATGACCACTGTCGGCTCTCAGGACACCACCGGACCCATGACACGCGATGAACTGCAGGACCTGGCCTGCCTGGGCTTTTCTGCAGACCTGACCATGCAGTCCTTTTGCCATACTGCGGCCTATCCAAAGCCCGTCGACATCGACACGCAGCACACGCTTCCCGATTTCATTATGACCCGCGGTGGAGTCTCGCTTCGCCCGGGAGATGGCATCATTCACAGCTGGCTCAACCGCATGTTGCTGCCCGATACCGTCGGCACCGGGGGTGATTCCCATACCCGCTTCCCGATGGGTATTTCATTTCCCGCGGGCTCTGGCTTGGTGGCCTTTGCTGCCGCAACTGGTGTCATGCCGCTGGATATGCCCGAATCAGTGCTGGTGCGCTTCAAGGGCGAGATGCAGTCAGGCGTAACACTCAGGGATCTGGTCCATGCCATTCCCTACTATGCGATCCAGCAGGGGCTCCTGACGGTCGAGAAAAAAGGCAAGAAAAACATATTCTCAGGAAGGATTCTTGAGATTGAAGGTTTAGAGTCTTTGACCGTTGAGCAGGCCTTTGAGCTTTCCGATGCGTCAGCGGAGCGATCAGCTGCCGGGTGCACCATCAAGCTCGGAGAGGACACCATTGCCGAATACTTGCGCTCCAATATTGTGCTGCTGCGTTCCATGATCGCCGAGGGCTACGGGGACACTCGCACGCTCGAGCGACGCGCCAGAAACATGGAGGCCTGGGTCGAGAACCCCCAGCTACTGCAGGCGGATGCGGACGCAGAGTACGCGGCAGTTATTGAAATTGATCTGGCGGAAATCGATCAACCGATCGTCTGCGCCCCCAATGATCCCGATGACGCACGTCTGCTCTCAGAAGTACAGGGAGACCAGGTTGACGAGGTCTTTATCGGCAGCTGTATGACCAACATTGGCCACTTCCGGGCCGCTGGCGAGCTGCTGGAGGCGCACGGCGCGCCGGTCAGCACGCGGATGTGGATCTGCCCGCCGACCCGCATGGATGAGCATCAACTCATGGAGGAAGGCTACTACGCGATCTTCGGCCGTGCGGGCGCGCGGACCGAAATGCCAGGCTGTTCGCTGTGTATGGGCAACCAGGCCAGAGTTGCGCCAAAATCGACGGTGCTGTCGACTTCGACCCGTAACTTCCCGAACCGCCTTGGCGAAGGGGCGAATGTTTACCTTACCTCTGCTGAACTCGCCGCAGTCGGAGCACTACTCGGGAAATTGCCAACCCCTGCCGAGTATCTGGAGTACGCCGGCAAAATTGACTCCATGGCAGATGAAATCTACCGCTATATGAATTTTGATCAGGTTGTGGCCTTCCAAAAGCTGGCCGAGGACGGCGAGCGGATTGCGGCGACCATCATTGACGAGGTCGCCTGATGCCAGAGCGGACAGCGCGAGTGCGAGGCCCTTTATCATCAAGCCACTTGCCCGTCTCTCTCGTCATGATTCAGTTGTCGTTGTGTAGGCCGACAACCGCCCCGTCACTGGCGCCCAGGAACGGGCCGCGCCCCTTGGCGCCGTCGGCGCGCGCAGCCTCAATAGACTGCAGGTACTGATCATCAATGTTCCCAGCGAGGTACCTACCGTCAAATACAGATGACTCGAAACCGTCGACTGCGGGGTTACCCTCCCGCGAGCACTTAATCAGATCTTCAAGATCCTGATAGACCAGCCAATCGGCACCGATTTCTTGGCGCACTTCCTCGACGGTTCTACCGTGAGCAATCAGCTCGTTGGCCGCGGGCATATCGATGCCGTATACATTAGGGAATCGGACCGGTGGCGCCGCAGACGCGAAGTACACCTGCCGCGCGCCCGCTTCGCGCGCCATCTGAATGATCTGGCCACAGGTCGTGCCCCGCACGATGGAGTCGTCAACAAGCAGGACGGTTTTATCCTGAAATTCCAAGGGCACAGGGTTCAGCTTCTGTCTCACAGACTTTTTCCGCTCACTTTGTCCCGGCATGATGAACGTACGCCCGATGTAGCGGTTTTTCATGAACCCTTCGCGAAACTTGACGCCTAACTCGTAGGCCAACGACTGCCCCGCGACCCGACTGGTATCCGGAATGGGAATAACGACATCGATATCGTTCTCAGATCGCTCGCGCAGAATTTTTTTCGCCAGCGCCGCGCCCTGACGCATGCGCGTCTTGTAGACAGAGATGCTATCGATAAGAGAATCCGGCCGCGCAAAATAGACGTGCTCAAAAATGCAGGGGGTCAGCTTTGGCGAATCAGCACATTGTTCTCGGTGAAGCTCACCCGTCTGCGTGACACAAATGGCTTCCCCTGGCAGCACATCACCCAAAAGTTCAAAACCCAATACATCCAGCGCCACGCTCTCCGAGGCGACCATGTACTCAGTACCGCCCCCCTTGCCCTCACGCTGGCCGACCACCAGCGGCCGTATACCGTTGGGATCACGGAAGGCCACCAGACCAAAACCGGATATCAACGCCACTGCGGCATAACCGCCCTCGCAACGTTTATGGACCACTTTGATGGCATCAAAAATATCGCTGGCGGCGGGCTGGAGCTTGCCCAAACGATGCAGTTCGTGGGCAAACACATTGAGCAACACTTCGGAATCTGAGTCCGTATTAAGGTGGCGCAGATCAGACTGGAATAATTCTTCAGATAAAAACGCGGAATTCGTGAGATTGCCGTTATGCGCCAGCGCTATGCCGTAAGGCGAGTTCACATAGAAGGGCTGGGCCAGCGCAGTGCCCGAGCTACCCTGGGTGGGATAGCGGACGTGTCCGATGCCAAAGCGACCCAGTAGCTGAGACATATGACTGGCCCGAAAAACATCGCGCACCAGGCCCTCGCCCTTGCGCTGCATGAGCTTGCCCTCTGAGCAGGTCATGATCCCGGCCGCATCCTGACCCCGGTGCTGCAGCATAGTCAGGGCATCGTAGATGTCAGCGGCGACATCCCGCTCTGCGACCAACCCTACCAGTCCACACATATTGCCTCTCCGGCCCTAAAGCATCTCGCTCGAATCGATAGTGTCCTTTACCGCTTCAGTCGGCTCCGACTCCAGCACCCGGTCAAAGTTCGCACCGATCCGTTCAGCGACCCATTCTACAGGCTCCATCAGCACTGCCGCATCCAGTAAGTCCTCGTCCGAATCGGGCAGCGCCGCGCGCAGAAGGATACTGATTGCCGCAATGATGACCACGCCCCGAAGCAGACCAAAAATACCACCCAGCAGGCGATTACCAATGTTGAAGCCCGGCTGTCGCATCTGCTGGGAGAGAAAAGCGACGATGGCACCAAACATCAGCAGCACAGCAATGAAGATCACCACCCACGCAAGCAAATATCGGGTTGTTGGCTCGTCGATCAGATTACCCGCTAAATCAGAGACCGAGTCAGCCACCACATTGGCCAGCAGGAACGCGCTGACCCAGCCGATAATGGAGAGCGCCTCACGAGCGAAACCTCTTGCTATGCCATAGCCCGAGGAAACCAGCCAGACCAACACAATTACCCAATCAAACAGGTTAAAGCGACCGAGCGCTGAACCAAGCTGATCCAATAGGTCCACCACCTTACTGTTGATACCTCAGAATCTGGGAATCGACCTTGAGCACCCCATCGATCTCGGGCTTGATGCGCATCAGCGGCGCACGCTCTGCATTCGGTCCGATTTGTACACGATAAAGCTCATCATCCACCCGGGTATAACGAGTCGAGAAGGCTTTGTAGCCCCTCGCTTGCAGCCCCTCTACAAGCTGATCCGCGCGGGACGCGCTCCCCACCGTCGCAACTTGCAGAACATAAAAGATCGCCAGCCCTTGATCATCAACGAGCGCATCCCCAGACGGAGGTGTTAACCTGGGTTGCGACGCGGCGACCAAGTCGCTATCCGGCAAATCCGCGAGTGAGTCGGCCCCAGCCTCTGTTTGGGTCTGGGCATCGGCAGCCTCTTGAGCCTGCGATGAGTATTTCGGCAACTCCGGTAACTTGGGGGCCACAGAGGACTCGTAGCTCTTAGGTTCCGGGATCGGCGTCTGGTCAATTGCAGGCCGCTGAGACATTGGCTGCAGAACGATGGGCTCCCTTGTCTCTGGCGCCACAAAGATCAGGGGCCAGAAGACGATGCCAAGGGCCACTAGTACCACTGTGCCTACAAGCCGTTGCCTGACTAACGGATCCACTTAGTGCTGCTCCCCGTTTTGGTGATGCACTGCGAGATACGCCGTTGCCTCGCCCACCGAAAAAAACGACCCAAAGACCACTAGCCGGTCCCCGGCCGTAACCCTTGGCATCAGTGCCTGCCACAAATCCGCGAAGTGACCCTTATTGGTTATCGAGCCCGCTGGCTCGAGAAGCTCTGATAAGCGACCGATCGACATGGCTCTGGGTACATGACAAAGATCGATAAGGTGCCACTCATCAAATACCGATTGGCACGCCAAAATCATATCACGAATGGGCTTATCCCCCATGACACCAAACAGTGCGATGGTGCTGCCAGATACCGGATGATCTCTGAGAAATTGCGCTAGTTGCGATACCGACTCAACGTTGTGTGCCACATCCAGCACCAACTCAAAGTTGTCCAGTCGTATTCTACTGAGCCTTCCGGTAAGGCTCACTGACGCCAGATGATCTATCAGCGATTGATCAACTGTCACCAGACCGCTGAGCTCCAGGGCCTGAATGGCGGCACCCATATTCACGGGAAGCAAACTGGTGTTGCTGGGGAGCTGAAAGCGTTGATCGGCCTCGGTTTTCATCTCACCGCCGACGACACACCATTCACGGTTGATCAGACAAGTCCTTGCACCCAGCGCGTCGAGGGTTGAAAGTAAGGAGCCCGGGGGATCAGGATCAGCGACAACACAGGGCCGGCCAGCCCTTGCAACACCTGCCTTTTCGATCGCGATCAACTCCCGGCTGTCTCCCAACCAATCAGTGTGATCAAGCCCAATGCTGGTCACAACGCTGAGATCGGCATCGATAATGTTCACTGCGTCGAGACGCCCCCCCAGCCCAACCTCCAACACTTGAACGTCGACGTCTCGCTCTCGAAAAATCCAAATCGCAGCCAGCGTGGCTACTTCGAAATAGGTCAAGCTGACAGCCCCAGTCGCCTCCGTGATTGCCTCGAATGCGGCAACCAAGTCAGTATCCTCGACTTCCACGTCGTCAATGCAGATTCGTTCATTAAAACGATTCAAATGGGGGGAGGTGTAACGACCCACGCGCTTGCCAGAGTAAATTAATGCGGCGGACAAGACGCTGACGACGCTGCCCTTGCCGTTGGTGCCGGCAACGGTCAGCGTCATCGGTGGCGCGGACAGCAATCCCAGCTTTTCAGCGACCGCCAACACCCTATCCAGCCCCAGCTCAATTTCAACCGGATGCTGTGACTCGAGACGTTCCAGCCACGCGCTCAGGGTCAATGGGGTCATGCTGAGGCTAGGCAACGCCCCCTTCGGCTTCAATCACCTCTCCTTCTAACACCGGCGCAGGCTGTCCTGGCGGCGAGAGATTGGTGAGCTTGGCCAACACGCGGGCGAGGGTTTCACGCATATCATTGCGATGCACAATCATGTCGATCGCACCGTGCTCGAGCAAAAACTCACTGCGTTGAAATCCCTTGGGGAGTTTTTGGCGAATGGTTTGCTCGATGATGTTGGGGCCAGCAAAACCGGCACGCGCGTCAGGTTCCGCGATATTGATATCACCCAGCAGCGCCAAAGATGCGGAAACGCCTCCATAAATGGGGTCGGTCAATACCGACATATAAGGGGTGCCTTGCCCCTTCAGACGCTCTATCACCGCCGACGTTTTGGCCATTTGCATCAGTGAGATCAACGCTTCCTGCATCCGGGCACCGCCCGACGCCGAGAAACAAATCAGGGGCAGGCCCTCTTCGAGCGCCACGGTTGCAGCGCGGGTGAATTTTTCCCCCACTGCGTAGCCCATTGAGCCACCGTGAAAATCGAACTCGAAGGCCAGCGTCACCACTTCGACCCCGAGGATGCTGCCTCGCATGGCGATCAACGCATCTTTCTCGCCTGTGCTCCGCTGAGCCGCGGTCAGACGATCGCGATATTTGCGCTTGTCCTTGAACTTGAGGTGATCGACCGGCTCCAGATCGGCAAACAACTCCGTCGCCCCCCGGTCTAGACACAGTTCGAGTCGGCGGCGCGCGCCGATGCGCATGTGGTGATCGCACTTCGGGCACACCTCGGCGTTTCTTTCCAGATCGGGCTTATAGAGGATCGCGTCGCATTTCACGCACTTTTTCCAGAGCCCCTCAGGGACGCTGGTGCGGTTAGCGCTCTCGTCTTTGTTGACGCCGGACGGCAGGATTTTGTCAATCCAACTCATGGGATCCCCCAACGCGGAAACAGCAGAGTATACGAGGGTGCAGTTTTTCTATGAACGTGAAGAGTCCACACCCGCGCGGATACTTTGTAGCAGTTGTACCGCGGCGCCATGGATCTGGATCTCTTCCAGACCCTCGGCGGAATGGGCTTTTTCCTCCATTTCGGCTATCAAGGCACTGCCGACGACCACTGCATCAGCCGAGGCCGCCACCGCACTAGCGCTGGCCGCGTCCTTGATACCAAAACCGACCGCAATGGGAAGCGCGGTTTTCTCCCGGATCAGGGAAACACTGCGGGCCACTTCGTCTGTATCCAGCTGCCCCGAGCCGGTGACACCCTTTACCGCGACGTAGTAGATGAAGCCTCTTGCCCGCTCGACGATTTTTTGCGCCCTAGGCTCGGGCGTGGTCGGCGAGATCAGAAAAATATTATCGAGTCCGACCGCCTTCAGTGCGCCGTCGATTGCGTCGACCTCCTCGGGGGGCAGGTCAACGGTAATCAACCCATCGACGCCCGCCTTAGCACTGGCAGCCGCGAAAGCTTTATAGCCAAAGCGTTCAATCGGGTTGGCGTAGCCCATCATCACGATCGGCGTTCGCTCATTATCTTTACGGAACTCCGCCACCATACCGAGCACCCGTTGCAAGCTCATGCCATTGGCGAGCGCGCGCTCATGGCCCTTCTGGATCACCGTGCCCTCAGACATCGGATCTGAGAACGGCACCCCCAGCTCCAGAATATCGGCGCCCGCATCAACTAGGCTGTGCAGTAGGGACACCGTACCCTCGGGACTTGGGTCCCCCGCCACCACGTAGGGAATCAAAGCTTTGCGCTTGCCAGACTTCAGATCTGAGAAGACCTGTGAGAGGCGGCTCATGGCGACGATCAGACCTCGATTCCGTCGAGCGCAGCTACCGTCAGGATGTCCTTATCACCTCGCCCGGACAGATTTACCACGATATGCTGCTCCGGCGTCATGCTGGCAGCGAGCTTCTCGGCGTGGGCCATCGCATGCGCTGTTTCCAGCGCAGGCATGATGCCCTCAACCCGCGTCAATCGATGAAAAGCTGCAAGCGCCTCATCGTCGTTCGCCGCGACATACTGTACGCGGCCAATATCCTTTAGCCAGGCGTGCTCGGGCCCTACACCGGGATAATCGAGTCCGGCCGACACCGAGTGGGTTTCAAGGATTTGGCCGTCATCGTCCTGCATAAGGTAGGTGCGATTACCGTGGAGTACACCTGGACTGCCGACCGAGAGCGGGGCCGCGTGCTCGCCGGTCTCGAGACCCTTGCCACCTGCCTCCACGCCGTACATCGCTACGCCCTCATCCTGAAGAAAGGGATGAAACAACCCGATAGCATTGGAACCGCCGCCGACGCAGGCGACCAGCGCGTCCGGCAGCTTGCCGCACTGCGCCACACTCTGCGCCCTCGCCTCACGACCAATGACGCTCTGAAAATCGCGCACGAGCATGGGATAGGGATGAGGGCCCGCGACAGTACCGATAATGTAAAAGGTATCGTCTACATTCGTGACCCAGTCGCGCATGGCTTCATTCATTGCGTCCTTCAACGTTCGCGAACCTGACGTCACAGAGACAACCTGCGCTCCCAAGAGCTTCATTCGATAAACATTCAGCGCTTGTCTGCGAATGTCTTCCTCGCCCATGAAAACGTGGCACTCGAGTCCAAGCCTTGCCGCAACTGTTGCACTGGCGACACCGTGCTGGCCCGCACCTGTCTCTGCAATCACCCTCTTCTTGCCCATATATTTGGCCAGCAGTGCCTGCCCGATCGTATTATTCACTTTGTGGGCACCGGTATGATTCAAATCTTCGCGCTTTAGCAGGATTCGTGCGCCGCCGATGGCATCGGATAGCCTAGAGGCTTCATACAAGGGTGACGGTCGACCCACATAGTGGGCGAGATCCTGATCGAACTCTTGCTGAAACGCTTTATCGTCTTTGAGCCGCGCGTACAGCTGCTCAAGATCAGCCAGCGCAGACATTAGTGTCTCTGCAACAAACTTGCCGCCGAAACGGCCAAACCGGCCATCCTGATCCGGCACCGACGCAAATAATTCTGGCGTTACTTCACTGGTCATAATCCACCTTCACTAATCTCCGGCAAAGCTGCCTCAATAAAAGCCCTCATCCGGTCACTGTCCTTGATGCCCTTGTCTTTCTCGACGCCGCTACTCACGTCAACAGCGGCAGGTCGAACCTGACGGATGGCGTCTCCCACGTTGTCAGCATTCAATCCACCCGCCAGCATCACTGTATTACCCAGCCCGGCGTCTACCCACCCCCAGTCAAACCGGTGGCCCGTGCCGCCGAACTGCCCGCCATGTGCACTGTCCAGTAGCAACCCGCGGGCAGAGCAATACCTCTCGCTCATCGCCGATAAATCCACATGTGCCGACATCGCTACAGCCTTCAGGTAAGGGCGCCCAAATTGCTCGCAGAATGCGGGGCTTTCCTCACCATGGAATTGCAAGACATCCAACTCAACCCGGTCAAGCACCGCCTGCACGTAATCTACAGTGGGATCAACGAACAAGCCCACCAGCGTGCCAGACTCACCGACCGCTAGCTGAATATCTTGTGCTATCGCCTCCGTCACATGACGGGCGCTCGTGGCATGAAACACGCAGCCGATGGTATCAGCGCCCAGCGCAAGTGCCTTTTCAGCGTCCTCGGGTCTCGTGATGCCGCAGATCTTGATGCGCACGGCCACCCCCGTCTCCAAATGCATATTCTAGCAGTAATCACACCTCTTACAGACGTCCGAAGAGAAGGGTCGGCCCGTCCGGTGTTTCGGGCAGTCCGAATGTCTCAGGATAGGTCACGTCCACTAGGTACAAACCCTCAGCCGGGGCGGTATCAGCGGCTTGGTTGCGATCCCGGCCCTGCAGCACCGTCTCGAACCATTCGACCGTTGAAGACCGGGAACCCACAGCCAACAGCGAGCCAACAATATTACGGACCATGTGGTGCAAAAAGGCGTTAGCGGTGATGTCGACGACGACAAAGTCACCTTGTCTGATAACCGAGCAGGCGGTGACGCATCGATTGGGTGAGGACGCCTGACAACTCGCCGCCCGAAAGGCGCTGAAATCCTGCTCGCCGAGCAAGATCTCTGCGGCGGCGTTCATGAGCCCGATATCTAGTGCGTGACGGTGCCAAGTCACCAAATCAGAAAGCAGCGCTGGCCGGGTTGGCGTATTACAAATAATGTAACGATATCGACGCGCGGTGGCGCTGAAGCGCGCGTGAAATGCATCATTCACTTCCTGCGCCCAATGAACTCTGATATCCGCTGGCAAATACCGGTTTGTGCCCATTACCCAGGCCTTAAGGCTCCTGCCAACAGGGTCATCAAAATGGACCACCTGTGCAAAACCATGAACCCCGGTGTCGGTGCGACCCGCGCAGATTGTGCTTACAGGTTCGCCGGCAATCTCTTGAAGGCATGCCTCCAGCGCCTCTTGCACCGTGGGCACACTTAGGTGAGGCTGAGCCTGCCAGCCATGGTAATGACCGCCGTGGTACTCAATCCGCGCCGCAACGCGGGCGCCGGAAGACAATGGCAAATTCGACAATCTCAATGAATCAGGTTGCCTCCAGCCTCAAAAACAGCTCTCGGGCCTCTGCCTGCTGCGCCAGATCTCCCTCCTTGATGACCTCCATCAGCACTGGGCGCGCACCGTCTTCATCCCCCATATCGAGGTAGGCGCGGGCGAGATCCAGCTTGCTGTCCACGGGATTGGTCTCAAGCCCGTAGATTGACTCATCCATGTCGAAACCTTCCCTTACCGGTGCCTCTGCCGCCTCTGTATCGTGATCTAGCGGGGTCAGTGCGAGACCCGACGTGTCGGGGGATGACTCAACGACAGCGGTTCCGTCACCAGGCATTACGCTGCTACCCGTCGCTGTCGCCCTCGCTGGGCCGTCGTCTGCGCCCTCGCGCATCGGCACCGCTAACTCTCTCTCGTCGTCAATCAAAGAGGCCGGTTGCGAAGATTCGACCGGTTGCTCGGACGGGAAACTCTTTTTTTCCTCAAAGGTCGGCTCTGTTGACAACGACAGCTCGCTCAACACAGAAGCTCCCTCAGTCGCCTCCGCCCGCTCGCCCGTGTGTTCAGCGGCACCTTCCGAAGACGATGCTCGGTGCACACCCGCATCATGAAGAATCTGCCGGGCTCGCTCGAGCGATACCGGGTCACCTCCCTTCTCCAACCGCTCCAACAACGCACCCGCCTCGGCGAACTGCTCCAACTCAACGTAACACTCGAGCAGGCACACATTCAGCGCAACCGAAGCTAAGCCCTCTGCCAGTGCGTCATTCAGCACCTCCACTGCCTGATCAGCGCGACCATACGAAATATACGTCTGAGCCTCCTCAACCGCCTTCGATGCCATGACCTGGAAGTCAGATAACCGCGAGGGGTTGCTAGCCTCATTGATCTCCGCGGTTGGGGATGCGTCCGTCAAACCGGCACGGCCCACGGGTTCGGACTCAGCGTTTCGCCTAAGCCGCCGCCAGATCAACAGCCCAGCACCGACCAATAACGTTGTGAGTCCAGCCAGGAACGGCCAGAGTGGCATCGGTTGTGACCTTTGCACTGAGGGCGCCTCCACCACAGGAGCAGGGTTGGCCACCTGTTGTTCAGCAATCGCTGATCTGAGCGAGACCAGTGCTGCGTCACGCTCAGCAAGCTTCGCTTCCAGGCTGTCCACGCTCTGCTGAAGTCGACTGACCGTTATGATCAGTGCTTCCAGCTCCTCGGCAGTCGAAGTGCTAGACACATCTAACGGCGCCTGACTAGCGATCTCTGTGCCACTCTCTGCCAACGGAGCGGGATCTAGTGCATCTGGTTCGCGCAACCGAGTCACCGGCGCTTCCGCAGCCTCGGGGTCGCCATCTGCCACCAATGTCAAACCTGGCGACTCACGGGCAATTGCATGCCCCCATTCCTCGTTCTGCAGGGCAACCTCGATCAACGCCGCTTCAGAATCGATCTGAATGTCGTCGTAGTCGGGAATCTGCAACACGTAGCCGGACTTCAAGCCATTGATATTTCCAGCCTCAAAGGCAGCTGGATTTGCCGCCACGATCTCAAGCATCGTCTGCTGTACCGAAATACCTGCCGCGGCGCCCTCAGACGCGATACGCCACAACGTGTCAGTGTTCGTCACAAGATATTGGGCACCGGGCGTGGGTCTTACCGCTGCACCAGTCGAATAACCAGCCGCCTGGGCGCTTGCCGGTTCAGGTTCCGGTCCCTGTTCCGGTTCTGGTTCCGGGACTATTGTCTGATTGCCGAGCTGCGCAGCCTCATCGGCGGGCGCATCCTGACCTTCCACCACCCTCGGCCTCAGCGGTAAATCGATCAGTACCGTGTACTCGCGCAACAGCCGTCCGTCGGGCCACCGAGCCTCGACAACCAAATCAAGATAAGGCTCTCGCAGCGGGGCTTCCGTCGTCAGCACAACACGGCGCCCCATCTCATCTGATTCAACCTGAAAATTGATACGGGTCAGGAAAAAGTCCCGGGAAATACCGAGTCGTTCAAATTCAACCTCAGAGGCCAGACCAACAAGCAGGTCGCTATCATCAAACGCGTCTGAATCAAGCAGCGCAACGTCTGCTCGAAATGGTTCGTTGAGATAAGAATGGAGATTGAGCTCACCGAGCCCTAGGGCCCAGCCGCCACGATTCACCGCCGCTGACAAGACACCAGCGGCTAAGATTGAAACTCTTTTCATGCGCACGTCGCCTTTACCGTCCTTTGGTTTGGCTTTAATAGGGCCCTATCACCATTCCTTGGCGATTATCACAAAGGACCCTCAATATTATGAAACGCTCTGGAGATACTCTGACAACAACACTTCTGCGATCTGCACGCTGTTCAGGGCAGCCCCCTTGCGTACGTTGTCAGCCACCACCCAAAGATTCAAGCCTCTTGGATGTGAAATATCTGCACGAACCCTGCCCACGTATACCGGATCGGCGCCCGCCGCCTCGGTAACCGGCGTCGGATAACCGCCCGCCTCGTGCCGATCCAACAATGTCACCCCGTCCGCAGCTTCCAGAACGTCTCTCGCCTGCTCAGCAGAAATGGGCTCCCGGGTTTCAATATGAACCGCCTCAGCGTGACCGAAGAAGACGGGCACTCTCACACAAGTCGGATTAACGAGAATGTCAGAGTCGCCCAGAATCTTTTGCGTCTCCCAGACCATCTTCATCTCTTCCCGCGTGTAGCCGTTGTCCTGAAAAGCGTCAATATGGGGTATCGCATTGAAGGCTATTTGCTTTGGGTAGACCTTAGGCTCCGGCGCTTTTCCATTCAACAGTCGCGCCGTCTGCCCCGCTAACTCCTCAATAGCCGCCTTTCCGGTGCCACTCACCGCCTGGTAGGTCGCGACGTTAATTCGCTCAATGCCCACCGCATCATAAAGCGGTTTTAGCGCCACCAACATGCCAATCGTTGAGCAATTCGGGTTCGCGATGATGCCCCTCGCTCGATAATCCGCAATGGCCTCGGGGTTCACCTCAGGAATCACGAGAGGAATGTCCTCGTCGCGGCGAAAATGAGAAGTGTTGTCGATCACAACGCATCCTGCCGAAGCCGCAATCGGCGCATATTCGGCGCTAATATCGCCACCGGCTGAAAACAGTCCAATTGGCGTCTGAGAGAAATCAAAAGTGCTGAGATCCTGCACCGTGTGGTGCTTGCCACGAAACTGCACGGACTTGCCGGCGGATCGGCTAGAGGCCAGTGGATACAGGGTATCGACTGGGAACCCACGCGACTCCAGCATCTCGATCATCACTTCCCCGACCGCACCGGTTGCGCCCACTACTGCCACATTCACTGGCTTCATCATCGTCTCCCTAATGGCCCTGCAGCGCCGCGACAACGGCATCACCCATCGCCCGCGTACCGATAGCGGCGGCTTGGTTGCCATCAACAATCAAATCAGCCGTACGATGACCCTGCGCCAGTACTGAAGCCACCGCGCCCTCGATGGCTGTAGCCGCCTCAGGCGCATTGAGCGAATAGCGCAACAGCATGGCCGCGGACAAAATGGTTGCAAGCGGATTTGCACGGTCAGTGCCCGCTATATCCGGCGCAGAGCCGTGCACTGGCTCATAAAGCCCTTTGGCCTCCGCGTTCAATGATGCCGAGGGCAACATGCCGATCGATCCGGTCAGCATGGCGGCGATATCGGAGAGGATGTCGCCAAAAAGATTACCGGTCACCAGCACGTCAAATTGCTTGGGTTCACGGACCAGCTGCATCGCAGCGTTATCGACATACATGTGCGATAGCACCACGTCCGGGTAATCTTTACTCAGCGCGTCCATCGTCTCGCGCCACAGCATGGTCACCTCCAGCACATTGGCCTTGTCGACCGAGCACAGACGACCACTGCGCTTTTGTGCCGCCTCAAAGGCCAGGGATCCGATGCGACGAATTTCCGTCTCACTGTAGCGATCGGTATTGTGACCTTCACGGACGCCATCGGCGTTGGTGGTGATGCCACGTGGCTCGCCAAAGTAAATCCCGCCGGTCAATTCTCTGACAATGAGCACATCCAGACCCGCCACCAGTTCTGCCCGCAGACTGGAGGCCTCAGCCAAATCGGGGAACAGCAAGGCCGGCCGATGGTTACAGAACAAATCTAGATCAGCGCGAATCGCCAAAAGTCCTCGCTCGGGGCGGTCCGCAGCTGGCAGCGCATCCCAATGGGGGCCACCGACAGCGCCTAGCAAAATGGCGTCAGCCTCTCGAGCTAAGGCACGCGTAGCATCTGGATAGGCCACGCCCTCCTCATCAATCGCAATGCCGCCCAGTCGTCCTTCATTGAAACCGAGCTCCAGAGAAAACTGATCGTCAACGACTTCGAGCACCCGCCGCGCCTCGCGGACAACCTCCGGGCCAATGCCGTCACCGGGCAAGAGCAGAATCTGGCTCCTCACAGAACAATGTCCTCAAACAGCCAGGGAAATCGCTCGCGGTGCCGCCCCTCAAAATCCCGAATGGCATCCGCCTGCTCCAGCGTGATCCCGATATCATCCAAACCTTTTAACAGGCAGTCCCGGCGAAACGCATCGATCTCAAATGACCAAAGCGCGCCATCGGGTAAAAAAATCGTGCAAGCCTCAAGATCAATCTTCAGGGTATAGCCCTCTTCAGCGTGCAGGGCACTGAACAGCGTATCGACCTTGTCCGCGGCAAGTGCTATCGGAAGGATGCCATTTTTGAGGGCATTCGATCGAAAGATATCGGCAAAACTCGGGGCAATCACGGCACGAAAGCCAAAATCTTCCATCGCCCATGCTGCGTGTTCGCGGCTTGAACCGCAGCCAAAATTCTCTCGGGCAAGCAAGATCGAGGCGCCCTGATAGCGCGGCAGATTCAGCGGAAAATCGGGATTCAACGGGCGCAAACTATTATCCGCGTCGGGCAGTCCTTCGTCTAAATATCGAAGCTCGTCAAATAAATTCGGACCGAACCCTGATCGCTTGATTGATTTGAGGAACTGCTTTGGAATCATGAGATCGGTATCGACATTAGCGCGATCCATGGGTGCGACGAGCCCGCTATGAACGGTAAATGGTTTCATCAGCCACCCTCCACTACGGAATTGGCTGACTCCACCGGTACAAAGTGACCTGCCACCGCCGCAGCCGCAGCCATCGCCGGACTGACCAAATGCGTTCGCCCGCCACTGCCTTGTCGGCCCTCAAAATTGCGATTGGAGGTGCTGGCACATCGCTCACCTGGAAGCAGGCGGTCGGCGTTCATCGCCAAACACATCGAGCAGCCGGGCTCTCGCCACTCCATACCGGCCTCAATAAAAATGCGATCCAGGCCCTCTGCCTCTGCCTGAGCCTTAACCAATCCTGAGCCCGGCACCACCAGCGCCTTGCGGACGGAGGGCGCGACTTTACGCCCTTCGAGCACCCGGGCAGCGGCTCTGAGATCTTCAATGCGCGAATTGGTGCAGGAACCAATGAACACCGCGTCAGGCTTGATGTCGGAGATCGCCATACCTTCCTCAAGCCCCATGTATTCAAGGGCCCTAGACAACCCAAGCCGCGCCGTCTCATCGGGCATTTCCGCCATGGTGGGCACCCGTCCATGTACCGATGTAACCATCTCGGGCGAGGTACCCCAAGTCACGTGAGGTGCAATAGCGTCGCCATCGAGCGTAATGCTGCGATCAAAGACAGCACCGTCATCACTGTGGAGTGTTCGCCACCAGGTCTCTGCCGCCTCCCACTGAGGGCCTTTCGGCGCCAACGGTTTGTCCCGGAAATAATCCAGCGTTACCTCATCGACTGCCACCAAGCCGCAGCGAGCGCCGGCCTCTATAGCCATATTGCACAGCGTCATACGGCCCTCCATCGTCAGTTCGCGAATCGCCGATCCCGTGAACTCCAGCGCGTAACCGGTTCCACCTGCCGTACCGATCTCGCCGATCACCGCCAAGGCGATATCTTTGGCAGTCGCGCCCTCAGGCAGACGACCTGTGACCTCTACCCGGCAGTTCTTCATTTTTCGCTGAATTAAGCACTGAGTGGCCATCACGTGCTCTACTTCTGACGTGCCGATACCGTGCGCCAGCGCGCCCGCAGCCCCATGGGTTGAGGTATGGGAGTCGCCGCAGACCACGGTCATTCCGGGCAGCACCGCGCCCTGCTCGGGCCCCATAACATGGACGATGCCCTGCCGGACATCGTTCAGCGGGATCTCCATCACGTCGAAGGCCTCGCAATTTTCATCGAGGGTCCGTAATTGAATGCGAGACACGGCATCGGGTAGCGCGTCCAAGCCCGCCTCTCGCTCGCTCTTGAGCGTCGACACATTATGGTCAGGCACCGCGAGATTGGCGCTACGCCGCCACAAGTCCCTTTTGGCAAGGGTGAGACCCTCAAAAGCCTGGGGCGATGTCACCTCGTGCAGCAGGTGACGATCGATATAAATAAGCGCCGTGCCGTCTTCGCGCTCCTCGACAAGGTGCGCGTCCCAAAGCTTGTCGTATAGCGTTTTCGCCATGAACTGTGATCCCCAAAAACAACGAAGCCAGGTGCCGCCAATCAACAAAGGCGTTTCGGCTGCTGCTGCGCCTAAAAAAGGCGCGGAGTATAGCACCGAAGTAAGGCCAATAAAGGCTTTGCGGCCGCCACCGCCGCCCGCCCCAAGGCCCAGAACCCACTGTCTGGGTGGGAGTTTTTAGTCGGCTTGTCAGTTGTGGGTCAGGCGCCAGCAGTAATGAATGCGCTGATTACGGGAGAAATCTTCCGGGATTGAATCCTGCGTGACGTCTTGTACCTGCCACGTCTGCTCTACCGCGGGGTCCAATACAAATTTACGATGATTAGTGGAGAAGTACAGCACCCCTCTTTCGCTGAGACGTGCCATTGCCGGCTCCAGCAGGGAGAGGTGATCCCGCTGCACGTCAAAGTCGGCCTGACCCTTGGAGTTAGAGAAAGACGGGGGGTCCACCATGATCAGATCGTAAGTGCGTGTCTCCTCTGACAGCCAGTCTCTGACATCGGCACGGACACCCCGGTGCTGACGGTCCGATAGGCCATTGAGCGCCAGATTGGCGTTGAACCAGTCAAGATAGGTGGCGGAGCTATCGACACTGGTACTGGTAGTCGCGCCACCGAGTGCTGCATGCAGTGTGGCAACCCCGGTATAGCTGAACAAATTAAGGAAATGCCCGCCGCTGGCCTCCCTGCCCAGCCACGTTCGAAGCGGCCGGTGGTCAAGAAAGAGACCGGTATCCAGATAATCGAACAAATTGACCAGCACCTTGACCCTCCCTTCCCGAACAACAATCCGCTCACGGGTGGTTTCCAGGCGCTGGTACTGGTCTCGCCCCCGCTGGCGCAGTCGCTGCTTGACCGCAATCTCCTCGCCAGAGGCGGCCCCGAAGACGTCTTGGGCGCCCGCCACTAGGTCTGCAAAGCGCTCTGCCGCCTTCTGCTCGGGAATCTCTTTGGGCGCAGCATACTCGGCAATGTGTAAGCGACCTTCGTACACATCGATCGCCGCGGCATACTCCGGGATGTCCGCGTCATACACCCGATAACAAGTGACGTCGTCTCGTCTGAGCCACGGTGTCAGGCGCTTCAGGTTCTTTCGCAGTCGATTGGCGATCATTTGACCGCCCTGAGACAGCGCTCGGGGGGCAGGCGATTGCCCCCCGGAGCCATGCTCTCCGTCTTGCTGTAATGATCGGAATCGATTCTCGGGGCCGAGCTGAAACTGGAGGCAGTGCAAATCGAGTCGCCCATTATGAAACCGATGGCGCTTGTCGGCTCGCAGACCTACCGCCTTACCGAGCGACAGCTCAGAGGTCAGCACCACCGCCAGCCAGTTATCGAATTCCAAACTGATTCGCTCACCCAGGGCGTTATAAAGGTGCGGCAGCGCATCCGCTTGCCCCATGCGCTCCCCCCAGGGCGGGTTAGTGACCAGCACGCCTCTCGAGAAATCCCGGTGTGTGGGCCGGCTTACCAGAGCGAGGTCTTTGCAACGGATACGCACGATGTCTTCGAGACCAAGACGGCCGATATTGTCCTGACATCGCCGCACGGCCTGCATGTCGCCGTCGTAGCCCCTGATCTCCAACTGATGCGCTGGCGGTGTCGCAGCGCGCTCGTCTGCGTTCGAGCGAACGACGCGCCATTGGTCCTCGTCATGACCCGCCCAGCCGTGGAATCCGAAACGCTTCCGATTCAATCCCGGAGCACGGTCCAGCGCCATCAAGGCGCCCTCCAGAAGAAGCGTGGCAGAACCACACATCGGATCGAGTAAAGCCTCTCCCTGCCGGCTTCTTTCCGGCCAACCCGCGGCCCAGAGCGCTGCCGCGGCAATATTTTCTCGGAGCGGCGCCACCCCCCCATCGAGTCTGTAACCGCGACGGTGGAGGCTTTCGCCACTGAGATCGATACCGAGCATCAGGCGGCCCTTGCTCAAGCGCGCAAAAACGCGAACATCGGGCTGCTTCAGGTCGACCGAGGGGCGCCCCATACCTTTCTCGCGGAACTGATCGACAATCGCGTCCTTGATGCGCTGCGCGCCGAACTGTGCGTTCCGCACAGTGGCGCTGCGGCCAGCAAAGTCGACCAACAGAGAACCGGTGGCTGCAAGGTGCGCTGTCCAGTCGATTTGCCGCGTCGCTTCATAGAGCTCGTCAGCTGAGTCTGCCTCCGCCGCACCCAGCTGAAGAATGATGCGATTCGCCATGCGGCTCCAGAGACAGGCCCGATACGCCAACCCCAGCCCACCTTCAAAAGAGACACCCACGGGCCGCTCGACGATCTGTTGCGCCCCGAAACCCTCAAGCTCCTGCGCCAGATAGACCCCGACACCCGCGGGACAGGTCGCAAGGAATGCGTGACTCACAGCGACTGGCCCCCGGTCTCTATCAGGTAAATATCGCGCAACAAGCCGCGCCACGTTTCGTACTGCGTATCAAGGGTCCCTTCCAAACGAAACACTTGATCCTGTGTTCGAATCACCGTGGGCCGCGCCTCGCCGTCAAAGGCCTCTGCCAATTCAAACAGCGCCTGCTCTTGAATCCGAAATGACCGATAGGCCGCATACTCCGCCTGCATCCGCGTGAACTCACTGTCGCCAGCGCTGCCCGTGCGCGCCGCTGCGCGTTTCTGATAGCGCTCCAACCACTCGGTTTGCTCCAACGTGGCCGCCCGCCACAGGCGATAGGTGGGGCCTACTCGGTCCACCATGTCAACGTATTGCTCATCAATGGTGTCGCAAAACAGATACTCCTGATTGCGAATCCGCTCGATACGGGCCAGCATCGGCTCATCTTTAGCGGGCAGCCGGACAACTTGCCAGCCAGTCTCCGAGCGCTGGACCATTCCTGAAAACGCCCCGGGCGCTAACGCCTCCGCGTAGGCGATGTCTGCACCCTGAAGCAAGGCGTATCGCTCATCAAGATCTCTGTCTTGCCACATTGAGAGCAAACGGTTCGCCAAGGCGTTGAAGATGTCTGTAAAGCCATCTTCCCCTGAAGACTGCTGACGATAGGCCACTGTGTGATCAAACCAGAGCGCGCCCATCGCATCCCTGACGATGACATCGAGGACCAGATCACGTCCGTCAGACACCACAATAGCCGCTCGGATCGATACCGGCGTCAGCGAGGACGCCGTGGGCACCAGCCGCACCACGCCCCATTGATTGCTGCGGACCAGCGTCTCTCTCAATTCGCCCGCCAATAACTGGGACTCCATCCGCCGAACCGAAGCCAACGGAGATCGGTCATCGTCAGATGTGCCGGGGTCAAATAACTCAACGGCGATATCGAGAGCCGGCGCTGTCGGAGACGCTGCGACCAGTAACGACTCAGGGGTATCCCAGACTCTGGCGACATCTGTCTGCGACGCAGCAGACGCCATCTCACTCGGTGGGCTAGCGCAGCTGCCCAACATACAGACACCGACCATCGCGAGGAGCCGGAACAAAACTGGCCAGTCACTCATAGGGTGAGGCCTGCTCAGTGGTACAGACGCGCCCACGGGTGAGCGTCTCCGTGCACCGGTAACCTCTCTCCGTCGGGTCGTAGCGGGAAAAGATTTTGACCACCTCGATATCTCTGGCGACCCCGGGTGCGGTCAGCGCAGTGCGCTGCGACAGAGAGAAGCCATCTACCGATCGCACGAACCGGTGTTTGATCAGCAATCCATCCGGCAGCAGCACCCGGAAATGCAGTTGGTGCCCATCCCACCAGCACTGCTCGGCACCAAGCAGGCTGGGCACCGACTGCGCCCCAGCCAGCTCGCAACTCAGGGCAAAACTGTTCTCTCGCTCTATGCGCACACGACGAACATCCTGATACACCTCAAGTAGCTCTGGCTCAGTGACCAGCTCAGCCATTTTGGCCACTGCCACCAGCGTATCCAAATCTCCCATTGGTGGGCCCTGATAGCTCGCACCGCGCTCCGCCGCCTCGCGTCGGCGCCGGAGCTCTCGCTGCACCTCGCGAAACGAGGCATTGAGTTGGGTTTGCACGCTATCGCTGCGGGCGTAATCCACTTCCCAATGACCCGACAGATCAGGGACCGGACTGTCATCATGGGAAGTCGGCATCGTCGCTGGCTCGCTCGCGCAACCGGACAAATAGAGGGCGAGAACGCTGAGAAGGGCCCTCACAGCTGCACCCCCCAATCGGTGTTTCAGCTTGGTCAGCACTCTCGCTGAGCGCTGCCCCAAACGTTAAACCCCGCAATGCGCGGGGTGCCCGGCAGGTACATCTGATCGAGCGCCCGGATCCCGAACCCCGCCTGACTGATCCAGTTCACGATCGGTCGATTCAGATTGCAGCCCCCCAGCAATCGCCTCCACATCGGGTTGATACGGGCTTGCCATCGGGCTACGGATTCATCAGGCGCTTCGCCGTGCTCGCAAAACACCAGCTTTCCTTCCGGCTTTAAAACGCGGCGGATTTCCTGCAACGCAGCATGTCCATCGGGAATGGTGCACAGACTGAACGTCATCAGCACCGTGTCGAATGATTCGCTCGGTAGCGGCATGTCCTCTGCCGAGCCCTGCACAAACTCGAGCGGCACCCCTAACTGGGAGGCTCTATTTTGCGCCAGCGCCCAGCTGGTCACGCAGGGGTCAATGCCCACCACTGCATCGACTCGCTGAGCATCGTAATAAGGCAGGTTATGACCTGCCCCCATACCAATCTCCAACACCTTGCCTTGAGCCAACGGCACCACCTTCTCGCGCTGCTTCAGGATTGGCTTGGTGCCGCAGGCGCAGGTCACGAGCCTCGGTACAACCGTATCGTTATAGAATCCCATCACTGACCTCCCCTTCGGCCTCGCAGTCTACACCGCCCCTTATCGAATGACGTCGCTTTGCACTTCACCGGCCAGCCGCTCCAATTCAAGCATTGTCATCGGAAAGACCGCCCTGAGCGGCTCGCGCTGCGGCGGCTTGTGCCTCAAGTGCGGCACTGAGCGTGGCTTCCTGTTTGAGCGGATCCAGAGGCCGTTCTGACTCGGGATAGACGTCTGGATCAATACGACGCATTTCTTCCTCGATCCAGTCAGACACCTTTTCCATCAAATCGGCGGCGCTTTCGCCAGGAGACGGCGCGATCGGCGGACCAAAGGAGACGGCAACCGTGCCGGGTATAAAGGTAAAGCTTTTCCGCGGCCAGCATCGCGCTGACGCGACCGCAATGGGCACGATGCTTGCGCCGGTCGCAATCGCGAGTCGGGCCGCACCTGTCTTGTAAACCCCCTGTGCGCCGCGCTCAGAGCGCGTGCCCTCAGGGAACATGATCACCCACTTGCCGCGATCCATGAGCATTTCGCCCATCGAGGCGACCTTGCTCCACGCATCACCTCTAGCGCTTCGGTCAATATGAATCATATTCAGGCAGGCCATCGCCCAGCCGAAGAACGGGATGTACAGTAATTCACGTTTGAAAACGTAAGCTAAAGGATGGGGCATTCGACTGGCGAAGAAAAATGTTTCCCAAGTCGACTGGTGTTTCGGGCAGAGAATGATGCGCTGATTATCCTCCGCTGTGGGTAGCCCTTGCTCACCCTCGACCGAGTACTGGATGCCGCCCACCAACCGGACCGCCTCTACCGCACCGCTTAACCAGGGTCGAGCCAGGTACCACCATCGCGCGTCTGGTCCGACAAACGGAGCCATTAGAATGATCGCCAATGCGAAGGGAATGACCGTGACCGCCATCCAGAGAAACACCAGCAATGAACGCAGGATGCCCATCAGTCGATCCTTTAGCCTCGCCTGTTCTCGCAGGGGTCGTGGGTCAGTTGGGGGGGTGTTTGCATGGAATCGGGGCACCTCGGACCCTGTCGGGGGAGGCATTAAACCAGAAACCGCGGGGCATGGTCAGCCCATAGATTTGTGCAGCGGGGCTCCCTCTTTATAATGCCGATCTCGGAGATTGCCGCATGAAAAAACCGCCTTCTAAGACCGATTTGCGCGAGCGCCTGCAACGGCAAACCGCCGCGTTTCTGTCGGCCGGCGGAAAGGTGAGAGAATTTCGGGCCGGCGAAAGCGCTTACGATCGCAGTGAGACCCCACCCCCCGCACCACTATTTGAAACACGGCGTGCTGAGCGCACCCCCCTTACGGACGTGATCGCCGCCCTGGATGCACGACGGGCGGCAAAACGCGTTCGAACCAAGGTGGTTCGCCAACGCACACCAAAAAGACGCCGGCAGGTCGTCTACGATGATTTTGGCGAGCCTCTCAGGGTCGTTTGGGTAGAAGAATAGCCGCCGACCCAGGAATACCAACTGCGAAAGTCGCTGCGGTCCCGACATGAACTGGGGGTCCGCCGCCAGCGTACTGTAACCACCTTCTCACACCGCTGGCACTCATGATGATCCTGACAGAAACCATCGAGGTACCGCGAGCAGTAGCAAACTGTTTTCGCTATGTCGCCGACTTCAGAACCACCGTTGAGTGGGACGCCACGGCGATTGCCGCGAAAAAGCTCACTCCGGGACCGGTTGATCAAGGCACTCAATTCTCCGTGCGCTGCAAGGCGGGAGGTGGGCACCTCGATCTGGCCTACACGATCACGGAATTCACGCCCTGGCAGTGCCTGGTTCTCGAGGGTCGTGGCCGCTGGTTTAGCGTCAAGGATGTCATCACGTTCGAATCCCTTGGGGATGACCTGACGCGCATTCACTATGTCGCAGAGTTCACCTTCCGGAAAGGCTTGCAGCGCCTGGCGACGCGCCTAGAGCCCGGATTTAAAAAAATGGGCCGATCGAGCCTGAGAGGCCTTGCCAGAGCGCTGGCGGACGACAATTCCCCGCCCGAAGCCTCACGGGACACGCAAAAAAGAGACAGTAAGCTCGCGACAGCGCTCACCTGCTTCACTCGCTACGGGTACCGCAGGGGGCAGAAAAACTGGCGACCCATGACCGCGGATATGACCGGTAAGCATGTTGTGCTGACCGGTGCCAATGCCGGATTGGGGTTTGCGACCGCAGTGTCGGTACTGGAAGCTGGCGCCACACTGACCGTAGTCGTCCGCGACCCCGGTAAAGCCACCGACATGCAGCAAGCGCTAAAAGCAGAGACTGGCAGGGAGGCCGATCACGTCGAACTCACCGACCTGAGTTTGCTGGTGGAGGTCTCGAAGCTGTCTGAACGACTGCATGCGCGGGGTCAATCAATTGACATACTGATCAACAACGCCGGGGCCCTTTTTAACGACTACGCACAAACACAAGAAGGGATTGAACGCAGTGCGGCCCTGCTCCTCCTCTCGCCCTGGAAACTCACCGAATCTCTGCTACCCCTGCTGAAAGACCATGCCCGACCGGCTCGGGTCATTAATGTGGTCTCGGGAGGCATGTACACCCAAAAACTACGGTGCGATGAACTGATCATGACGCCCGATAAATACAACGGCAGCGTGGCCTATGCGCGAGCCAAGCGGGCGCTCACTGTGCTGACTGAGCTCTGGGCTGAGGCATGGTCGGAGCACAACATTGCGGTGAATAGCATGCACCCGGGTTGGGCCGATACGCCGGGCGTGCAAACTGCTCTTCCCGGGTTCCATCGCGTGACAAAGCGCGTGCTACGTTCACCCGCCGAGGGCGCCGATACCATTGTCTGGCTAGCCAGAGCCACCGAGGCCGATCAAGTGAGCGGCAAACTCTTCCTCGATCGTGAGCCACGGACCACACACCTCAGGCCCCGCACCCAAGAGCGGCCCGAGGAGCGAGCGCTACTGGTTGATTGGCTGACCGAGACCTACAACGGATTAAAACTGAGTGATAAGGCTTGAGCGCATCCATGTGAGCCGTTAGTGTCGACGGCGACGTTAGGCAGACGCAGCTCCGAATGGGACAGAACATGGATAGCACTATCGAACACTTTGAACCCCGGTTTGGCGACGCGGCAATACATGATGCCATTCAGCGACTGACGCAAACACGCTTCCCGGACGCCGAGACCGTGGAGGACTGGCAGCAAGGCGTGCCACTCAGCTATTGCCAAGAACTGGTGCGCTACTGGCGCGAGGAGTACGACTGGCAGCGCGTACCCTCGCTGCTCAACCAGTACGACAACCTCATCACTGAAATTGACGGAATCAAAATCCATTTCCTCCATATCCGGAGTCCCCACACCCAGGCGCAGCCACTGCTCATTACCCATGGTTGGCCTGGGTCGGTGCTCGAGTTTTTGAACATCATCGAGCCACTTAGCGACCCCACGCAGCACGGTGGTGACGCAGCAGATGCCTTCCATTTGGTGATTCCCAGTCTGCCCGGCTTTGGCTTCTCCGGTCAGCCTACGTCTCCCGGCGTCGGAGTGGAGCGTATTGCCGCACTCTGGGATCAATTGATGCTCCGACTGGGCTACGAGCGCTACATTGCCCAAGGAGGTGACTGGGGCTCACTGGTAACGCATGCCGTGCTACTCCACCCGAATACTCACTGCCTCGCCGGTCACGTCAATTTACCGATGGTCGTGCCAGATGAGCACACTATGAGCGGGAGCGACCCCGCAGAGCAGCCCACCATTGCCGCCGCACTTCACTATCAGGATCATGAGTCGGGTTACTCCAAACAGCAGAGTACGCGCCCACAAACACTTGCCTATAGCCTGGCTGACTCACCCGCAGGCCAAATGGCCTGGATCATCGAAAAATACGCGACCTGGACGGACTGTGTGCAAGACGGCTTGCGCCATCCGGAGAATGCTATCGAGAGAAATGTGCTGTTGGACATTGTCACCCATTACTGGATGACCAACACCGGGGGCAGCAGCGCAAGGCTATATTGGGAAAGTTTTAGCGAGGGGGATTATCGCCCTGTCGCCTTACCGATCGGTCTATCGTTATTTCCCAAAGAGCTGTTTGTGTGCACCGAGCGCCTCGCTCGAACCCGCTACCAAAAACTCGTAACGTTCAACGATCAACATGAGGCAGGTGGCCACTTTGCGTCGCTGGAGCAACCCGAAGCGCTCATTGGCGACATCCGCGCATGGCGGACCACCCTGCAGGAGCAGGAGCTAATTTGACATGGCTGCCGCAACCAGCCCCTATGACTCGGGCTCTCAGG
>Ga0163109_10000439_pt1 | contig 33518 bp, 33 predicted proteins | sample CRUFie1St13metaG_FD_108704 | JGI IMG/M metagenome (GOLD analysis project Ga0163109, IMG submission 108704) | Marine microbial communities from the Costa Rica Dome - CRUD Field 142mm St13 metaG | ecosystem: Environmental > Aquatic > Marine > Oceanic > Photic zone | place: Costa Rica: the Eastern...
ACCTCGCCCTTCCTCAGCGAGTCTGGCGCGACGGTCTGCTTCTCTCTGCACCCGGCGCGCCATCGAGCTTAGTTGAGCTTGTAAATTGTCGCTGCGAGCGAAGTCAATTTCCCAGTGACCCGTCATGTCGACAGGGGTCGCGATACGAGTAACCGCTTGGGTGTGTCGTTCATAGGCGCATCCACCTAACAGAATCAGCCAGCAAATAGCGATAGGGCGCCAGAGCTTATAGGCAGGGCTTGTCACTCCGCGTGTACTCTTCAGGCCACCGCTTCTCTCAACTGTAACTGCAATAACTTCCTGGCGGGGTCTCGGGGAAGTGCGGCAACTTTAGAGTTGGATTCGGACTGATCCATGTGGGCCTACCTCTTGTTCACAGTGGTGCTCGTTATTGACTCTGCTTTCTTAACTAACTTGTCTGGACGAATTTCCGCTTTGGTATCACTAAGGCATTGGTGCGACGCAAAAAGATTAGCGAACTCTTGCTTCTCCCCAGGTATTGAATCCTGCAATGGCCGGAGTGCCGGGCAAGTACATCTGCTCGATCAAATCAATATCAAATCCCGCATCTTGCAATAGCTCTCTCGTGTCCCGCGTGATATGGCAGCCACCGAAAAGGCGCTTCCATACCGGATTGACCCGACGTTGCCATTTTGCGACTTGCTCGTCAGGCGCAATGCCATGCTCGCAGAAAAAGAGCGTGCCGTCGGATTTCAGCATGCGACGGGCCTCAGCAAGTGCTGCATTGGGATTGGGAACAGTGCACAGCGTAAAGGTAATCAGTACTGAGTCAAACAATCCGCTCTCAAGCGGTATGTCTTCAGCCGAACTCTGAATAAATTCGACGTTGACCTTCGCTTGATCAGCCCTCTCGGCGGCCAAATCCCACGATTTACTGCAGGGATCAATGCCCACAACTCTATCAACGCGATCAGGCCGATAGTGAGGAAGATTGTGTCCCGCACCAATACCGAACTCTAGGACCTGCCCCTGGGCGCGGGGAACCACCTTTTGTCGCTGTCGGATAACTGGCTTTGTTCCGCACGCGCACGTTACCAATCGAGGTACGACATAATCGTTATAAAATCCCATGTGGCTCCCTCTGAGTGATACCTCTGAATCTGAAATCCAAAAGTTAGTCTATGTACGCCTCTGAGTCGATAACCCGCATTTCAGCCTCAATCCATGTCTCGACACGCTTCATAAATGCAATGGCGTCCTCACTCTCCTCTGGCTTAAGTGCTGGACCAATTGAGATGTCCACCGTTCCGGGGACAAAGCGCCACGTTTTTCGCGGCCAACATCGGCCAGTAGCAACGGCAACGGGGACCACGACCGCCCCCGTCTCAAGCGCCAGCCGTGCTGCACCCGATTTGTACAAAAGTTGATCGCCTCGCGCTGCCCGTGTTCCCTCGGGAAACATGATGATCCACTTCCCCTGATCCATTAACCTCGCACCAATAGTAGCGACACGCTCCCATGCATCGCCCCTGGCACGTCGGTCAATCGGGACCATGTGCAAACGACCAATCGCCCAACCAAAAAAAGGCACCCATCGGAGTTCCTTTTTATACACATAGGCGACCGGATTGGTCATGACGCTCGGAAAAAAAAAGGTTTCAAATGTGGATTGATGCTTACTGCAGATGATAACCCGATTACCCTCGGCAGCCGCGAGCAAGTTGTCGTAACCGTTAACCAGAGTTTTGACACCGCCGACATACTTAGTGGCCGCTATGGCGAGTTGTAGCCAGGGTCTACCAACCCAAAAGTAGGTCACGCGGTAAGGTGCGATAAAGGACGAGATCACTAATACCGTAGCAAGCGGTATGACGGTGACGGCCATAATCAAAAAGACGAGAACCGAACGAATAGCCAGCACAAAAGTCCCCCAAAAACAGTTAGACGGCACTCCCGGATAGTATCAAGGTCGAGCCGTCGAGTAAGCACCTACAAAAACAGGTCAGCACTGTCATTCCGGAGTCTGGGGTTTATACTAAGCATTAGGAGTGAAAACAGTGAAAAAACCCCCGTCAAAACAGGATATGCGCCGCCGACTCGAGTCACAGACGCGATCGTATCTTGATCGCGGGGGTGAGATCCGCGCGGTTCCCCAGGGGGTCAGTGCGGTTGACGAGGCCATCTCTCCGATTAAGACTCCTATTTTTACTGGCAAGCCGCAGCAACGAACACCTGTAAACGATGTCATTGAGACGCTGCGACGTCGGCGCGAATCGCAATTGAAGCGCGCCCCAAAAACCGTTAGGCGCCGAAAACCACATCCGAAAAAGCAGATTGTCTACGACGATTTCGGTGAACCACTTCGGATTGTCTACCGCGAGGAATAACACTTGGTGAACTGAGCACATCACCGCAGCGTAGGGAAGTACGCATGCTAAGGGAGTTGTGATGTTAGACATTACCAAGACGATTACTGTTTCGCGATGCGCCGAAGACTGCTTCCTATATTTAAGTGATGTGCGGAAACTTGTCGAATGGGATCCGGCCGTGTCCGCTACGCGCAAAGATTCGCAGGGAACCGTTGCTAAAGGCTCGTATTTCACTGTGCGCGTAGCCATTGGGGTCTTGTCGGTCTTGTTCCGGTACATCATCACGGAGTATTCCCCCAATCGACGTATCGTAATTGCCGGCAGAAGTAGTTTTCTAAACGTCAATGACACCATTGCATTTAATGAGTCTGATGGACAAACAACCATCAGCTATCGCGCAGAATTTCACTTTAAATTCGGACTAGAACGCCTTTTCCCTGGGCTCGCTGACGCACTGGAAAAGCAGTGTCAGCTGGCCATCGATGGCTTGGAAAGTGCGCTTACCAAGACTCCAGGTGAAGCTATTTTGAGCGCACGAAACGCGAGAGCTGATGCAAATACACTGAGTGCGCTCCGGTCTTTTACGCGGCATGGGTATGTCACTGGCCGCAAAGTTTGGGCTCCTGTGAGTGAGCGAATGTTAGGCCGCCACGTAGTCCTCACTGGCGCCAATTCGGGGATTGGACTTGCAGCGGCCATTGAGCTAGCTTCAGCGGGCGCCTCAATGACGCTGGTTGTCAGAGATAAACCTAAGGCCGCTCAGACCGAGGCAACGATTAAACAGGCTACGGGAAGAACAGATATTCAATTTGAATTCGCGGATCTCAGTCTTCTAAAAGAGACCGATGCGCTAATCCACCGACTCCTTGCAAAAGGACAGGCAATCGACGTGCTCATAAATAATGCAGGCGCACTATTTAACGAACACACGGTGACCACAGAGGGGTTAGAGAAGAGCTATGCACTGCTTCTGCTCTCCCCGTGGCGACTATGTGAGCGACTTTTACCGCTTTTGAAAAATCACGATACGCCTGCTCGTATCATCAACGTCGTATCCGGAGGTATGTACGCGGAGCGGCTTAACCCTAGGCGACTTAACTTGACATCAGATGGCTATCGGGGCGCACGGGCGTATGCGCAGTGTAAACGTGCCTTGAGCGTCATGACAGAGATATGGGCAGCGCGATGGCGGGAACACAACATCGTAGTGAACGCCATGCATCCCGGCTGGTCAGATACACCGGGGGTCCAAAAGTCGCTACCCTTGTTTCGTCGTCTGACAAGACTCGTACTTCGCTCGCATGCCGAGGGCGCAGACACAGTGGTTTGGATGGCTCAGTCACATCAGGCGGCCTTGTCTACGGGTAAGCTATTTCTGGATCGGGAGCCACGATCGACCTACCTATTAGGCAATAATGTCGAGTCCGAAGATGACCGGAAAGCATTGGAGCGACGTTTGCAATACGATTTCGAATCCACACTCATGGCTGCGTCTTAATAGGACGACCTTCGAGCACCCCCAACCTCTTGAGTCGCTCGTCATGTCGCCGTATCTTGAGGCGATCTACAGCTGTGTACGACTATGCCCATGGACTCAACTACGATTAAGCCTTTCACCCCGTCTATCTCAACTGACGTTATTGATGATCTTATTCACCGGCTCAACCAGACGCGACTTCCTGAGGCCGAGACGGTTGAAGATTGGAGTCAGGGTATCCCCCTAAATTATCAAGCTGAGCTCTTAGATTACTGGAGAGATGAATACGATTTTGCGCGACTAGAGCAAAGGCTTGGGGCGTTCGATAACTTTGTAACTAACATCGACGGCGTGGAAATTCATTTTATTCACAAACGCAGCCAGCACACAGCAGCCACGCCCCTACTGATAACCCATGGATGGCCTGGATCGGTTTTGGAGTACCTCGACATCCTCGACGCACTCACTGATCCAATGCAGCATGACGGCTCACCTGAGGATGCGTTTCACGTGGTATTACCTACGCTCCCCGGCTTTGGTTTCTCAAGCAAACCCAGAGATACAGGTACGGGTGTACCTAAAATCGCCTCCCTCTGGGAAACACTGATGAGTCGATTGAATTACAGCAAATTCCACGCTCACGGTGGTGACTGGGGTTCAATCGTAACGCAAGCGATTCTCTTACAAGAGAAAACAGCCTGTACCGCCGGGCACTGTACGCTGCCGATCGTACTGCCGGATGAGACAACTTTGGCTGACCCGCAATCTGCTGAGCTCGATGCGCTTGAATCTTTCCAATTTTATAACGATTGGGACTCGGGTTATTCCAAGCAACAGAGTACCCGGCCGCAAACACTAGGGTATGGCCTGGCTGATTCTCCCTCTGGCCAAATGGCGTGGATCGTAGAAAAGTTTGCCTTTTGGATGGATTGCGAGCGAAACGGTATTCGGCATCCTGAAAACGTGCTTTCCAAAGACCAACTTCTGGACAACGTCACGCTGTATTGGGCTACCAACTCTGCCGCATCCTCGGCGCGACTTTATTGGGAGAGTTTCAACACCCCAAACCTAAATCCAATCACCCGACCTATGGCGTTGAGTGTTTTCCCCAAGGAGATCATGCGCACGAGTGAACGCTGGGCCCGGGGTCGATTCCAAAATCTGGTGCACTTCAACAATCAGTTCGAGCGTGGCGGGCATTTTGCCGCGCTAGAAGTGCCAGATACGCTGGTGAGTGAGCTAAGAATTTGGCGGTCTAAAACGCGCTAATCAGAGGCGCGTTCGAAGTACGTAACCCCCTCAATAAGGGTCATATCTACAAGTAATTCGCGCAAATCCGGCGCGGTCAGGGGGCTGCCCGACAAGACCACCAAGTCCGCTAACTTTCCAGGCTCGATGGAACCAATGTCATCATCCATAAATACTTGCCAAGCCGCATCAATCGTTACGGCTCGCAACGCACTCATGCGGTCGATTCGCTGATCTGGCCCCAGCACCACACCCGTTTTTGTTTTCCGCTCTACCGGGCTCCAAACCGCTTGAAGGGGCCTCATGGGTGTTACCGGCGTATCCAGGTGCGAGGAAAAGCGCACGCCCGCATCTTGAGCCCATTTCGCGGGGCTCATATTCGCCGCCCGCTCTGGACCCATAAAAATACCGGCATGGCGATCGCCCCAGAAGAACGTGTGAGCAGAAAAGAAACTCGGTGTCACACCTAGGTCCGCCATACGGTCAATTTGGTCTTTACGCGTCATTTGAGCATGAATAATAAGTGGTCTCGCCTCGGACCAAGGGTATTTTGCGGCAGCCGTCTCAATGGCATCGAGTGCATCATCAATAGAAGCATCGCCATTGCCATGAATGGCCACCTGCACGCGCTGACGATACAGTCCTTCTATTTGCTCGAACAATGCGTCACGCACCACCGCTGGGTAGCCACGGTAGTCTTCGTCACCTTTATGAGGCCTGTGATACGGTTGGCTCAAGTAGCCAGTAAAACCCTGGATACTCCCATCGGCAACGATTTTTACCCTGGGCACAATTATACGCCCGCTGGCAAACTCATCTAATGTCAACTCACCCGCAAGCACACCAACCCCGACCTCTTCAAAGAACGGAAAAAGCGCCACTCGAAGGGGCATCTGATTGTAAACAGACATGGGTCCGAGGAGACTTGCAATAGCAGTGGGCATACCACCTGCCGACGCAGTTGTTACCCCATACTGCAAATACTCAGCAGTAGCGAGCTTGGTCATCTGCCACGCATCGGAGGCAGACAAATCGAGTATTTTTTCACGCGCATGATGCGTCGCGGTCTCCTCCAGAACGCCGTTGGGTCGTCGCTGATCGACCGATGATAGATCACGAACAATGTGGCCGCCCTCGGGGTCAGGAGTTGTCTCATCGATATGAAGTTCCGCCAGTGCGGCAGAATTCACCACCATGAGGTGTCCTGAAACATGCACTATAGCAATCGGCCGAGTTTCCGACACAAGGTCGAGATCGTCACGCGTAGGATGACGCCGTTCGGCGAGCAAGGTGTCATCATAATTACTCCCAACCAGCCAGCCGTCCGGTCGTCTTTCACCAAATGCTCGTAACTTTTGCAGCAACTCGGGGATAGATTCGGTGTCACCAATTGGAGGGCTATTTAAATCAACCGAGAATGCGGTTTGACCAGAGCCCGGAAAGTGCCCGTGCGCATCCACAAAACCAGGCATTAGCGTCCGTCCGGCGAGATCAACAATCGTCGTACTATCTGTAATGAGGGACGAAATCTGCTCTGTAGAGCCCACTTGCTCAATTACTCCGTCTCGAACACTCACTGCTTCTGCAATCCGACTATCAGCGTCCATAGTGAGCACGTCTCCACCCATGAACACTTGATGGCTCGGCGGTTTGGGTGCCGAAATCAGCTTAGAGATATAGAGTCCTGCGACAACAAGTAAGGCAGCAACCAATATTAGAATTCGTTTCATAATCAACTTTTATCTCATTGTTATCACTGATTTTAGTAGTGAGGCGGTGGCGGCTCGTCCGACACATTCTCAAGCCCTTCGATGACCGAGGCCTGCTCCTTTAGGCGGTTTCGCAGCTCGTTAACGATGACATCAAGTCGGTCAATGCGCTCATGCTGTGACAGCAGTGCTCGCTCCAAGTCGTCGTTCGCCGCCTCTAAAAATGCAATCTTGGTCTCGAGTTCAGTGATGATTTCTGTCGTTTCCTGATTCTTCATTACGTTGTTTCTCAGTTAATTGAAGCGCTACCTGACACCGCACACCTTACCAACTGCTAAACTTATTGCGGAAGTAGAAAACACCGTACAGCGACCATGAAAAAAAAAATTAAAGGCAATGCCGTATACAGTACTGATCAAGGTCGACTTTGCCCTCAATGTCACCGGGCTGTCACCGGTTGCTTGTGTCACAGTGACCGGCCCAGCCATGTTGGGGACGGCCTCGTGAGGATCTCACGCGAGACCAAAGGCCGTGGTGGGAAATCTGTGACGGTCATTACCGGTCTACCAGTCCCATCCTCAGAGTTAAAAGCGATCTCTAAAACGCTGAAACAAAAATGCGGCGTGGGCGGTGCGATTAAAGGCGAGCAGATCGAAATCCAAGGCGATCAGCGCTTGAACTGTAAAAGCACTCTCGAGCACCTTGGATTTACCTGCAAACTAGCCGGCGGCTAGATTAAAAGGTGATGAGTGCCTTTTGACCCGTAGCTCGCACACCGTATTTAGCGCCTAACTCGGGGGTAACGGATTCAGCGAGGGTGAGTCGATCAGAGTAACCGCTAGCAAAGGTCGTAGTGAGTTCCGCAACCACTTTCGCCTGCATACGATCTACCATCTCGCGACCCGCCTTCATCATGAAAGGGGTCAGAAGCCAGCCGCCAATACCCCATGAGAAGCCATAGCCACGGTTGAGCGTGGTGGGTGCAAGATCGAGCGCGCCGTAGATGTAAAGTTGTTTAAATTCATTTGATCCATAGCGAGACCATTCGGTCATACGCTGTACCGCCGAGGCCTCCATGGCCATCAAAATAGCATTACCCAGCTTTCCACCACCAATTGCATCAAATGCCAGGGTGGCTCCTGTGGCATTCAGGGCGGCTGTAAGCTGCTCAGCAAAATCAGCATCTGAACTGTTGACTACATACGCAGCGCCTTGTGACTTGAGAAGACTAACCTGCTCCTCGCTTCTCACGATATTTACCAGCGGGATACCGTCATTAAGGCAAATACGGTTCAGCATCTGCCCGAGATTCGAGGCAGCTGCTGTGTGAACGATTGCCTTATGACCCTCCATTTTCATGGTCTCTACGAAGCCAAGAGCCGTCATTGGGTTCACAAAGCACGAGGCGCCCTCTTCTGGCGTTGTTCTGTCTGGCAAGGGAATGCACTGAAAAATCGATACCGTTCGGTAGTCGGAGTACATCTCTCCACCGAATAGCGCGACACGCTTCCCCAGCAATGCCTGTGCTTCAGGGCTGGCACCGGCCTCGACTACGGTCCCACAAGCTTCGTTTCCGACCGGTAGCCACTCTCCAACTCGTGTCGCCATGGCGCGCATTGCAGGCGCAGGGACATCAAGTACGATGGAAGGATGTCCGTTACGCTCTGAGGCTCGAATCGAACTCACATCAGCAGCGCCGAACATGAGCCCCAGATCGGAGGGGTTAATGGGCGACGCCTCGATCTTGACCATCACCTCGTTATCATTGGGCGACGCGATATCAACCTCAAATAGGGCACATTCGATCGTGCCTTCTTCATGGACACAAGACTGCATTTGGAGACTTTTCATACTATTTTCCTTAGTTGTTTTTCTACTGGGTGCCTTACTAATTAGTTGACCACACTGAGATTAAAACCAACGGCGATCAATAGAGATAATCACGCTCTCGATCATTAAGCATTTCTGCCGGCTTCCCCGCTTTAAGGCGATATATTACGTTGTAAGCTAAAACAGCGCGAACATACTCTCGCGTCTCTTTAAACGGAATCGTGTCGACCCACCGCGCGACACTCATGGTTCCCTTACTCCAGCGTCTCACGCGGTTGGGGCCCGCGTTATAGGCCGCCAAAGCTAGCACACGATTACCATCGTACTGTTTGATCAAATCTGAGTAATACAGTGCGCCGACCGCCGTGTTGTAACCTGGACGCATTAATCGCGCGCGACTATAACGATAATTGTGCTTTCGCGCGGTTAACCGGGCAGTGCTGGGCATAAGCTGCATCAACCCCCGCGCACCGACTTCTGATACCGCATCGGGAGCCATAGCGCTCTCTCTCCTAGCTATGGCAAATAGCTCCTCTACGTCTAAGCCTGACTCGGCGGATGCATTAACGAATTCGGACTCGTAAACGACGGGAAACCGCAAATCCACTCGGTCCCACGCCTGCGCCGCAGCCGCTGCTTCGATGGCGAGGCTGTGCCACTCCGACTCCGCTGCTAGCTCAGCAAGACTTAAAGCCACAGCAGGATCGTGAAGGGCAGCTCTAAACTCACTCCTCGCTTCCCAAAACATACCCACTGCGATGAGCTCCCGAACGCGCACAACATCGCTATTACTAGCGGCGCGCGACGCTACTACCTCATCACGCGCTAAGCTAGGCGACAATGCCAGGATTTCCGCAGCCAGATACGCATGGAAGCCTCGCCCTGCTGCCAGCGCGCTGAGTGCCGCCTCGGATCGCTCTGCTTCACCTGGCGCCGCTGCCATAACGCGCCAGTAGCGCCACTCATCGCTAGTCTGACGACTCGCAGACAACCACTCGTACCCGGCTCTAAAGCTCGGCCAATCTGAGTCAGCAATCGTGGATCTCAGGTAAATCTCGGTCAGCTCATCCTCGCGCAACTCGGCCAGGCGGGCAGTAATCCAATCCAAAGGAGCTGCGCTTTTCGCAAATAAACTATGACGAACGATGAGGCTGTTCATTACCGTTTGCTGGGTTGCATCGAAATCGAATCGCTTCGACAGCACCTGCATGGCATCCAGTGCGCGCTTGGGATTTACTTTGGCTAACCGCTTGACACCCATTTGCGCAATGTCTCGCTGACGGAAGAGCGATCCGCGAGTCTCCAGACTTACTTGGTCTGGACGCCTGTAGATCTTTCCCAAATCGTCAAGGCTAGGCTTCAGCTCTGCGGATGCAAATCGTTTCAAGTAGCGTAGCAAGGTCGAGTTCCGCGCATCAGCGGCTTTCAACGCCCTATTCCAGATCACATCATCCGATGGACCGGACGTTTTGTACCAAGTATTAAAGGCAGGATCACAGGCTTTGATTTGAGACTTACCTACGGTCCATACCTCATTTAAGAGCGGTGTCGCTTCAGCTGTTTCCCCTATCATCAAAAGCGCATGCGCGCGGTGACAGATCAGCTCCGTACTCAATATTAAGTCCTGTGTCACCTCGACGACGGCACCCCATCTTCGATCTTTTATTTTATGCCGAACGAAACTGCGCAGCGTGCGCATAGCAATTGGGGAAGTGCCTGCCTTCTGCAAGAATGCTGTCACGTCCGCAGGCTTGCCGGAGTGCAAGTTACCCTCGATCACAAGCGCATCCAAATAGACGGCAAGTGGATAATGGTTCAGCTCCCGGCGCAAACTTTGATAGCGTGGTCCAGCGCCGGTGCGGAGCTCCTTAACAGCGAGTTTAAACTTGTCGCGATCGCTGATCTGACTCGCTTCCTCCGCTGCTTCAGTCGCAATTGCAAGCAGAGGACCGAGTGACAGCAGACAACAAGCCCGTACTGTGCGAGAGTTTCGAAAGATACAACTGAACATCAACGGGAGCATGAAGCTCTCTGATGGTTTTTTCAATCCAAATACAAGCGCCTTAACGGTAAATCAAACAACGCGGTAACTATGGAATCAAATACGATTAAATTGACACAATTCAGTCCAGCCGCTGGTTGTGGGTGCAAATTATCCCCCGAGACGCTTCGAGAAATTCTGACACCCGTGGAAGTCGATGCGCTTGAGGACAGCACATCGCCCCTGCTTGTGGGAAATAGCAGTCGCGATGATGCTGCAGCTATTGATATTGGCGGTGGAAGAGCTCTGCTCAGTACCACCGATTTCTTTACGCCGATCGTCGACGACCCCTTCGAGTTTGGGCAGATTTCGGCAACCAATGCGGTCAGTGATATTTATGCCATGGGCGGACAGCCCACCCTAGCCATCGCCATCTTGGGCTGGCCCGTTGACAAACTCGCACCCGCTATTGCGAGCCGTGTACTCGCAGGTGCACGTCAGATATGTCGAGAAGTCGGTATCGCATTGGCAGGCGGTCATAGCATTGATATCTCGGAACCCATTTTCGGGCTCGCTGTGTCGGGCCTCATCGACATCGAGAACCTTAAACAGAACAACACCGCTCAAAATGGGGACACGCTTTTCCTAACCAAACCGTTGGGCGTTGGGATCATCAGCACAGCCATAAAACGCGGAAAGGCTAAGGCGAGCGATGTTGAATTGGCAAGCCAGAGCATGCGTTCACTCAATCGCATTGGCCCCTCACTGGCTTGCATTAAAGGCGTCAATGCCCTAACCGACGTAACAGGTTTCGGACTATTAGGACACCTCACTGAAATCATGACGGCGAGTGCGCTTGATGCCGAGATTTCTTGGTCTCAGATCCCAAAACTGCCGAATCTCGAGCACTACGTCAAGGAACAATGTGTTCCTGGCGGGACCGGCCGCAATTACGCGTCAATTGCAAACCATTTACCAACACTTAACGAGGCCCAGCGCGCAATTCTCTGCGATCCACAAACCAGTGGTGGGCTACTCACCACGGTTCGCCCCGAGGCAGTTGATGAAGTCGCTGCAGTTTTGAAGAGCGCAGGACTGCCCTTCAATCCGATTGGGCGCCTGAGTAAGCAACACGATGAACAGGCAAAGCTGAAGCTCTGTGACTAAAAAGAAATTATCACCAGTCACTTCATCTACCTTCGAGCAGCTATTCCTCGAGGACCGGCCGTTAATTGATATCCGCGCACCAATTGAGTTTCAGCGGGGCAGTTTTCCTTCAGCCGTTAATCTTCCACTCATGACCGACGATGAGCGCGAGCAGGTGGGCATTTGCTACACAGAGTATGGCGAACAAGCAGCGGTCGCATTGGGTCATGAACTCGTATCGGGCGATATCAAAAAAAAGCGTATTGCGGCATGGATTCAGCAAGTTAAACGTCACGAAAATGCAGCTCTTTTTTGTTTTCGAGGTGGGCTGCGCTCTCAGATGGCTCAAAGCTGGCTGGCGTCCAGCGGTTATCAAGTGCCTATAGTTGAGGGAGGTTATAAAACACTTCGCTCTTACCTACTCAAATCGCTTGAAGAGTGCTTATCCGATTTAAAGCTCGTTGTAATTGGCGGAAGAACAGGGGTTGCAAAGACCGCCTTGCTGAATCAAGCCTACGACAGGCCATGGTTACCGGTGGTCGATTTAGAAGGCCTAGCACATCATAGAGGAAGTGCTTTTGGTAAACGCGCCCAATCACAACCAACTCAGATCAACTTTGAGAATGGGATAGCCATTGAACTTTTGAAACTGCGGGCATGTGGTCATCAACAAGTGATAATGGAAGATGAGAGTCGATTGATCGGCCGATGTGCATTACCCCTTACGTTGCAAGAAAAGCTTCGCGGGGCGCCTCTCGTTATGTTGGAGGCAAATCTTGAAGACCGGATTCACCACTCCTGGGAAAACTATATTTTAAGTAATCACAGAGAACAGATCGCTCTCAGCAACTCAGACGAAATCGCTTTCACAGCCTTTGCTGACTCATTAAGACTAAGCCTTGGGAACATTAGTAAGCGTTTGGGCGGCGCGCGGTACCGAGAGCTCTCCAAGGTGCTGGAAGGCGCATTGGTGGCTCATCAACAGGGTAACCCAGAACCACACAAGGAATGGATTGAGGTCTTGTTGCGGGACTACTACGACCCCATGTACGACTACCAACTGAAGTCAAAACAGCGACATATCGTCTTTCGTGGCAACTCTACCCAGGTCTTAGAGTTCCTTTACAGATCGATCAAGCCCGCCGAGTAAAGAGTGATATAGCCTCAACGTATGGCAGTTGAGGGCACATATCTAGCCCTGATGCCTCGTGGAGATCTAGCCCACACCTTTGCAACAATGCGTCATCGCGCTCTCAAGTGGCCAAATCACAGGAGACCTAACGATCCTCTTAGCGATAAGTGCGAACGCGAATACACCGGCTGTCTGAACATGTTTCTGCGTTACTAGACCTTTGCCCCTCCCAAGAGGTGGCGCCGCTGGCAGGGATCGAACCTGCGACCTTTCGCTTAGGAGGCAAACGCTCTTCCAACTGAGCTACAACGGCATAATACTTAGTTTAGGGCAGGTTCACGCAAAACTCTAACGTCAAACCTTCAATCGATACAGTTACCGTGGCGCTAGCGCAGAGTACGTGGGCTGATCGACCGAAAGACGACCAGCAACGGTCAATCGCAGATGCTTGTGCAATCCAGACGCATCTGGGAAGACCCCACTTCGTAGGGCGTTTACTAGCTTCCAGCGCAATTCGGACAGCTGCCCCTCCCCAAACAACGCCAGTAAGCGACTGAACTCTTCTGCCTCCAGCGCAGGGGTCAATTGCAGCTCTCTCTCCGCAATGGCTAGAGAGTTAATAGCAACACGCAGCAAAAACTTGTCAGCACCCTCGAGGCTCTCCAGAACCGATGCTGTGAGGTGCGTTCTTACTGAGCTTACGACCTCGACCGAGGTCGGTAAGTCAGTCTCTACTCGTCGCAGAGACGCGGCGTCAATGTCGCCCGGGATCAAAAGGTGTACGCAATCCATCTGCGCCTCCGAGCTTCTGCGGCCGATAACCGGACGTTCAACCGAGGGGGTTTCCCCGGTGCGCCAGGTCTTTGCCATACCTAAGGTGGTGACAGACCACCAGAAGGAACCGAAAACCTCCCAGAAATGAAGCGCATCCCTGTCAACGCAATTGCCTCCCTCAGCTTCGTAGCCCGCTACGAGCTCAGCCACAGTGCCGAAGCCACCAACTGGCAAGTCACGCCGACCGAAGCGCCACGAATTAACACAAAGCCAACCCAGATCACGCATAGGATCGCCCAAATGACAGAGCTCCCAATCAAGGACGGCTTTTATGCCCTGCTCTGACACCATTAAGTTGCCGTTTCTGAAGTCTCCATGGACCAGTGCAATGTCTGATTGCGAAGGGAGATTGCTGAGCAGCCATTGGGCCGTGAAATCAATCATGGGCTGCGGTGTCTCTAGCGCTATGTAGGCCTGCCAGGTCTCCCGGACAAGGTCTTCGGGCGATACTAAGTGCAGCACTTCTCGCAACCTGTCTGGAGCCTCTATCGCGTGAATCCGTGCTAGTGCCTGCCCGCATTCAAAGGCGAGATTCTCTCGGGCGATCTGGAGCTCGGGTGACTTTACAATTCGTTGACCCATGGTTTCGCCCTGAAGCCATTCCATAAGATAGCCATCGCCTAAGCCATCAGTCGAACGCAGGGATTCAATCACCTTGGGTACCGGAACGTGGGCGGAAGACGCCAATTCAAGCAGTTCTGCCTCGACGCGGGGAGTCACCTGTCCGTAGGTCGAACGTTCAAGCCCTGGCTGTGCCCGGCGAAGTGCATAGTTTGTCTCATGGCCCTCTCGATTACGGACGCTAACTCTGAAAGTTTGTTGAGAAGCGCCTGCGGTCAGCTGCTGGACGTCGATGACCTGGGCGCCAGGAAAGATCCGCCCGATGAATTGGCCTAGTTGTGCGTTGAACTCGCCGTCGAGCACTTTTAACTGACGCCTTTGGGCTTTCTCTGCTCCATAAATCCGAAAAGATAACCGGCGACACGTCGCTTTTGAATTTCATCGGCTCCCTCGGTAATGCGGTATCGTCGGTGATGTCGGTAAATATGCTCGAACGGCTTATAACGCGAGTATCCAATGCCACCATGAACCTGCATTGCCGTGTCCGCCGCCTCACAGCACAGCTGATTGGCTTGATAATTACACATCGATACTTTGTCGGAGACAGAGAACGCACCATCGCGATCCATCAACCAGGCGGTTTTGTGAACTAGTGCTCTCAGCATCTCGCAGCGAGCTTGAAGATCAACTAACGGAAACTGAATCGCCTGGTTGGTTGCTAGCGCTTTGCCAAAGGGCTTTCGATGCTTTGCATACTCGACAGCCTCGCTAACACAATACTGGGCGGCCCCGAGACTCGATGCGGCCTGCCGAATGCGATTCTCGTTGAAAAAGTGCTGTACCACCTGTAGGCCACGTCCTTCACCCGCAAAGATGGCAGTGCTGGGTACGCGCACATTGGTAAAGCGGACCCGCGCATGGTCAGATGGCATATTGAAGGTCCAGAGGTACTCTTCAACCTTCACGCCCGGCGAATCCATAGGCACCAGAAAAGCAGTTATACCGCTGGCATCTCCCGCTCCGCCAGAGGTACGAGCCATCACCATATCGCTATGCGCTTTATGAACGCCTGTGTTCCACGTTTTTACACCGTTGATGACCCAGTCGTCCCCGTCCCGAGCGGCAACGGTTTCCATGTGGGTGGCGTCGGAACCGTGATCGGGCTCGCTAATACCAAACGCGAAACCGCGTGTTGCGCTTTTAAGTCCCGGCAACCAATCTGCTTGCTGTTCGGGCGTACCGTACTCGAGCATCAGTAGCAGACCGATATTATTACCAACAATCGAGTGCTCATTCTGTAAGTCGTTATGTAAACCGAGACCCATAGCAGCTAGATGCTCGCGGATAATGGCCATCCCAAGGTTGCTGCCATCTCGCCCGCCATGCTCACTGGGAAATGGGTAGCTGAAAATACCGGCCGCAATGGCGCGGCGCTTGGCTTCCCCCAACAGTGTTTCCCAATCTTCGTTGGGGAGCCCGTCGCGCTCCCAATCCGTTCGCGCGTCCTCGCGCCGGTGATCGAAAAATCGGATGTTGTCGTTACTGTTCTCGAGCGGCTTGATCTCGCGCTCAATAAAACGATCTACCTCTTCAAGAAAAAGACGGATGTCCTCAGGAATATCGAAGTTCATAGCTAAGCGTGTCTTGTTGTTTATACCCTTTTCACGTTACTCACGATTATAGGCAAACACAAACTTGATGCTGAAGTGACGACGGCTGGGAATCAGCTCAAAGGCCAGACCCCACGTCACCACTGCCTGCCGACGGAGGATATTGTCGGCACCCGTTGCTGATGATTTACCAGCCTACGATAAGCTAATTTTGCCGCCGTCCACTGGCTACCGAGCAACTTTTAAGTCGGACATTCAGACCTTCTAAAGTGACAGCCACCAGGGAGAAACAACAACTGTTCCAATCCGAGGCCCACCGGTATCACCCGCGGTAAACTCGCAGAAAGCTGCAAGTAAGGTTATCGCGCGGGGGCCACAATCGCCATTCTGAGTCCCCGTTCATCCTTATCTGGCGTCGCGGGAATCATAACTCTTTGGTGCCGATTCCGCTCCGCCGTGAGTAAACATACCAGGGCATCAATGCAGTCATCTACGAGCACGTCTTTGCGTTTGTAATTCTGACGCGCTCGCTCGAGCGCAGCATCCACCTCAGGAAGGTCAGTCAGCAGGGAAATACGCTCCGCGCGCCCTACCTCTGTCTTTTTAGAGGCTTTCAGCGCTAACCCGTTATTCAGTTGCGCGAAAGCCAGCTCGGGATGACACTCGTGCCACTCACCTCGTCTCTCACGATTCAAAAGCCAATCATCGAGCTCACGTATTTTTGGGAAAAGATAGAAGGATTGCTTACTCAACCCTTTACCCGTGAGCTCACGTGAAAGGGCATTAGCCTGCGGATAATCACAAATACGGGTGACTGCTCTCGGCGGTACACCAAATACGCTCGAGGATCGGTACGGCCTCAGTCGCTGTCGCGCCAAAGCATCGCACCGCCGACTCGAATCGTCATTCAACAACCCAATGGGCATGTCGATCATGACCGTCGTTGCATTACCGAGATGGGGAGCAAGCTCTGACAGGGTCCTTACTATTGCGAGCACCGGTTCACCCTGCAGCTGGAATGCTGCAACCCAACCAGCTCGACAGCCATCAATACCCACAGCCGGGAATTTTAACGAATTAGAAAGGGCAAGATCTGCCAACATAGGCACGCGAGTTTGAGCCCTGACGAACGACGGAGTGTGTAGACTACGACAGTAGCGAATCACCTGCACTGACATAGCTGGAAAACCGCGAACAAAGTTGAGGCAAAGGCGGGTCGTCGGCTACCCCATCGGCATACCACTGCAACGAGTCAAGGCATCCTCCCAGAAAGCGCGAGCTGAATTTCGGCGAGGCATTTACCCATACAACGATAAATCCCAAAGCCAAAGGCGGCATGATTACGAGCGTCAAAGGGATCAATTTGGGGCCTCTCTGGTTCTGCAATTACCGACGCTGCTCGCAATCGCTTGAATGGTGGTTGCTTGCAGTACTGGTAAATGCGCAGTGGGTCTGGAACGTCCAGATCTTAAAGCGGCGTCTTAAGCGGATCGGCTAGCATGGAGTCAGTGCAACTATCATTTCTACGCCTTAGACTTATCGCTCAATGATGACCTGTAATTACATTTGAAATTCGGGCAGCTTAATCGTCATGTCACCGACGCTTTCGCTGGCGTAAATCTGGCAGCTAAGCCGCGAGTTGTCTTCTCGGTCAGGTCTAAGACCCAACATAGACTCCTCTTGAGGATCAACAGTGGGTAACGGCCCAGCGGATTCTTCGATGAAGCAGTGGCAAGTACCACACACCGCACCACCACCACAGTCGGCGTCAATGCCAGGAACGTCGTACTTCATCGCTACTTCCATGATGCTCATTCCCGCATCAGCATCGACTTCGTGCTCCGTGCCATCAAACTCAATGAATTTAATTACTGGCATTACCTATCCTTATCCGCCTCATTAACGCGCCGCGAATTGTGAATTATTTCCACTCTTTGCGCTAGTGCCCACCCAGACGAATTTGGCTCAACCGCGCCCAGCAACTTTTAATAACAAACCCCTGAAAAGAGTTGATCGCAACAGTGGATCCAGCCACCGATAGAGTCGACCGGATATAACAACGGAACGGCCCTTATCACAGCCCACTAAACCCTCTCGAACGACCGTAGCTGCGTCATACCAAATCCAGGTTGGCGAACTGTTTTTTGCCTCCATCAAGCCCGCAACCTCATGGAACTCGGTGTGAGTGAACCCTGGGCACAAGGCAGCCACGTTGACTCCAGAGCCGCGTGTTCCCATGTTCAGCTCCTCTGACAATGCAATGACGTACGCCTTTGCAGGTCCATAATTAGCAGAATCAGAGCTGGGAAAGCGACCGGCAACCGAGGCCACGTTAATAACCCTGCCGTAGCCACGCTCACGCATACCGGGAATCAATCGACTACACAACTCAGCCACCGTGTTCATCATAAGCTGCTCGAAGTTACGTTGCGTCGAGTAGTCAGATACCGCTAGGAGATTGGAACCGGCTATCCCAGCATTGTTAATCAATACATCGACTTTATGACCGCCAGCTGCGACGGTCTGACATAAATACTCAGGCGCGCCCGGCTGGCTCAAGTCCTGTTCAACGACTGTCACCGGTGTCTTTAGTGTCTCAGCCAGAGCCTCGAGTTTGTCTACCCTTCTGGCTACCAGAATAAAGTGCGTCGCCCTGTCATCAAGCTGTCGAGCAAACTCAGCGCCCAATCCGGCCGAGGCGCCCGTGATGAGTACAGTACCCTTCATTTTATATCTGTCCCGCGTAGCCGTCCTAAGTGATCAATTAATCACGCTGCATTCGAAACCGGATACGGGGAAATGCACGTGACACATGCCAACGTCCTCCGAACGACGCGCCACAATAATGCGAGTCTCACTTCTACTCACCAGCGTGCCAGTCACAGGCACTCGACCCGTATCCAAAGGTGTTACCGTTACCCATCGCCCCACGTCTGGATGATCGGCACTCCCCTGTGGGAGTGCTCTCGGTTCCTGTGATTTTGCCGCAACCATAGCCTCATCACTCGAAATAGCCGTGTACTGACCCCAACCAAAGCCGGCCATGTGCGCCATCCAAACCTTCACACGCTCTGGTAACGCCGACTTTTTCACGCTCCTAAACCCCTGAGCAAGAAAAATGGGGTGATAGCAGCAGAAATCACTCAAACAAGGCTCTTCACCGCCCAAAAAAGACTGCGAGACTAGCATCTCGTCCAAGTCCTGCAGGAACGAGGAAAACGCGGACCTTGCGACCTCAGGCGTCTGTGCAGCAGGGCCATGTCCTTGAGCGAATGAAGCCCGGTCTTTTGCGAACGCAAGCATACCCTTCAAGCCCAGCATTATCGTGAGACCTGCCGCTGTTTTCAGCTGCGACCTTTGCCGTATCGCTGCAAAAAAAACATCCGTCTCCGCACGCTTCGCCAGCGCTAATACCGCTTCACTCGACGGCGCCAAATCCCGGTCTGCTCGTGATATTACCTCATCACAAATAACGGCGGTGTCGCAGAAAATATCGGCGCCACACTGCATTACGGGGATCCGACGGTAGCCACCCGCAAGAATAGCCAGCTGGTCGCGGGGTGGCTGTATAGGCACCTCAACGGATTGCCAACTCACATCCAAATACCCGGCCAACAGGCGCACTTTTTCCGCGAAAGGCGACGCCGGGTAGTGATATAGGATAAACGATGAACTAGACATGTGGCTTCCCCCAAATAACCTGCGAGAACCTTAGAGCTCTGTGGCCTGAATTACTACTGCGCTAGCGCGTCTCTAATGCTTCGAGTGATAGCCTCAACTGACCCGATGCCGTCAATACGATGATAGGAAGGCCCCTCCAAAGTGCTGTAGAAATCCACTAATGGCCGAGTCTGACTTTCATAAACCGATAACCGGTGCCTAACAGTCTCTTCAGAATCGTCATCTCGCTGAATCAGTGGTTCGCCGCTAACGTCATCCACACCCTCTACAATGGGCGGGTTATGTGTCACATGATAAACACGCCCGCTACCAGGGTGGACACGTCGACCACTCATGCGTGACACAATTTCCTCGTGGTCGACATCTATTTCGATCACCTGATCGATATCAATACCTGCATCGATCATTGCTTCAGCTTGTGGAATGGTTCTGGGAAAACCGTCAAACAGACAGCCGCTCTCACATTCAGGCGCCTCGAGTCGATCTTTGACTAGGCCGATGATGATCTCGTCGGAAACCAAACCACCCTCGTCCATAATGACCTTAGCTTTTTTGCCCAGCTCGCTGCCTGCCTTAACCGCAGCCCGAAGCATGTCGCCCGTGCTGATCTGTGGGATACCGAAGTGCTCGCACAAAAATGCAGCTTGAGTACCTTTGCCGGCGCCTGGGGCACCCAAAAGAATAATACGCATGTCGCTCCTACTTACTGGCATCGGGCCGGATTTCAGTCAAAGAGCCTGAAAATACACACCGTTCGGCTCGCTTACAACCCGAGTTTATTTTCCTCTTTCAGCTTCGCTTTTTGCCAACGTTCGTTAAGTCGGTCAGCGGATTCGTCAACCAGAGAAGTCCCCTCTGCCGCCGCATCACGCTCCGCGGATCTAATACGATCCTCAAAACGACGGTTTGCTTTTCTCAGCGCTGCCTCCGCATCGACCTTTAAGTGTCTTGCGATATTTACGACGGTGAACAGTACGTCTCCAAATTCGTTCTCGATCTCATTTTGATCACCGGAGACCATTGCCTGTTCTAATTCTCTGTATTCATCCAAAAGACGGGCCGACACAGTGCTGGCACTCCTGAAGTCAAATCCCACCGTTGCCGCTCGTTTTTGAAGCTTTTGAGCCCTTGAGAGCGCTCCAAGCGTCGCGGGTACATCATCCATGACACTCGTTTGTGCCCTGTCTGCACGCTCCTTTGCTTTCGACTTTTCCCAATTAATCTTGATAGTGCCCATTGATGCTCGATCTTCAATAACGCCTTCAAGCTCCCCATCCTTGAACACATGGGGGTGACGCCGCAGAAGCTTTGCCGTAACACCTGATACGACGGAGTCAAAATCAAATCGTCCGTCCTCCTTGCCTAGTTGAGCGTAAAAAATCACTTGGAATAGAAGATCGCCCAATTCTTCCTCAACGTGCGCATAATCCGACCGTTCAATCGCATCGATCAGCTCCAGACATTCTTCGAGCGTAAAGGGAGCGATACTTTGGTACGTCTGCTTCAAATCCCATGGGCAACCATTCTCCGGATCGCGAAGCCGCTCCATCAAGCGCTTGAGGTCCTCTATGTTATAAGCACAGTCCATGCCTTAAACCTACGAGTAGACGCCAGTTGACAAGTAACGATCACCTCGGTCGCACACAATCGCAACCACAGTCACGTTGTCTTGGGATTCCGCAATTTCAAGTGCGGATGCAATTGATGCTCCCGACGAGACCCCGGCGAAAATGCCCTCTTCACGGGCCATTCGCCGCATCGTTTCTTCTGCCATCGATTGTGAAACGTCGACAATGCGATCAACCGCAGTAGCATCGAAAATCTTCGGGCGATAGGCCTCCGGCCAACGGCGAATACCGGGAATCTGGGACCCCTCAATGGGCTGTAGTCCCACAATTTGAATCTCGGGATTCTTGGACTTGAGAAATGAGGACACGCCCATGATCGTTCCCGTGGTGCCCATTGAACTGACGAAGTGTGTTACCCCGCCACCGGTTTGCTCCCAAATTTCGGGTCCCGTGGACGACACATGCCCAAGGGGATTATCAGGGTTGGCGAATTGGTCGAGTACAATCCCGTCGCCTGCCGCCGCCATGTGACCCGCTAAATCTCGCGCGCCTTCCATACCCTCCGACTGGGTCACCTCTATCAGCTCAGCGCCGTACGCTGCCATCGATAACTTTCGTTCACTGCTCATATGGCTGGGCATAATCAGAATCAAGCGATATCCGCGAATGGCCGCGGCCATGGCCAAGGCAATGCCTGTATTCCCACTGGTTGCCTCTATGATGGTGTCACCAGGCTTGATCAGACCCCGCGCTTCAGCTTCACGAATCATGCTCATTGCCGGCCGATCCTTCACTGAGCCCGCAGGGTTATTTCCTTCGAGCTTTGCTAGCACCACGCTTTTAGGATTAACCAGCATTCTTTGCAGGCGCACTAGTGGCGTATGGCCAATAGTGGATTCGATCGTGGGGTACTGTTGCTTATTCATCAAGAATGGTGACCGGGAGCCCCTCTGATTTAGGATGACTATTGTGCAATGGCAAACGCGACGACCGAGTCTACTTCATCCGCAATGGACACCAAAATCTGTTGCGCACCTATTGCTCGAAGTCTCATTGCCGCTTCACCCGCCAAAGATACCTGAGGCTTGTTCAACGAGTTTTTTTTAATGGTGATAGAGGGCATAGTAATGCCGCTTCTGAACCCAGTGCCTAGGGCCTTAGCAATGGCCTCTTTGGCGGCAAAACGTTTCGCAATAAGCGATGAAGTAATAGGTCCGGCGGACAGTTCTTCAGCGGACAACACTTTGCTAGCGAAGCGGTCACCAAAGCGCCGATGTACGGCTTCAATCCGTTTAAGCTTTACAATATCAACGCCAATACCCCGCACCACGACAGATTCTCCCGCTACTCTCTCAGTTGTGACTATTTCAGCCATTACCCTCTCAGTTGTCACTCTTTCAACTGCCGCCACTCGCTAACAGCTTCTCGCACTTTTAGGGGATTACCACCCAGGCGCTGGTCTATCGCCAATCGCATGATGCCCTTCAATTTAGCTTGGCATATGTCGTTTATGTCGCAACCAGACCGTTGCCAGTTTGCCAAAGTTAATAACTGAACGCCCGAAACTACGAGCGACATGTCTCCACCATGACCGGATACAAAACCTCGCTCGGGCTGATAGCTATAGCTTGCGGTCTCTTGAATAGGACGATCCTCAAAATCACGCTGCCACTGAATTTGATAGCCAAGCTCCTTCAAGAGCAATAACTCGAACCTACGTAAGGCAAGCTCAGGATCGACAGACGAAGAGATCAGCTCGATAGCTTCACCGTAGGCTGCGAATAATGTGGGCACGGCATCGAATTTTGGAAGAAGACGTGTGAGTAATTCATTGAGGTAGAGCCCGGAGAACAGTGTCTCACCGACCAGCATGCGTCTGATACTGGCACTTTCAGCCGCAGCAACGTATTTCAACTCGCTGCTACCGCCGAATTTAACGAGAAGAGGTTGAAATGGCTGCATCAGCGCTGCCATCATACCACCGCGTTGCTTTCGGTGAGCCCCCTTAACAACAGCGGACAGGCGACCATCTGCCGCCGTCAGAAAATTTACTAGGTAACTTGAGTCACGATATGGTCGTCGTCCTAGCACCCAAGCCGGCTGCATGACCGAGGTCACGACTCGACTTCAAGTCCAAGACTGCGCAGAGCGCGAATGTCGTCGGACCACCCTGATTTAACCTTAACCCAGAGTTTCAACATCACTTTGCAATCAAAGGCTTTTTCCATGTCACGTCGTGCTTCGGTGCCTATTGAGCGAAGTCTTGAGCCACCGGTGCCAATAACGATCCGCTTTTGCCCATCACGTTCGACAAAGATAATCGCATTGATGTGCAAGACACCCCGATCATCGGTGTGAAACGCCTCTAATTCAGTCGCTGTCGTATGCGGTAACTCATCCCCGAGCTGGCGTATGATTTTCTCGCGAATAAGTTCCGCTGCCAAAAATCGCTCGGTACGGTTCGTAATTTGGCCCTCCGGGAATAGATGATACCCGCAGGGGAGCTGCTCTCTGACAAACGTTTCCAGCAGATCTAAATTTTTCTGGCGTAGCGCTGAGATAGGAAAAATGCCAGCGAAATCATGACGGGTCTGTAGCTCGCTCATCTCCGGGAGTAGCGCATTAGGATCGTCAAACAAGTCCATTTTGTTGACGACAAGCGCCACCGGCACCTTTACCGAGAGTACTTTCTCGAGCACCCAGGAGTCCTCTTCAGTCCATTTCCCTCGGTCGATCAGAAACAGAACCAGATCGACATCGACCATCGCGGCGGTGGCCGACTTATTCATGGCTTTATTGATCGCACGAGGCTCATTGCGATGAAGCCCGGGCGTATCGACAAAAATCATTTGATCCTTGTCGACTGTCTTTACACCCAACACCTGTTGTCGCGTCGTTTGAGGCTTACGTGAGGTAATGCTGATCTTTTGTTCAAGGATAAAATTGAGCAAAGTCGATTTCCCTACATTGGGCCGCCCTACCAGCGCAACTAAACCACACCGGGTATCTGGATTATCACTCATGTTCGAGTATCTCCAATATCGCCGCTGCCGCTTGTTGCTCCGCTTTTTTACGACTCGATGCCGTGCCGAACCGTATGCTGTTGACGGCTTTGCAAGTGCACGCCACTTCGAATACCTGATTATGATCATCTCCGGAGATTGCTATGACCTCATAAGCTGGCAGTGGGTAACCCTTGCCTTGCAGCCATTCCTGCAGACGAGTCTTGGCATCTCTTGTCGCGTGGATATCAAGCGATGCAACGTCGGCAGCAAACCATGAGGCGACAATCTTACTGGCTATACCAAATCCAGCCTCTACTAACATACTCCCTGCCAGCGCCTCGACCGTGTCCGCCATGATACTCGCTCGGTGGCGCCCGCCGCTCTTTCGCTCGCCAGCGCCCATTAGTACCAAGGGGCCCAACTCGAAGCGCTCAGCAAGCATCGCGAGACCCTCTTTCGAAACCAATTTGGAACGAAGTCTCGATAAACTTCCCTCATCAAGATCGGGGTAGTGAGAAAATAACAGCTCAGCCACGACAGCATTGACGAGGCCATCGCCAATAAACTCGAGGCGCTCATTATTATCTGCACCAAAGCTTCGGTGTGTCAGTGCCCGCACAAGCAGCTCTGGCTCCTCAAATTGATAGCCGATGGATCGCTGCAAGACGGCGTGCTGTGGTTTCATCTTGAGAGCACCCAGTTTTTTCTCGCGGGCGAGCGGTAATCCACGTTAACAATACCGGATTCCCAAACACCGTGTATAGGACCGACTGAGGGAAAAACGCTCCGGTACTCCAGTGTCACAATGCGGCCCATACGAAATCAATTAACCGACAATAGACGGGTGGGCCTGCTAAATTCGGTTAACTGAACAGGCTTTTCGTAGCGCTTCTCTGACATCTGCACTTTAACGCCAACCTGAAACGGAACCAGACACCACAGGCTCGAAATCGCTGACAAGCGACCTGTACTCCATAACTTCTGACAATAACCTCAGTAACGTCGTTAGGCCAACCCAAGCCGTGACGATGACACACAAGATGAAAAAGCTGGATGGGACTTGGATGCCGCGCGGAGCCACCGAGTTGCGGTGCAAAATCAATGCAGGCCTCCCGCACGCTCGAAACTCGGAACGCTGAAAAGCGATTCCCAGTGCATCCAAATGGCCACCGCCTCACCCACAATATCGCGCTCCGGAACCTGCCCCCACACGCGACTGTCGCTACTGTTATCGCGATTGTCACCCATCATGAAGTAGTGGCCAGGTCTAACCACAACGGAGAAATCCCGGATCGGCCGCAGCTGGTCAATCTGCGCCAGGTGACCTCTACCCTCGCGAGGTTCTTCTAGGCCAATCTGAATCCTACGAGCACCAGGCACATCGGTGAGCCACTCTCTTGGCACTACCTGCCCGTTAACTATTAATTGCTTTTTTCGGTATTGAACGTGATCCCCGGGCACGCCTATCACACGCTTGATGTAGTACTGATCATTTGCGTGGGGGGGATAGAACACCATCACATCGCCACGCTTAGGCAAACTAACGTCCCAGATCTTAGTGCGAGTCACGGGAAGCCGGAGACCGTATCGATACTTGTTCACCAAAATGTAATCTCCGACCTGGAGGGTCGGCACCATCGACGACGAAGGAATCTGAAACGGTTCGTAAAGAAAAGATCGAAGAACAAGTACAAAGGCAAGGACCGGGAAAAACGACTTCGCATATTCGACGACAAGAGGATCAGTCGCCTCGCGAGATGCACTCTCGATGAATAATTTTGCGTCGGCAGACTCAGACTCACTCCAACGCGGGTACTTCTTTTGTAGCTCTGTGAGTCGCGCTGAGCGCGCGGAAGCGAACAGTAAACTGTCGGTCAGCCAAATGGCGCCGCTAGCCCCAACAATCACTGTCAGGATGAGAGGCAGGTCAATATTCAATAGAGGGTCCTCTTCACCTTTTTGGCTAGTCTACCTGAAGCACTGCCAAGAAAGCGGTTTGTGGGATCTCCACATTGCCCACCTGCTTCATGCGTTTTTTCCCTGCCTTCTGCTTCTCCAGAAGCTTCTTCTTTCGCGTGACATCGCCACCATAACACTTCGCCGTCACATTCTTGCGCAGCGCTTTAACCGTTTGACGGGCTACGATTTTCCCACCAACGGCGGCCTGTATAGCAACATCGAACATTTGGCGCGGGATCAGCTCTTTCATCTTTTCGGTGAGGACGCGGCCTCGGCTCTGGATATAGTCTCGGTGGACAATAACCGAGAGCGCATCGACTCTATCGCCGTTGATCAATACATCTAGCTTCGAAAGCGGCGCCGTCTCGAATCGCTCAAAACCATAATCAAGTGATGCATATCCGCGGCTCGCCGACTTCAACCTGTCAAAAAAATCCAGCACGACCTCAGCCATGGGGAGATCGTAGATAACTTGAACTTGTTGGCCGAGGAACTGCAAGTCCACTTGAGAACCACGTTTCTCGACACACAAAGTGATAATTGCTCCCAGATAGTCCTGTGGTGTCAATATCGTGCATCGCGCAATTGGCTCTCGCATACTCTCGATATCACCCAGATCAGGCAGTTTTGACGGATTGTCAACGTTGACGACATCGCCTGACTTTTTAACGACCTCGTAGATAACGGTAGGTGCCGTTGTGATGAGATCTAGGCCGTATTCACGCTCGAGTCGTTCCTGGATGATCTCCATGTGAAGCATCCCCAAGAACCCACAGCGAAAACCAAAGCCGAGCGCATCGGAGGTCTCTGGCTCGTAGAAAAGCGACGCATCATTGAGCGTTAGCTTTCCAAGGGCATCTCTAAAATCTTCGTAGTCGTCGGCATTTATGGTGAAAATGCCTGCATAGACCTGCGGTTTTATTTCCTGAAAGCCCGGTAATGTCGCTGTCTCAGGTGCACCAGATGCAATTAGCGTGTCGCCCACCGGCGCACCCTTAATATCTTTGATACCAGCGACGATGAATCCAACTTCACCTGCTCGCAGTTGATCGGTAACCGTTCGCCGGGGTGTAAACACGCCGATCATGTCGGCTTGATGAACCTTGCCGGTAGACTTCACCACAAATTTATCGCGCTTTTTAATCTGTCCCTGCTTGACGCGGACCAGCGAGACAACCCCCAGATAGTTGTCAAACCATGAGTCAATGATAAGCGCCTGTAGCGGCTCATCTCGATCGCCCTCAGGCGCGGGAATATGCTCCACTAAGTACTCAAGGGTGTCTTCAATTCCGAGACCAGTCTTGGCACTGACAGGCACAGCCTTGCTAGCCTCAATGCCAATAATCTCCTCGATCTCATTTTGAACACGCTCAGGTTCTGCCTGCGGCAAATCCATCTTGTTGAGTATTGGCAGTACCTCAAGGCCCTGTTCGATCGCGGTGTAACAGTTTGCAACCGACTGAGCCTCGACACCCTGCCCCGCGTCCACCACCAACAGGGCACCTTCACACGCTGCTAAGGAGCGAGAAACCTCGTAGGAAAAGTCCACGTGTCCAGGCGTATCAATGAAATTAAGCTGATAAACCTCACCGTTGCGGGCCCTGTAGTTTAGCGTAACGCTCTGCGCCTTGATCGTAATGCCGCGCTCACGCTCGAGATCCATAGAGTCAAGCACTTGTTCGGCCATCTCTCTGTCGCTTAAGCCGCCGCAGTGCTGGATAAAACGATCAGCCAACGTCGACTTACCGTGGTCGATATGGGCAATGATGGAAAAGTTGCGAATGTGACTCAGATCAGTCACGACGGCTCCCTAAAGACGAATGAGGGCTTTGATTGCTCCCGAGCGCGCGAAGTGTAGCGCAGGGTTCTGAGCAATGACCACTCAATGTTCAGTCATTTTCTGGTACTTTGATACCAATGAACTGTGGCGCACCCTGCCGGATTAGACGCACCGACACCGATTTTCCTGGCTCTAGGCCATCTGCCGCCGATGAGATGTCACTCAGCCGACTAATCGCAGAGCGTCCAAAACGGGTCAAAATATCTCCAGCCCTCACGCCACCCTTAAAGGCGGGAGATCCGGGCTCGACTGAGCTGACAACCACACCACCACGAACTGCGGGACCAGGTTCATCAGAATCATCTAACTCCTTTACGGTCATGCCCAACATACTTACCGTTCCCGGTTCACTGGGTTTTGTAACAACTCTCGCGATCTCATCGGCCTCCAAAGCGCCAATTTCAACCTCAAGCAGCATTTCCTCTCCGTCTCTGATAACAGTGACATCTACCGCAGCTCCCGGCGCGAGTAATCCCACGATGTGCGGAAGGTCGGCAGAAACCTCTATCTGTGCACCATCAACTGCGACGATGATATCCCCGGACTCGATACCCGCACGTTCAGCAGGCGAGTTGCCGCCTACCTGCGCTACTAACGCCCCTCGCGGACGATCCAAGTCAAACGACTCGGCGAGCGTTCGATCAACATTTTGAATACTGACACCCAACCAGCCTCGAACCACTTCACCACTGGTCTGCAACTGCTTCACGATGTTAGTGACAACACGCGCAGGAATGGCGAAGGACAGGCCAATCGAGCCACCCGAGCGCGTAAAGATCTGCGAATTCACCCCGACAACCTCTCCAGCCAAATTAAAGAGTGGACCTCCTGAATTACCGGGATTAATAGCCACGTCCGTCTGAATGAAAGGAACATAGTTTTCGCCCCTTTCCGTTGGCAAACTTCGCCCTTTGGCACTGACAATGCCAGCAGTCGCTGAATAGTCCAGGCCAAACGGTGACCCAATCGCGAGAACCCACTGCCCTACCTTCAAATCCTCGGATTTACCCAAGCTCAGAAAAGGTAATCCATTGGCATCAACTCTAAGTAATGCAAGATCTGAGCGCTGATCAGTGCCGATGACTTCTGCATCGAACTCTCGACGGTCCGCAAGTCTTACAATTACGGTATCGGCGCCATCCACTACGTGATGGTTGGTGACGATGTATCCATCCCTCGAAATGATAAATCCAGAGCCTGTGCCACCACCTCGGGGTGCCGGTGGATTGCGATCCTGAAAAAATCGACGAAGCGCCTCAGGTAATTGCTCCAGCTCTTCCAGCTCTTCCATTTGCCCACGTCCGGAGCGCGATGGAGCCTCCACCTCCGCAATAATCTTCACTACAGCAGGCGACCTCTCTTCCACGATAGTTGCAAAATCGGGAAGTGCCGCCGCCGCGAGCTGACTGACACCAATAAACATCAGGGCCAAAGTGAGTCTAAGCATCATTTATTTTATCCTTTTAACTAAAACGTTAGGTGGACATCCGAACGGCACGAAGAGATGGTCGGTCTGAAATCCACTAGTGGTTGATGTCAATGATGATTTCATCCAACTCATGATCGACCACCCGCTCCAGTTGAGGCTCGACCGTGCCAAAGAGGGATCGACTACTCATCCAGCGTAGCCCAGCAAATGTGCCCAACAAACCAATGAAGAAACCAGCAGCTGCTCTAACATCACTGTCAGCGCCAACCACAAGCGCTAGCGTAATGCCGAAAAACAACGGCAAGCCGTATAACATTAGCGCTCCCACCGACAATGTGGATCTAGGAATCGATATTTCAACCCTGTCATTTACTGAACAGTCGGTTGCTTTTAAAGTTTCTGACTCGCGCGCTCGCACAAGCCCTTTATCACTTGTCAGGACACCAGCCAGCGTTCTGTGACCGCAGCCAGAGCGAGCGACACAGGCGCCGCAAGCAGAGTTCCGACTGGTCTCGACCCATACGGCAGCCCCCTCTAGCGCCACAACTCTGCCGGTCTCAAAAATCGTCATTACTTCAACGACTCGGTACAACACGCACTGCTTCAGCAATCAGCCGAGCAGCGGCGAGTGGTACCTCGCCAATTACAGTCACCAAAATACGCGTACCTGAGACAACACTGCCCCTGGAATAGGTCAAGGTGGCACCGTGGCGCACGGCACCCTCACCCGCCGATAAATCATCCGCGAGCGGTTCGAATACAACCGTCGCAGCAGCGATGCCGTCACTAACAAACAATGCTTTTTCCTCGAAACCTCGCGCAAGGCTAGCCTTGTAGCCAAGGGGCAAACCGATAATATCAAGATGCTGCATCAGCGAAGTAGCGCTTTCCGCCGTTATTGTGTCGTCTCTCGGCGTTACCGTGATTGAAGCATATTCATGTCGTTCTAGAAGCTTCCCATCCTCGCTGAATGATTCTGATTTAAGAACTAACCCAGAAACATCATCCAGTGCCAGGCGATACCCCAGACGCAGTCCGTCTCGCGGCCTGAGGTGCAATGAAGCCGTGGGCCTTCCTGCCACTTTGGGGCCGAGCTTCAGATGCAGCGAGTAAAAAACGCTTAGCTCGCAGGCAGTGACAGCGGGACCACGTGGCGCCCAAAAAGTTTGCGTCTCCTCAGCCGCAGGAGCATTTAGGTAATTAAGTTGTCCCAGGTCTTGCCCGGCCACATGCGACTTCGAAATAAAGTTCCTTGCGCCGGAAGACTCCTTGAGAAACGTGCCGGAGTAAGAAAATTTCTGATGCGACTCCTGTATCTGATCGATAGCACGCGCAATCGATTGGTCTACATCACATTTATCTTGAGCGTTTGCGCGCGAGGACAGCACAACAGCAGTGGCGATAGCAATGGAGAAAAACGCGCACCTCAACTGGTTCACCGCCACCTCAGCCGCTATTGGCTGTCCGCTGGATCAACTGACCGAGAAACAAGGGGCATAATAGAGACCGCTGATGCAGTGGTGATATGCACTTGCAGCAGTGACTTGAAACGTTCGTCGGCAAGCCGGTTATAGCTCGCCCTGTTGCTGTACGGGTCAACTGTTGTCACCGATGCCGGCGAGGTTACAGTGCGTGGCTGCATTACCTGAGATTCTGCAAAACTCGCTTGTACCGCGCCTGTGCCCGGGACTTGGACAATCGCACCCGGAGCAGTAACTGAGTTTATGGGTGTCTCGTTAAATAACAGGGCCTGCTGGCCGCCAAGAACAACAGCAAGGGTGACCGATGCCGCAACGGCCATTGAAATCAGTGGATTCGCATACCGCCTTTTCTCAGATAAAATCGTCTTTCGAACAGCCTCACTCACGTCGATTTCTAGTGCCGAAACTCGCTGACCAACTATCGCCTCACGGATCAGCTGCTGTCGCCGCCAATACACACGTAATTCCTCGGATCCAGCAGTACCCCGGAGCGCTCGCGCCATATCAAGATCATTGGCCTCTCCATCCATCAGGGCTGACAGGCTTTCCTGATCAACCGATGAAACTGTGCCGCTCACAAGTTTATCGTCGTCTTTTATCAACCTTCATTCCCCTGAAGTTGCCGAGCCACTTTTATATCGATGGCTTCGCGTGCCCGAAAAATCCGGGACCTGACTGTACCAATCGGACACTCTAAAACGTCCGCTATCTCCTCATAACTCAAGCCTTCGAACTCACGCAGTGTCAACGCGGCTCTCAACTCTACTGGTAATTCCTCTATCGTTCGAGAAATTAACGCCTGTAATTGTTCACCCATAATCACCTCGTCTGGTGACTCGTGATCTTTTAATCGGCCTGGAACATCAAACACTTCCAAAGCGTCCAATGCCATATCAGACGAAGGCCTCCGCCCCATTGCAACGAGATAATTCTTCGCCGCATTGGCCGCAATACGATACAGCCAGGTGTAAAACGCACTATCGCCGCGAAAACTGGGGAGTGCTCGATAGGCTTTGATAAACGCCTCCTGAGTCACATCCTCTACCTCAGCCGCATTGTTTAGGTAACGAGAAACGAGCTGCGCCACCCTCCCCTGATACTTCAAAACCAGAAGATCGAACGCGCGCGAATCCCCCTTTTTTGCGCGTTTTACGAGCTTGTCGTCACCATCGCTGAGTGCCAAAGTACCGCTTCCCACTTAGCAGATCTGGCGTCTATCACTTCTGCCCAATCTGTTTTCTGTTTCATATGATGTTTGATGTTTCGAAAAGTTCAATTTATTTGACACAATATTCGATACTCATTCTATCCCTCCAGAGTGCCGCAGCTGTTGCATGGAGTCCATGATGCGAGATACACATTTTGATGTTCTAGTCGTCGGAAGCGGCGCAGCAGGTCTCAGCCTTGCACTACAGCTCCCAGAAACCCTCTCCATCGGCTTGTTATCTAAGTCTGATTTGAATTCCGGCTCTACATCATGGGCCCAGGGTGGAATGGCCGCGGTATTGCACGAGCGTGATACGATTGAATCGCATGTCGCCGACACCCTGCAAACCGGGGCGGGTCTCTGTCATGAGGGTGCAGTGATATTTACCGTCGAGCAAAGCCGCTCTGTTGTCGACTGGCTTGTAGCTCAGGGGGTAGATTTTGATCTGAGAAACGACCAACCGGACGATGAGCTTAGAGAGTTTCACCTGACGATGGAGGGTGGGCACTCCATACGCAGAATCCTGCACTCTGCCGATCATACCGGCAGCGCGATCTCAAAAGCGCTCAATGCGCGCATTACTGAACGCTCTAATGTAGAAATTCTAACTGACCGTTGCGTTGTCGATCTAATTGTTAAGGATGGCGAAGCTACCGGTGCCTATGTGCTAGATACAAGATCTGGCCTAGTGGAAACTATGGGAGCGAGGGCGATTGCATTGGCGACAGGTGGAGCCAGCAAAGCCTATTTGTATACTAGTAATCCGGACGGAGCGACAGGCGACGGTATCGCTCTGGCATGGCGCGCAGGTTGTCGGGTCGCGAATCTTGAATTCAACCAATTTCACCCAACCTGTCTATACCATCCGAAGGCTCGAACATTTTTGCTGACGGAAGCGCTACGAGGAGAAGGCGCGACGCTTCATCTGCCGTCGGGCGAGCGGTTTATGCCGCGCTTTGACCATCGAGCGGAACTCGCGCCTCGCGATGTTGTTGCTCGCGCAATTGACCATGAAATGAAGCGATTGGGTCTTGAGTGTGTCTACTTAGATATCACACATAAATCGAGTGAGCAGATTCAGGAACACTTTCCCACGGTTCAAGCCCTATGTGCGGAGCTGGACATTGATATCGCTAAAGAACGAATACCCGTTGTGCCGGCAGCACACTATACCTGCGGCGGTGTGGTCACAGACCAGTATGGCGCCACCGATGTACGAGGACTTTACGTTATAGGCGAAACTGCTTGTACAGGCCTGCATGGCGCCAATAGGATGGCGAGTAACTCATTGCTCGAATGCTTTGTTTACGCGGCTAGTGCTGCAGAGCACATCAGTATCAACCTGCCCGATACAAGGCCCGGTCGATTGCCAAGCTGGGACGACAGCAGGGTCCGAATGTCGGACGAAGCAGTTGTTGTTCAGCACAACTGGCATGCCCTGCGACGTCTCATGTGGGATTATGTTGGTATTGAGAGGACCAATAGACGAC